>Ga0210401_10002002_pt1 | contig 22953 bp, 13 predicted proteins | sample IncBWH32MmetaG_FD_150866 | JGI IMG/M metagenome (GOLD analysis project Ga0210401, IMG submission 150866) | Forest soil microbial communities from Barre Woods Harvard Forest LTER site, Petersham, Massachusetts, United States - Inc-BW-H-32-M | ecosystem: Environmental > Terrestrial > Soil >... | reverse complement strand
CTGATGGCCAGAACCTGCGCACCAGACGCAGGGCCAGAGTGTAGGCCAGCAACACATTGCCAAGGTGCAAGATGAGATTTATCGAATGATAACCGGCAGGCTGGTCGCCGTCCCCGAGAACCGCATAGTTGAAAAGATACGAAAGCGTGGTGAAGGGTCGATAAAGGCCGGCTTCGCCGGTGGGCCACCAGTAAGTGTGTTTAAGAATCAGTGCGATATTCTCGGGCGTCAATTCGCGAATGCGGGGATCAAGAAGAAGGCCTTTGTTGTCGAGGGTGAATCCGGCTTGAAATGAATTTGAAAATGCCAGCACGATGAGCGTACCGAGCGCAAGGATCACGAGCAGATGACGCGCAGAGCCCCGGGCCGCACGAGGAAGAACTTTATCGGGTGACGTCTCGGCGGCACGGCTCTTCGTTTTCTGCTTTCGGCCCGGCGAGGATTTGATGCGGGATCGCGCCGTAGAACTATTCTTTCGGTTTGACGGCTTCGAAGAGGGTTTCAGTCAGCAAGCTCGGATCTGCCGGCAACTCTGCTTTTCCCGAAGGAAACCCATTGAACTTAAGCATGTAGGCAAGAATATCGGCGTTCTGAGTCAGGCTGATCGTGCCGGGATCGTCCCGAGGCATGGTCCTTTTCATCTTGTCGAACAGATCCGAGAGGGGCCGTCCGTTCCAATTTCCCTTGAACACGTCACCGGAGAGCGGAGGAAGCATTCGCTCCAACTTTTGGGCGCGCTCGGTCTGCCCATTACCCTCTAACGTCTCGCCATGGCATGCTGCGCATTCCTTGTTATACAGCGCATCGCCGCGCTTGGCTTGTTGATCGGTGTATACGCCGGCCCACACCGATGAAGGCGCTTGTGCGTCAATTGCAGAATAGAATGACCCACCGAGAAGGAGCAACCCGCTTATCGCCGGGATCGTGATCTTCATCTTTGCGCCCATTCAACAGGGATTGTATCGCTTTTGGCGAGAGGAGCAAACCCTCGGGCTTTACCGGTTAGGATCGGGCGGACGCGGTGGATCGAGCGAGCCGATACCGTGCTCCAGCCATCGGGGATACCAGTGGAACACATTGCCGGTCAAGCTAGCGACAAAGAAATCGTTGTTCGGGCCGGCCGCCAACCAATGGCCTGGACTTTCCATCGCGCCCAGGATCTTACCGGTCTGGATGTCAATATGCATGATTCGCCCCGCGAGGGTATCGTAGGTCAGATTTTCGATATTGTCCCGATGCGAGAGAATCCACAAATCATCGCCCAGCTTCATGACCATTCCCTGCGTCGCGCCCAGGTGCGTCCATTGGCGTATGAACTTTCCATTTGGATCGAAGATCTGAATTCGGTTATTCTCACGATCGCTCACATAAAGTTGGCCCCTGGAATCAACCACGATGGCGTGAGGAACCTGGAATTCACCGGGTCCCCGCCCGGGCTTGCCCCAGGTCATTAGATACTTACCGGCGGATGAAAACTTGACTACGCGGGAATTGCCATAGCCATCGGTTACGAAAAAATCTCCGTTCGACGCGAAGCCGATATCAGTCGGCCTGTTAAAGGTTTTCTCGTCAGTGCCAGCAACACCCTTGGTTCCTAACGTGAGCAGCAGCATGCCCTCCTTGGTAAATTTCATGACCTGGTGGCTGCCTATGTCTGTAACGAAGACGTTATCGTTCTTGTCGATGCGCAGGCCGTGGGGAGTGACGAAAATCTCTTTACCCCAAGAGCGGAGATACTTGCCCTTCGAATCGAATACCAGGAGGGGATCGGCATGTTTCCCTCGCTGGACAACATAGACATTCCCGCTGGAATCGACGCCCGTAGCCGAGATGCGGCCGAATTTCCAGCCGGCCGGCAGCGTATCGTCGGGCTCCTCGGTGAACTTGATATTGACGCTGTACTTAAGCAAACTACCTTCATGTGGATACCAGCCCTGCTCGGTCGCGACCGCAGCCACGGCGCACAGCAGGAGGGCGGAACTCTTGAGGTTCATGTGTTCGATTCTAACGCACACTTATGATCCGGAGATACTCGCAGTTAGCGCTCAAGCTCACGTTGCAAGCGACCTGGATTCTTCTGTACCATGGCTAGATAGAGGAGCGTGGAAGATGGCCGCATTGATCGGTCGGGTCGCCTGTGTTTTATGTCTGCTTGCCCCGATGACAGCGCCCGCGTGGACCCAAGATGTTACGCCGGATCGGATGGTCGCCGAGTGGATGCTTCGCATGGGGGGCAGCGTGGTTATGGAAGGGCAGCACCGTCCTATTTCCGACTTGGCCGAACTGCCGACCTCCGATTTCTATGTCCACTCTCTGAATTTCACCGGCATCACGCAGTGGGCTTTCGCCTTGGAAGACGAGTTGCGACGCTTACCGCCGCTCAAACACGTCAAAGAAGTCTATATAAACGGACGCCTCTGGTACGATCAGCCGGTCTCACTGGTCGAAGCCACCATGGCCCTGTTCGCGGGCTCGCCCGAGCTTGAAACTTTGGTGCTGAGCCGGCCGGTTCAGACCTACATTCCTTTCGACGACACGGTCATCAAGGCGCTGCAGCCGCTGCCGAAATTGCAAGACTTGCGCCTGCGCCAGACGCGCGTGGCGGGCGCTGCCTTGGCCGCGTTCCCGCTTAAGAATCTGGATCTGAACTACGACCGCACGTTCAATGACGCCGGCATGGCCAGTCTGAAAGCGATGACCGGCCTTATGAGACTGTATTTGCGCGGAACCTCAGTTACTGACACGGGGCTCAAGAATCTGGCGGAGCTGACCAACCTGACCGAGTTGGACCTCGCGGACATCGGGATTACCGACAGTGGGCTCTCGGCCTTGGCGGGATTGACGCATTTGCGGCAGCTCAATCTCCAAGCCTCCAACGTGACGGACTCGGGACTCGACGCCCTCCGCGGAATGGCAGGCTTGGAAGAGCTGAGTCTGTATCGAACCAAAGTGACTAACGCAGGCCTGGCAAAGCTCGCAAACTTGAAAGGACTCCGCGCGGTCGATCTGCGATATAGCCGAGCCACCGCCGCGGGTGTGCACGAACTGGTGGCTGCCCTGCCCAATTGCAATGTTAATTTCCAGGCTTCGTCCAATGGGGAAGTGAAGCGCGCTACGAGCGCCGCTTCGGTTGCCGGCAAAGGTGAGCCGGCCATCGCGGATTGGCTTCGCTCTATCGGCGGAACAGTTCAGATGCGCGACGGACATGTGTCGGGCGTGTCGCTGAAGTCGACTTCCATCACCGACCGCGAACTCGAGATTCTCTCCAAGCTTCCACACCTGGTGGAGTTGAATTTGCGGAACACCGAAATCAGCGAAGTGGGCGCCGCGCATCTCTCGTCGATTCTGTCGCTGCAGAAGCTCGATCTCAGTTACACCTTGCTTTCAGATAGTGCTCTCACGCAATTGGCACCGTTACTTAATCTGCAAATTCTCAACTTGGGCAGCAGCCAGGTGGAAGGTCCCGGCCTAGCCGCACTGGAGGGTCTGACCAACTTGCGCGAACTCAACCTCGACAACGCGCCCCTGAAAAATGAAGGCCTGCAACACATCGGGAAGCTGACTGGCCTCGAAGCATTGTCGATCCGATATACGGATGTCACCGATAAAGGCACGCCCGGTCTGGCCGGTCTGAAGAATCTGAAGCGGCTTGATCTGGGGGGCGTCGATATTAGAGACGCTGGATTGAAGAATCTTTCTGGGCTGACCCAGATAGAAGAACTGGATCTTAGTTTCTGCCGTTTTACCGAGACCGGCCTGAAAGCTCTGAACGGGCTGACGAATCTCAAGAAGCTCGCGCTGAACCAAACCAGCACCAATGACGACGGTATGGAATTGGTTGGAAAGATGTCCAAGCTGAAGTCGCTGAGTCTTGAATACACGGCAGTGGGCGACGGTGGTTTCGCGAAACTGGCAGGCCTCACTCAGTTGAGCGAGTTGCACCTGGATCACGTCAATATCACGGACGCTTCGATCAAAGTTTTAAGCGGCTTAAGCAAGCTGCGCTACATGGACCTTTATCATACGTCGCTCTCCGAGCAGGGCTACGAGAGTCTGAAAAAGGCCCTTCCGTCTTGCGAAATCAATTGGAACAAAGATTCCACGAAGCGGGAGCGGAGAACGTGACGACACGTTTTCTTGCGACCGTCGTGGTCGCGATGCTCTCAAGCGCTTGGATTGCCGGCGCGGCCGAAGCCCCTCAGGCGGACATCGCGCGCTCGATTGAAGCCCTGGGCGGCCAGCTGGTTCGAGGCCCGGATGGCAACATCGTTGAAGTATCCTTAGCGCGCACCTGGGCTTCCAACAACGATATCGAACGTGTCGTCGAGATCAAGGGTTTGAAGCGCCTGGATCTTTCCTTCACATACGTTTCCGACGCTGGTATCGAACGTTTGCAACAGTTGCAACAACTCGAGGAGCTGACGCTGGACGCTACCGAAGCCATCACCGATGCTGCGGCATCGTACCTTCGGGCCAACAAACATTTGCGCAAGCTGGTGCTGCGCGGAACCGACATCACCGACGTTGGCATGCCATACTTGGCGGCGCTCACCAGCTTGAAATCACTCGATTTGAGCCATACCATGGTCGGCGATGTGGGTCTCGAGAGTTTGCCCGCGCTCAGTGAACTCGAAGAGCTCAATCTGGGTGGAACACGGATCACCGGGATAAACCTGAACTTTCTCAAGCTGCTTCCCAAGCTCAGGAAACTTAGTCTTAGCGGAATCCAGCGGCGCAATGCCGGCGCGTGCTGGACGCCTCTGATCACCGATCTCGATCTGGATACTATCTCGCTGCTGTCGGGCCTGGAGGATTTGAACCTGGGCGTCGGAGTGAGTCTTGGCAAAACCGGTGTGGCAGCAGGCGCGGGAAACTGCCACGTCACCGGCGGTATTCAGCTAACTGATCTGGGCGTCGCCAAACTGGCTAAGCTGACGAAATTGCAGCGGCTCGATGTCAGCGGCGCGCGTATTACCCCCGCGGGCCTGAACGTCCTGAAGAGCCTGCCTCAGCTAGAGCGGTTGAGCTTATGGAACTGCACCGCGTTGGACGATTCGGCGGCTTCGAAGTTCGCCGCCGCTCCGAAGCTTACCATGCTGGATTTGTCGTACACATCCGCCGGCGACGAGACTCTGAAGAGTCTCGCTTCGCTCCCGAATCTAAAGCTCCTTTACCTGACTGACACCAAAGTTACGCCTGCCGGCGTGGACGCTTTTCGCAAGCAAAAGCCGGCCAGCTTCGTGTCCTGGGCCAAGCGGCCCGAGCCGATACCGAAGCCCGCGAAAGCGCCAAAAGCCAAGCCCAAACCAACGGAGTCAGGAGAAGAGAAACAGCCATGAGCCAGTTCCTGTGGTGTAAACTTCTTCCGCTCACCGGCTGGATATGTATTGCATCGGCAGTCTGGTCGCAGAGCCCGGCCGCGGATCCCAGCTTCTTCAAAACCAAGCTCTATCCCGTCCTCGAAGCGGCCCACTGCCGGCTCTGCCATGCTACCGACGGCGTCGCCTCCGGGACACGAATCCATTTTCCCGAAAAGGGAGCGAGCCAGGATCAGATTCAGTTGTTTGGACTCTCTCTGGCCGTTGTTGTAAATCGCTTCAAACCGTCTGAATCACTGCTATTCGTTAAGCCAACCAATCGCATCAAGCACACCGGTGGCGAGCGGATAAAGCCCGGCTCGGGCGAAGAAAAAATCCTTAGTCAATGGATTCAGTATCTGGCGTCGGCATCCGACGCATCCCTTGCCGCCGAGCGGCGTCGTCTGAGTGAATCCGCGGAAGCCTCTAAGCAGGAGCATACAGTGCGGCGTCTGACCCATAGCCAGTACGACAACACGGTGCGAGATTTACTTGGCGATTATAGCCGGCCGGCGTTGCACTTCCCAACCGAGGATTACGTCGACGGGTTCAAGAATCAGGCGCAGTACCAGGGGATGCCTCCGTTGCTGGTCGAGGCTTACAGCACTTCGGCCGAAAAGCTTGCGCTGAACGCGTTCCGCGCGGGGGATATCAACCATCTGATCCCATGCAAGGCTGTCAGCGCCACTGACGTGAAATGCCGGGACCTGTTTCTACGGTCTTTCGGATTGCGTGCCTTCCGCCGGCCTCTCCGGGAGATCGAATTTAAGCGCTACGCGTCGGCGTTCAGCGCTCAAGCGAGTTTGAGCGGTAAGTTCCTGGAGGGCGCGAGGACGGTTGTGGAGGCGATGCTGCAATCGCCCAACTTCCTGTTCCACCTGGAAAGCGGGCCGGACGGACAATCGGTTGATTACGACATTGCCAGCCGGTTGTCTTATTTGTTGCAGGACACGATGCCCGATCAGATCCTGTTGAATGCTGCCGCGAAAGGCGAATTGCGCACAGCGGCAGGACGCGACGCCGCGACGCGCCGTCTGCTCGACGATCCACGCGCGCATCAGGCGCTAGATCAGTATTTCGATGAATGGTTGCGATTCGACCGCGTCCTGAATTCGTCCAAGGAAGGGCGCCGTTTCCCGGAGTTTTCCTTGGAGATGGCTGCATCCATGGTGGAGGAAACGCGGCGCCTGTTGGATCACCTGGTCTGGGACAATCGCAACTTCATGGAGCTGTTAACGGCGGATTATGCATACTTGTCCTCCGATCTGGCGACGCTGTATAAGTTGCCCGCTCCGCCCGGCCAATTCGAGTTGGTGCATTTCCCCGCAGGCACGCCCCGCGCCGGAGTGTTGGGAGAGGCATCCTTCCTGGCTGCGAACGCGGGACCAACCGAAACATCGCCCACGGCGCGCGGAATCTTCATTCGGGAACAACTGCTGTGCCAGCACGTGCCGCCTCCCCCTCCGAACGTGGATACGAATCTTCCCGAGGCCACCGAAGACAAACCGCTCACCCGCCGGCAGCGTATGTCGGCGCACATGGAGAATCCTTTGTGCGCTTCATGTCACCGGTTGATGGACCCGATCGGCTTCGGGCTCGAGAGTTTTGACGCCATTGGCCGCTTCCGGGAACACGAGACAATTCTAATTGAGAGTCCTACCGGGAAAACCAAGGACGAGAAGAAAATCAATCTGGACCTCGACACTCGCGGAGAAGTCGCCGGAATTCCGAACTCAGCCTTTTCCGATTCCAGCCAATTAGGGTCCATTCTCGCCCAAAGCACCGTTTGCCAGGAGTGTATGGTGCGGCAAATCTTCCGCTATGCCTTTGGGCGCTTGGAGACTTCCTCGGATGAGCAAACAATTCATCAGCTTTTTGCCGCCTTCCGGGATTCCGGGTTCCACTTCAAAGATCTGTTGATAGGGCTGGCGCGCTCGCCGGAATTTTTGGCTGGATTGGAAGATAATCAAAAAGGGGTTACTAGGACCCCAGGGCCTAGTGTCAGCTCCAAGGACTCAAGTTTGAAAACCGCCGCGAGGAGATAAGAATGCAATTGGATCGACGCAAGTTCTTAAGGGGAGTTAGCGTCACAGGAGCACTGGTACGGGTCGGACTGCCGCCGCTCGCCGCGATGTTTAATTTCAATGGCACGGCTTACGCCGCTCCGAGTAAGGCTAGAGTTGAACCCATCGAATCCAGGTTCCTCGTCTGGTTCAATGGAAACGGAATTCCGGAACGCTACTGGATTCCCGAAACAACCGGAACCGATTACGAGTTGTCACCCTGCCTGGCTCCCCTTCTGCCTGTACGAGATTATGTCCATGTCATTAGCGGGATCGACAATGTGGCCGCCAGGCTCAACGGACAGGGTAACGGGCATTTCACCGCATTGTGCGGGCTGATGACCGGCACCGCTTATACAGGGCGTGGCGCGAGCGGTCCTTCGATTGACCAGATCCTCGCGGCCAAGATGGGCGCCAAGTCACGATTTCACTCTCTTCAGATTGGAGTTGCGCAGGAATCGCACGGTGAGAACGTGCACCGCAACATGAGCTGGGCCGGTTACGATCGCGCGCTGCCTCCCGAAATGATCCCGCAAAATCTGTTTGACCGTCTGTTTGGAGTCAAGGATCAAACCTGGGTGGGGCGCAAGAAGAGCGTTCTCGACCTGGTTCAGGCGGATGTCGCCGAACTCAAACCTGTTCTTGGGCAGGAAGATAAGCAGCGTCTAGACGAACACCTGACTTCCGTGCGAGATCTGGAACGGGCCATCGCCAGCCTGCCGCCTGACTACGGAAAGAATATCAAGGAGCCTGAAGACATCAGCGATCTCACCGATTATCCGCGGATTGCGAAGATACAGTCTGATCTCCTGGTCCAGGCGTTCGCAACCCACCAGACGCGCGTCGCTTCCTATATGTTGACCAAGTGTCAGAGCCTGACGCGTTTCCCATGGCTGGGCTTGTCCGGCAACCGGCATCATGATTACACACATAACAACGCCGGCTCCCCCGAGCAGCAGCGGATACTGCGCGATATCACGCGTTGGCACGTAGAGGAATTTTCATACTTCCTGCAGCGCATGAAGGCCACACCCGAGGGCGATGGCAACCTGCTCGATCACACCAGTTGCGTGTACGTTCACGAGCACGCCGAGGCCAATCCACATAAGTGCAACGGCTTGGCCATGCTGGTCGCCGGCGGCGGGATAAAAGGTGGTACGCACACCAAATCGCACAACTCCATCGGAGACGTCTACCTTACGCTCGCAGACGAGGTTCTCAAAGCGCCAATTGGGAAGGAGTTCCCGACGGCCGAAGAGAAAATGAGCGAGCTTATCTGAGCCCGGTATGGGAACCTGGCTCTGTTTAATTGGCGCCAGCGCGATACTGGCCGCGCAAGTACAACAGCCATCGCCCCGCTACTATCCGACGGATCAGGAGAAACACGAGATCTACGCCAGGCTGGCGGAGCTGACCGCGGCAACCGTTAAGCTGCAGAATAATCCCCTTTACCCCGACGTCGCGATCTACCAGAAGGCGGGCGATTTTATCCTCGCGCATCCCGAAGAGTTTGTGAAGGCGTCCTTTGTGAAGGACACGCTAGACGTTCTCGATAAGGGCATTGCGCGCGCTAAGGAGATTGCGGCCGGTTCACCGTCCTGGACCAAGAGGAAGGGGCGTCTGGTGCGCGCGTACCGGTCCACGATCGACGGCAGCCTGCAGCCCTATGGCCTGATCATTCCGGATTCGTATTCCGGACAACCGATCCGTTTGGATATCTGGATGCACGGGACCAACCGCGTTCTGAACGAGGTCGCTTTCATTACCCAGCATGAAACGGCGGAACCTGTTCCGCCAGGCCAGGCTTACATCCAGGTCGATGTATACGGCCGCAGCAATGTCTCCTATCGGTGGGCGGGTGAGACTGACGTCTTTGAAGCGATCCGCTCGGTTGAGGAGCGCTACAATATCGATCCAAAACGCATCGCGCTGCGGGGATTCTCGATGGGCGGCGCAGGCGCCTGGCATCTGGGACTCCACCATCCCGACGATTGGGCGGTATTTGAGGCCGGCGCAGGCTACACCGAAACGAAAGTGTATGCGAAGAAGGGTCCACTGCCGCCATATCAGGAAGCGGCGCTGCATTACTACGACGCGGTCGACTACGCGCTTAACGGCACCGATGTCCCGTTCGTTGGGTATGGCGGAGAAATCGACGCACAGCTCCAAGGCTCGAAAAACATTCAGGCGCAACTCCTCAAAGAGGGCGTGAATCTACCGGGCCTTCGGGCGCTGTTTCTGGTCGGCCCGAAGACAGCTCACAGATGGGAGCCCGAAACCCACAAGATTTCAGAACACTTTGTCGAAGAGGCGCTGTCCAAGGGCCTCACACCACCGCCGCACATACGCTTCGTTACCTACACTACACGCTTCAACCGCTGCTTTTGGGTCACCGTGGAGGAGTTGCAGAAGACCTATGAACGCGCCGAAGTGGACGCGTCCAAGGAAGCGAATCGTACCGCCGTTACCACCAAGAATGTCGCCCGCATCCGGATTGACGGTTCCGGTTCGTTGTCTCTCGATGAGCAAGAATTTCCCGGCGCCGGAGAGTTCGCCAAGACGAACGGTACCTGGGCGAAGGCCCGTGCAATTGACGGGTTATCGAAGCACCATGGCTTGCAGGGCCCGGTTGACGACGCCTTCATGGAATCGTTTCTGTGCGTCCGTCCGACTGGCACGGGCACGCAAGCCACGCCCTACTCGCTCGTTGTTTTGGACCAGTTCCAAAAGGATTTTTCTAAGTGGCTGCGAGGCGATCCGCGTGTGAAGGACGACCGCGATGTCACGGCATCGGACATTGCGGACAATAACCTGATCCTGTTTGGCGACCCCTGGAGCAACCAGTTGATTGCGAAAATCATCGGCAAGCTGCCCATCCAGTGGACCAAGCAGGAGATCACTCTCGGAGGGCGTACCGTGGATGCTGCCACTCACGCACCGGTGCTTATCTTCCCGAATCCACTGAACCCGAACCGATACGTCGTTATTAACAGCGGCCATACATTCAGCGAGGATGATTGGCGCGGCACCAACGCGAATCTCTATCCACACATCGGCGACTACGCCTTGATTAGCGTGAATAAAGGCGAGATAGTGCACTCCGGTTTCTTTGACGAGCACTGGAAGTAAATTCGCAGAGCGGCACGTCACCGTTGGCCTCACAATGGACCGAAGAAACGTTGCAAGGTTCTACATGCCCGTCATAGGGTTATGGTCAGCGTCAGGCTTACGGTCGCTGTTTGCGCCGGTACGGTCGAATCCGTCACTGTGAACTGAAGCTGCGAATTCGTGACGGCAGTGGTTGGAGTACCGGCAATTGTCCCGAGGAAAAGTGGTCAATGCGGCGTCGTTTACTTCGCCGCTCGCTCCCAGTAGAATGGCACGTTTCTCCGGAATCGGGATGGCGGGAGATGTGCCTCGTTAGCCATGGGTCGTAACTTCGAGTGTGATCGAGGAGCAAATCCAGCTGAAAGCCCTCGCGTTTAGTCGGTGAAAACGGGATCGCCCGGCAGTATATGAAGTTGGTTCGAAGTGAGTGTGCTGGGTGGCGGTTGCCGTCCGAAGATTTGTCGCCTCCATTCCGTTCGATCCCTTCTGCGCAGAGACATTGCCAGCCAATCAAGGCCGCCAGGTTATCGAACTGACGGACTACCAACACGTCGTTCATACTGTATAGAAGAGCGATGGTCTGTCTTGTCCGAAGCCATCAGATTCAGCTCCAATAGAAGGGTTGTGTCAACGACTACGATAAAACGCAGCGTCCGGGTAAGCGCTATCGTGTTTCTCTTCGCTCTCCTGTTCCTTGGGGCAGTCAGTTCCAGTCTGGAGGAGCGCCTTTCGCAGCACCGCAATCTGGGAAAAGCTTTCTATGAGAACCCGACCACACACGCGCTGGCCGTTGCGGAGTTCAAGAAGGCTTTGGATCTGGCTCCCAACTCCAATCGCGAGAGGCTTAACTACGGACTGGCGCTGCTGCACGCAGGCCGAACTGCGGAGGGCGTCACACAATTGGAACAGGTACAGCGACGCGACCCGCTACTACCGCATACCTGGTTCAACTTGGGTGTCTATTATAAGAAATCCGGAGACGCCCGGAATGCAATCGCCCAGTTCGAGGGGATGGCTTCGCTCGTGTCCAACGAGCCGATTGTGCATTACCAACTCGGCACGTTGTACAAAACCCAGGGCCGGATGGATGACGCACGCGCTCAGTTTGAGCGCGCGGCCCAACTGAATCCGCTTCTAGCTGCCGCAAGGTTCCAGCTTTATAATTTGTATCGGCAGACCGGTCGCCAAGAGGATGCCCGCCGCTCGCTCGAATTTTTTCAGCGCCTGAAGAAGCAGGACGAAGGAGCAGCCATTCCCGAAGATGTCGACTGGTCGAGTTATGCCGAAATCTACGATCCTCCGGTTGCGGCCGCGTCAGTTCGTCCTGGTAGCGCGCCCGTCTATGAAGATCGAGTCCTCGCGGATCTAGTCGATCCGCTGACTGCTGGACTTACGACCATCGACTCAACTGGCACCGGCGATGTGGACCTGTTGGTATGGTCTGCCCGCGGCATATCGCTTTACCGGCAGGGAGTAGACCGCGCAAACGATGCCGGGCTAACCGGTCTGACCGGCGTAATCTTCGCAGCCTCTGGCGACTTCGATAATGATGGGCTCATGGATCTCTGCGTGTTAACTGCAGCAGGTCCACTGCTCTACCGCAATACCAAAGGGCGGTTTGTACCGTACGCGGCCTCTCTTCCGATGCGCCGCTTCGAGCGCGCGGTGTGGATCGACTACGACCACGATTATGATCTCGATCTTGTATTGCTCGGAGACTCGCCAACTCTGGTACGCAATGAGGGACCGGCGGGCTTTGCGCAGCGAGCAGGGGATTTCCCCTTCGCGGTGGGGCACCCCACCGCCGCATCCAAGCTCCGCACCATCCCTGATAGCAAGGCCTTCGATCTGGCTGTTTTTTACAGTGACAGACCCGCCGTGCTGTATCGCGACCAACTGGGCGGCCGATATCTCGCGGACACCTATCAAGGTAGACCGCCCGATGTGACATTCGTGGAAGCGGATTTAGACAACGACGGCCGCTTGGATCAGGCTCGCATCGCGCCTGACGGTAAAGTGCATGTGTTGTTGAATAAGAGCCGCTCTGGTGACCAGTGGATACGGGTCCGTCTCGAAGGAATCAAGAGCCTGAAGCTAGCACAGGATGCTGAGGTCGAGATCAAGGCCGGAGCGTTATATCAGAAGCAGACTTATGCGGGCGTTCCGCTACTCTTCGATGTCGGATCCTATCCCGCGGTGGACGTCGTCCGCATCACTTGGCCCAATGGCTTGATTCAGAACGAGGTGAAGCAGCCGACCAATCGCGCGTACTCATATAAGGAAGCGCAACGTCTCTCCGGCTCGTGTCCAATGATCTGGACTTGGAACGGAAGTGAGATTGAGTTCATCACCGATGTCCTGGGAGTCGCTCCGCTCGGCGCTAGCGATGGTGAAGGTAGTTATTTCCCCGTTGATCATACTGAATATGTCCAGATCCCAGGACCTAAGCTGGCGGCCACCGATGGCAAATACGACATCCGCATTACCGAGGAACTCAGCGAGGTCTCCTATCTCGATCAGGTTCAGTTGTACGCCATCGATCATCCGTCTGGAAGCGAGATCTTCAACAACGACAAGTTCAAAGGACCGCCCTATCCCGAGTTCCGCCTGTTTGGCGTAACGAAGCGCATCTATCCTCTGGCCGCGCGAGACGACCAGGGCCGGGACGTGTTACGCCAGATCATCGCGCAGGACCACAAGTATCCCGATCAGTTTTCACGTACCGAATTGGGCGTGGCGAAGCCTCACGCGCTAGAACTCGATTTCGGGAAAGCCGCCCCTGACGGCCGGGCGGTATTACTGCTTAACGGTTGGGTCGATTGGCCGGATGGAAGCACGTTTCGAGCCGCGTCGCAAACATTGAACGGCGGACTGGTGATGCCCTACCTTCAAATGCAAGACTCCGAGGGGCAATGGAAAACCGTCAACGAAGATATGGGGATGCCCTCCGGCAAACCAAAAACCATCGCCGTGGACTTGCAGTTCCTTTCAGCCAGCCGTAGAGTACGCATTGTGACTAGCCTATGCGTTTACTGGGACGAAATCTTCCTTAGCGAAGGGGCATCGGAACCGGAAATCCACCAGAGCGAAGCGCCGCTCTCCTCGGCCGATCTTCACTTCCGCGGATTCTCAGAAGCCAGGATCCACCCGCAACGAAAGCAACCCGACACCTTCTTTTACGCCAACACCTCACCCACTTCATTTTGGAATCCCACGCCGGGCCTTTATACTCGGTACGGATCGGTGCGTGAGCTCTTGTTGGACGTCGATGATCGCCCAGTGATTATGGGTTCTGGAGATGAGGTTAGTCTTCGGTTTGCCGCAAACTTGCCTGCACTTCCCGCCGCCTGGACTCGCGATTTCATATTGAAAGTGGATGGATGGGCGAAAGACCGGGACCCCAATACGGCGTTCTCGACCACGGTAGAGCCCCTTCCGTTCCACCAAATGAGCCGCTATCCCTACCAGGCTGGCGAACATTATCCCAGTGACGCCTGGCATGAGCAGTATCGTCGTGAGTACAACACCCGTCCCGCGCTGAGGTTGTTGCGGTCGCTGGCCGCGAACACACAATGACTTGGCTTTTATTACTGACGGTGCTGAACGCGGCCTATGTCGCGGCGTTCCCTTCGCCGACCGTCTTCTATATCGCCAACATGGTATTACACCTGGCTCTCGGCGCCGCGGCAGTCCTGTGGCTGGTCTATACCAAGCGGAACAGCCCGATCGTGGTGCCGCTGGGCTTGGCTGGGATTTTGGGCCTATATTTGATTTTTGCCGGCGCGACCACCAATCATCACTGGGCCTTGTGGTCGCACGTCGCCCTGGCAGTGGTAGGACTCGCTATTCTTGCGCCGCGGTGGCGCGCCGCGCTGGTCGTTCTTAGCATCGTCGCCGCCGCGCTGCGATTCGGCCTGCCGCAAGATCGCATTCATAATCCCAAGTCGGTCCCGTTATCGATGACTAATGAAGGCGGCGGCCCGAAGTCACCTTTCTGGCCCTCCTCCGCTCGCACTAATACGGGCGGTCTCATCCCGTCCGATTTCTTCATGGATTCCGAGCTGTGCGGCGAATGCCATAAGGACATCTATCGACAGTGGAAGGGATCGATGCATCATTTCGCATCCTTCAACAATCGCTTTTACCGCCGCACGATCGAGCACATGCAGGAGCTGAGCGGCACGCAAGGAAGCAAATGGTGCGCGGGATGCCACGACCATGCCGTATTTTTCAATGGTCGCTTTGACCGCCCAATCAAGGAGCAGGTCGATACACCAGAAGCGCAAAACGGTCTGGGCTGTGTTTCCTGCCACTCCATAGTGCATGTCGGCGGTTCAATCGGCAATGGCGATTTCACTATCGAGTACCCGCCCTTGCACCGCATTGCATCCAGCCACAATCTTTGGATCCGGAAACTCGACAGCTTCTTGACCTATTTGAATCCGGAGCCGCACCGGCGCACTTTTATGAAAGCCTTTATGCGTCATGACTCGCCCGAGTTCTGCGCCGCGTGTCACAAGGTCCACTTGGATCAACCGGTTAACCACTATCGCTGGCTACGAGGATTTGACGAATACGACAATTGGCAGGCGAGTGGCGTTTCGGGCGAGGGAGCTCGCTCGTTCTATTATCCGGACAAGCCGTCGACGTGCTCGGATTGTCACATGCCGCTGGTCGCTTCCGGCGATCCTGGAAATAAGGACGGCAATATACACTCCCATCGCTTCGCAGCCGCGAACACGGCGGTTGCATCGGTGAATCATGACGCCGAACAGCTGCGTATTACGGAGGAATTCCTCCAATCGGGATTCATCACGGTGGATCTGTTTGCAGCCGCTCCAGTGGAAGATTCTAAGGGACAAGTAGAGATGCGCCGTCGGGCGGGCGATGTACCCGCGTTGGCATCCACCTTCGCTGTGGGGGAGGAAGCGGAACAGACGGGGCCAGTAGTCATTCGAGAAATGGGAAAAATTGCCGCGCCACTCGATATGTCCGGTGTCCGATTCGAGCCAGGCACGACGCTCAGGGTAGACGCTGTCGTCCGCACGCGCAAGATCGGACATTTCTTTCCGGGTGGAACCGTCGATGCCTATGATGCATGGCTCGAGTTCAAGGCCATGGACGCTAATGGGCGCGTGCTGGCGTGGAGCGGTAGCGTAGAGGACGCCGGGCGTGGGCCGGTGGACCCAGCCGCTCATTTTTATCGTTCACTCCAGATCGACGGCCAGGGAAATCCGATTGACAAGCGGAATGCCTGGCAGACGCGCAGCGTGCTATATGTGCGGCTTATTCCTCCGGGCGCCGCCGATACTGTGCATTTTCGGTTGCCTGTTCCGGGGGATGCCGCCAGTCCCATCACATTGGAAGCCAAGCTAAACTATCGAAAGTTCGCGAACTTCTACACCAAGTTCGCGTTCGCCGGCATTGCCAGACCGGGTCCTGCCACCGTCGATTACGACAGCCGCGAATATAGCTTCGACTCAGGTTCTGTTCCCGTCCTGCCTATTGTGACCATTGCCAGCACCGCTCGAAAAGTTGAATTGGGGCGCGCGAACTGGTCACCCGTCGTACGAAAGCAGGACCGCGAGCGTTGGAACGACTGGGGTATTGGGCTTCTGCTGCAGGGCGACCTGAAAGCGGCGGAATATGCTTTTGAGCGCGTCATCGAAGCGGAGCCCAGCTATGCCGACGGGTGGCTCAACCGGGGCCGCGCTCTCCTCCAGGAAGGCGAGACCGAAGCTGCGCGCCCATTCGTCGAAAAGGCGCTGGCTTTACAGCCGAAGCTAGCCCGCGCCCACTTTTTCTTGGCCATGATTCAAAAGGCCGCTGGAGATTACGACGGCGCCCTGCGTAATCTTAACGAAACCGTGAGCCAATATCCGCGGGATCGTGTCACGCAGAATCAGATCGGACGAATTCTGTTTTTCCAGCGCCGGTTCGCTGATGCCATCGGCGTGTTCCAAAAGACACTCGATGTAGATCCAGAAGATGTGCAGGCACACTACAACCTGATGCTTTGCTACAAAGGCCTGGGTCTGACGGACCAAGCGGAGCAGGAGGAAAAGCTTTTTCTGCGATTCAAAGCGGACGAGGCATCGCAGGCCTTGACCGCCAAGCTGCGGCAGTTGAGCCCGGAGGATAACAATGAAAGGCAGGCTATTCACGATCACGTTTCCAGCCCTGCTGCTCGTGGTTTCATCGACGTTACTGCTTCCGGCGGGCGATGAGCCGGTTCGATTCACCGACGTCACGGCCGCCGCCGGCATTCACTTCCTTCACAATTCGGGGCGGGCCGGAAAAAAATGGCTGCCGGAGACCATGGGTTCGGGGTGCGCGTTCTTCGATGCTGATGGCGACGGATGGCTCGATATCCTGCTCGTGAACGGGAAGGATTGGACCCCGCGAGGCCGTCGTACAACCGCGGCGCTTTACCATAACAACCACGACGGCACTTTTACCGACGTCACGCGCGGCAGCGGATTGGATATTGAAATCTATGGCTTGGGTGTCGCGGTCGGTGACTACGACAACGACGGCCTCGACGATGTCTATATCACGGCTCTAGGAGGCGATCACCTCTTTCACAATGAAGGCCGTGGCCGCTTCCGCGATGTCACGCGCGAATCGGGTATTCAAAACGCAAACTTCAGTTCGAGTGCCGCGTGGTTCGATTTTGATCGCGACGGTAAGCTGGACCTGTTCGTAGCCAACTACATCCAATGGACGCCCCAAGGGGACTTGTGGTGTTCGCTCGACGGCGCGACCAAATCCTATTGCACGCCGGAGTCATACAAAGGCGTCGCATCCAAGCTCTATCACAACCTGGGCAGCGGCAGGTTTGAAGATGTCACCGAAAAGGCCGGGCTCGCCGATTCGACCAGCAAATCGTTGGGTATCGCAGTGCTGGATTACAATAACGACGGCTGGCCGGATCTGTTTGTTTCGAATGACACGCAACCAAACAAGCTGTATCGCAATTTGCGGAACGGACAGTTTCGAGAGGAGGGCTTGACCGCCGGAGTGGCGTTTGGCGAGGATGGCGTGGCCCGTGGCGCCATGGGCGTGGACGCCAGCGACTACGACCGCTCAGGAAGGCCGCATCTGATCGTGGGAAATTTCTCGAATCAGATGCTCGGGCTGTACCATAACGAAGGCAACGGCCTGTTCGTGGATGAGGCGCCGCGCTCCCCGTTAGGACGCGCCAGCCTCCTGACTCTTACTTTCGGCCTGTTCTTCTTCGATTACGACCTAGATGGTCATCCGGACATCCTAGCCGCAAACGGGCACATCGAGGAGGAGATTGGCCGAGTTCAGCCGAAGATTCGTTACCGGGAACTGCCGCTGTTGTTTCGCAATCAGGGCCGTGGACAATTTGAACCGGTGAATGCCTTCAGCCAGGCTATAGTGGCGCGCGGCGCGGCCTACGGAGACTTCGACCGTGATGGCGACCCGGATGTCTTGTTCTCTACCAACGGCGGTCCCGCATATCTTTTCCGCAACGATGGTGGGAACCGCAACCACTGGCTCCAGTTGAAACTGGTCGGGACCAAAAGTAACCGAAGCGCGATCGGGGCCGTGGCGCGAATAACCAGCCGGGGAGGGACGCAATGGCAGACCGTGCACAGTGGGTCGAGCTACTGCTCGGCCAGCGACCTGGCACTGACTTTCGGACTCGGAAAGAACGAGTCGGTGACGGCTATCGACATTGAATGGCCCAGTGGGACCAAGCAGCATCTGGCCGACGTGAAGGCCGACCAGCATATGGTGATTAAGGAACCCTGAACAGTCTGCTTTCCCTCTTTGGCGCCGAGCAAGCGCGATTGGTCCGCGCGGTATGTGTCCTCGCGGGAATTTGTCCAGGCGCACTTGGATCGCATTGCTCAGGTACTCTCCCGAGCCAAGTTCGAACCCCGCGCTTAAGTCGTTCAACCTGAGGCTGCCACCCGGCTTAACGTCGATCCTTTTCCCTGGCCTCACCACGCTTTCGGACGATCCCGGCGCCAAATAGGCAACTGGATTCTGCTACCTGATCTGGACGAAATGCACACTGTAGACTCACTTAATCTGGACGAACTGCCACCCAAATCGACCCTTGATGCAGAGATTGCCTTGCGTCACGGAGTGATCCAGCGGCGAAGTCACACGCACGATATTGCCATCCTGCTCGTGAACCGTGAGGGTGCATCCCACGCCGCAATAAGGACAAATGGTATCGGCACGGGTCTGGCGGGATTCGTCCCAGGTACCCGCCCCGCGCATATCGTATTCGCTCTTGAACATCAGCGCTCCAGTGGGGCAAACAGCAATGCAGTTCCCACAATAAACACAGGCGGATTTGGGCAGCGGAACATCGTATTCGGTGGCTATGTGCGCCGAAAAACCACGACCGGCGACGGAGATGGCGAACGTATTCTGGGCATCCACGCCGCACGCCTCCACGCACTTGTAGCAGAGGATGCACTTCGAATAGTCGCGAACGTAAAGATCGTTGTCGATTTTGGGCGGCTGTGCCACTGTCTCAGCCTGAGTTCCAAAACGCTCGGGCCGGGCGCCGTACTGCTTCACATAAGCTTGCAGCGCCGGCGCTGTCGAGACGTCTACGGCCGAAGCGAGAAACTCGAGGACTAAGCGGCGGCTGAGGCGGACCCGCTTGGAATCCGTGTGGATCACCATGCCCGGCTCCGCTTTCCGTGAGCAGGCCGGGACCAGCGTGCGGGAGCCTTCCAGTTCCACCACGCACACGCGGCAAACGTTGACCGGCGCGAGGGTCTCGAGGTAACAGAGCGTGGGCGTATCGATGCCGAGGCCTCGGGCGGCATCGAGGATAGTGGAACCCTCCGGTACCGAGACAGATTTTCCATCGAGGCGAATCTCGATCAAGCGGCGGGCTGGCAAGGGCGGAGCCTCAGGTACCGGTCCGCGTGGAATCGGGATTAGCGGCGAAGGTGCGACGGCAGGCTCACTCATGAGAAGAGACTCCTATTCAATGCCGATTCGAGAGCACTTGAAGCAGTTTGTCCCAGCCCGCAAATGGAAGCATCCCGCATAGCCTGCCCCATCTCTCGCAACGTATGGATCTCTGCGCCCACGGAACCGAGCGGCCGGTTGTGAATCAGGCGCTCGAGTGCCTCCTCCTGACGAACCGCGCCGACTCGGCAAGGAACGCACTGCCCGCAGCTCTCCTCGCGGAAGAAGGAGGCAATGCGCAGGAGAATCCGCTTCAGGTCCACGCTGTCGTCCAGCGGCATGATAACGCCGGATCCAAGGGTCGCGCCGATAGCGCGCGTACCCTCGAATGTTAGCGGTGTATCAAGTTCTGCTGGAGAAACGAAGGCACCCGCCGCACCGCCGAGCAGTACCGCTTGCAAACGACCGTTGCCGCTGAGGCCGCCGGCAAGCTCGATCATCCGACGGAGCGTGACGCCAAAGGGCACCTCATAAACACCGGGACGAACCACGTGGCCGCACAGGCAGAACAGGCGGTATCCGGCGGAGTTTTTCGTACCAGTGCTCGCGTAGGCTGCGCCGCCATGCAGGATGATCTCCGGGATGTTAATCAGCGTTTCAACGTTGTTCACCACGGTCGGCTGGCGGAAGAGGCCGGCCTGCGTCGGGAACGGTGGCTTGTTGCGTGGTTCGCCCCGGTAACCTTCGATCGAGTTGAAGAGCGCGGTTTCCTCACCGCAAATGTAGGCGCCCGCGCCGCGCCGCACCTCAATGTCGAAGCGTAGGCCGCTGTCGAGGATATTATCGCCCAGGAATCCCGCGGCGCGCGCCGACTGAATCGCATGTTGCAGCCTGCTGGCAGCGAGCGGATACTCACCTCGAATGTAAAGGTAGCCCTGTTGTGCGCCAGTGGCCAAGGCTGCGATGGTCATACCTTCGATGACAGCGAAGGGATCACCTTCCATAACGACACGATCCTTGAACGTGCCCGGCTCGGACTCATCGGCATTGCAGATGACGTAATGGGGCTTACCAAGTGGGCGCTGATTGAGAAGCGACTCCCACTTCTTGCCTGTCGGGAAGGCTGCGCCGCCCCGGCCGAGAAGCCGTGACTCAATCACTTCGCGAACCACGCCCTCCGGTCCTAATTCGACTGCCCGGCGTAAAGCTTCATAACCACCAAGCCGGAGATAATCATCTAGGCTCGATGGGTCGATGTGGCCGATACGGCGGAGCAACTGAAGCTGCGGCTGCCCTGCCTGGGGAACAGATACGGCTGAATTGAATACATCGGGTTCCGCCGGGAGCCGGTTCTCGATAGCGTCGCTGATCAAGGACTTCAAGGTACCCGCATCCACCGGAGCCAGGACGCGCTCCCGAGGAGTTTCACCTGAGGCGATGACCAAAGCGGCCGGCGCCCTTTCACAAAGACCCAGGCAGGGGCTGCGTTGCCAAGTGCTATTCACCGGCAAAGGCGTTTTCTCGAGTTCGGCACATAATGACGCAGCACCACGTGCCAGACAAGCGATATCGTCGCAAACGTGCGCCACCACCGGAGCCCGCGGTGTCAGCGAGAACATTCCATAGAACGAAGCGACTCCGTGAATCTCGGCCGGCGCCACGTCCAGTCGTTGCGCCAGGTAGTTCACTGCTCCAGGCGTGATGTGTCCAATCCTGGCCTGAATCGCATGCAGTGCGGGCAGCAGCCGGTCGCGTTTCGAACGCCCATCCGCAGCGCCTAGCTCGCCATCGACCGCTGACTTTTCGGACAAAGTCGGTTGGTCGGCGGTCAAGTGCAGGTCCAATCAATTCTCCTGGTATTTCTCGATGCGGATCGCCGTGGCCTTGAACTCGGACGTTCCCGACTTCGGATCCACTGCCTCAATCGTCAGCTCGTTGGTGGCCACTTGGTCATGAAAATGAACGGTGAGGAATGCCAAGCCGCGGCGAAGACCCGGATCGAATCGAACCGGGGCAACCACAGAACCGCGGCGTGAATGCACCCGCACCTTCTCGCCCTCCTGCAGCCCATAACTGGCCCCGTCTTCTAGTGACAGATCGAGGGTCTCCTCACCGCGAAGTGGCGAGGGATACCGATCGGTCTGCACACCGGTGTTGTAAGAATCCAGGCGCCGTCCAGTCGTCAAACGGATTGGATACTCTTCGTCGAGCTGGTCTACCGGCGGCTCGAACTCCACCACGCTGAAAGGCGCCCGCGGACCGATCAAAGGATCTTGCCAGAGGCGGCCGTGCAGAAATATCTCACCCGGATGCGATTCGTCGTAGCACGGCCACTGGATGCCGTCCAACTCCTCCAGACGGCGATAGCTCATGCCGGTGTGCATCGGACTTAAAGCTCGCACTTCGTCCCAGATGCATTCCGAACGGGGCTCGCCCCACTCGTGGCCGAGACGGCGGGCCAGTTCATAAACTACCTCGATGTCATCGCGAACTCCTGGCGGGGGTGGGACAGCCCTTCGGACGCGCTGCACCCGGCGCTCGCTGGATGTGACGGTGCCCTCGGATTCGCACCACCCTGCCGCCGCAGGAAGAACTACGTCGGCCAGTGCGGCAGTATTGGTATAGAACAAATCCTGGACTACCAGGAATTCGAGCCCGCCAAGCAGCTTCAACGCGTGGTGACGATCAGCCTCGGAATCCGCGGGGTTCTCTCCGAGCACATAGAGAGTCGTTAACTCGCCGCGCTCCATCGCCTGAAACATATCGCTCAGGTGCCAACCCTTTTTCGGAGGGATTCGGCAACGCCACGCCCGCTCGAACTTGCCCCGCAACTCGTCGTTCTCCACATGCTGGAAGCCGGGGAAGCGGTCCGGAATGGCCCCCATGTCACCGCCGCCCTGCACATTATTCTGCCCGCGCAACGGGTTTAGCCCGCTTCCGTAGCGGCCGACGTGGCCGGTAAGAAGAGCCAAGTTAATAAGCGCAAGAACGTTGTCCACGGCATTGTGATGCTCGGTGATGCCCAGGGTCCAACAGATAACGGCGCGCTCCGCCTTGGCATACGCGTGCGCGGCAGCACGAATGGTCTCGGCCGGTACACCGGTCTCCCGTTCGGCTCGGTCGAGCGTATATTTCTCCACGCACTCCCGATAAGCTTCGAATCCGCTGGAGGCATGCCGGATGAACCGCTCATGGGCCAACCCTGCAACTATGATCTCGCGGGCCATCGCATTGGCCAACGAAATGTCGGACCCGACCTCGAGGCCAAGCCAGGCGTCCGCCCACTGAGCCGAACTGGTGCGTCGCGGATCGACCACATAGAGCTTCGCTCCATTCCGCACGCCTTTCAACACGTGGTGGAAAAAGATCGGGTGCGTCTCGCGCGCGTTCGAGCCCCATAGAAAGATTGCGTCGGTTTCTTCCACCTCGGTATACGAGCTCGTACCGCCGCCCGCTCCAAAAACCGTCGCCAGACCGACGACGCTGGGGGCGTGTCAAGTCCGGTTGCAACTGTCGAT
>Ga0210401_10002001_pt1 | contig 22953 bp, 15 predicted proteins | sample IncBWH32MmetaG_FD_150866 | JGI IMG/M metagenome (GOLD analysis project Ga0210401, IMG submission 150866) | Forest soil microbial communities from Barre Woods Harvard Forest LTER site, Petersham, Massachusetts, United States - Inc-BW-H-32-M | ecosystem: Environmental > Terrestrial > Soil >... | reverse complement strand
CGTGTCTATGGCCCCAAAAGTTCTTGAATTCTATGAGACTAGGCATTGTAACAGCGCTGTAAAGTTGAGCGAAGAAAGGGCGAAAGTGATCGCTTTGCTTGAGTCTCGGCTATTTTGATTCAGAACTAGATCTCCGGCGGAGGTACTAGAAATAAGCCATGTTCAGAAGTGAGTAGACGTAGCTTCCAGATTATCCTACGATTTCCATCGATGCCGCAGATCAACCAAGACTCCCTCATGGCTGTGCAGCCAGAGCTCACCTCTGGCGAAAGCGTTCTTTGGGCGGGACAACCTAACCCGCGCGTCATCTTTCATAGAGATGATTTGTACCTCATACCATTCAGCGTCCTGTGGGGTGGCTTCGCAATCTTTTGGGAGGCAGGGGTCTCCGGCTACTGGGGTTCTGGACCGAATGCTGGAAAACAATGGGCGTTTGGCATGCTGTGGGGTATCCCGTTTGTCTTAGTGGGTCAGTACCTAATTTGGGGGAGATTCTTCCACACAGGTTGGAAGAAGAAGCGCACTCACTGTGCGGTAACGGAACGTCGTGTGATCGTGGTGCAGAACGGCTGGAAACGGCAAATGGCCTCCGCCTATATCGACACCCTGCCGACTCTTATCAAGGAAGGCGGCTCGAACGGGATCGGGGCTTTACGTTTTGCACAGGCCGAATCTATGTGGTCGGGAAGACGTGGATGGGGAGCGTGGGACGGAGTGAGCATTGGGAGCATTCCGACATTCCTGGACATAGACGATGTGGATTCAGTGTATCGGCTGGTGTCTGATTTGCGGGAAAGAACAAGGGCAACGAAACTTTCGTAGCGCGAGCACCGCCCCTTGCAAAACGCGAAAGATAGCATATTGCTAAAAACCTTGCTTCCTACGTCTCGGTTGGAAGCTACGATCCCGGCTCATCCAGTACGCGGCGCACATTGCGCGCCAGAGCGTCCAGCGAAAAAGGCTTTTGCAGAACGGTGGCAGACGGATCCATATCTTCATTCTCACCGTCGAAGGCGGAGTGTTCCGAGTAACCCGACATGAAAAGGACCTTCATCCGTGGGCGGAGCGGCGTCAGACGTTGCGCCAGTTCGCGGCCTCCGATATTCGGCATCACGAGATCCGTTACCAGAAGGTGAATCGGATCTGGATAGGCGCTGGCCATTTGCAGAGCCTCATTGCCGTCGGCTGCGATTAGCACCTTGTAGCCGTTGCGCCGAAGAGATTCCCTGACGATATCGCGAATGCCATCCTGATCTTCCACAACCAGAACGGTTTCAGTGCCTTTTGGTGCCGTGGCGAGAGGAGGCGCGGTTTTGGATGGCGGTTGAAATTGCTCTGTACCAAACGGCGCGAGCCGGGAGTGCTCGGATTTTTCGACCCGCTCTTCCACCCGGGCTTCTTCAACCTGAGATTTTTCGACCCGGGGAAGGTAGATCTTGAAAGTGGTTCCACACCCCGCTTCACTGTCGACCCAGATCCAACCGTCACTATGCTTAACCACGCCATAGACGGTAGCCAGCCCCAATCCAGTGCCTTTGCCGGGTGCCTTGGTGGTGAAGAAGGGTTCAAACATGCGAGCCCGAGTTTCAGTATCCATCCCGCTGCCCGTGTCGCTGACTGCCAACATGACGTATTTGCCGGGCGGCGCTCCCTCGTGGTTTCGAGAATCGTTTTCGTCCAGTTCGACGTCGCTGGTCGTAATGGTCAGCGTACCGCCCTGCGGCATCGCATCGCGTGAATTGACGGCAACATTCAGGATCATTTGCTCCATCTGGCCGGGATCAGCGTTGACCCTCCCCAGCGAGGGGGCGGGCACGACTCTCAGTTCAATATCTTTTCCGATCAAGCGATGCAGCATTTTCGCCACTTCCGCAAGCACCACATTCAGATCGAGAACTCTAGGCCGGAGCACCTGCTTCCGGCTGAAGGCCAGCAGTTGCCCAGTCAGGGCGGCAGCGCGAGTCACCGCAGTTTCAATTTCCTGGGCATCTTTGTTAGCTGGATCGTCCGCATCCAACTGGTCGCGGAGATGCTCGTTGTGGGCCTGAATCAGCATTAATAGGTTGTTGAAGTCGTGGGCTACGCCTCCCGCCAATTGGCCGACCGCTTCCATTTTCTGCGAGTGCCGGAGCTGATCTTCCAGGCGCTTGCGCTCGGTGATGTCGTACATCACTCCCTGCATCAGTAGCCCTTGCCCATCGGTTTGTTGCAGCAGGACACCTTCGTCGCGAAACCACATGAGCCTGCCATCACGTGCACACATGCGGTATTCGGATTGAAATAACTCGTGGGTTTCCTGAAACTGCTTCTCCGCCGCCAAAGCAATCTCCCGGTCATCGGGATGGATGTGGTTCATCCAGTTCATGGGGTCGGAAAGCCATTCGGCGGGCGAAAACCCCAGCATAGTTTCAATCTGCGGGCTGACATAGTGCCAGGGGCCGCCGGCGCCGAGTTCCGCAACGTAAGTGATCGCGGGCAGGCGCTCTACCAGCGTGCGGTATCGGGCTTCTGCGGCCCGAAGCTCAGCCTTCGCCCGGTCCTGCTCGATCGCAATGCCCGCCAGGTGAGTGGCTTGCGCGATGAGCTGCAGATGTTTCGCGACCGGAGTACGCGGTTCCCGATAATAGATCGCGAACGTACCCAGGATCGTGCCGTCCTGCGAAGCAATTGGCATGGACCAGCAAGCACGTAAACCGTGACAAAGCGCCTGATCCCGAAAGCCCGCCCAGAGCGCATCGGTGGCGATGTCAGAGACAATAACGGGCTCTTTTCGATAGGCTGCGGTGCCGCAAGATCCAACGCAAGGGCCGATCTGCACTCCATTAATCGCCTCTGTGTATTCTTTGGGAAGGCTTGGCGCGGCGCCGTTCCGCAAGGTCGTACCATCCGCATCGAGAAGAAGAACGGAGCAGAGCATATCGGAATGCTGCTTCTCGATTTGCTCACAAAGGACTTCAAGGACCTTCGGAAGCGCGGCTTGAGCCCTTATCATCCCCAATACTGTTTCATTGAGCTGCGACAGGGCTTCCGACAACTCCAGATTGTTTTCGTTCGAGGCCCTCTGAACGCCTGTGGACATGCGACTCCTACTGTGGGCTCAGCGAAACATGCTGAGCGAGGCCGACCGATTCGGGGCGGCCAAATCATTATTCCTTACTGGTAATGGACGCTAAAGTTACTAGAGTAACCAGCCGTTCCCAAATTGTCATCGAGAGAAATGATGAGCGGAGATTTTACTCGCTGGTGAAGTAATCCACGGTGACCGGATTTTCGAACAGGGAATAATCGCGCGTCACGACCGTGATTCCGCTGTCGGTCACGAAGTAGCGTTGACGGTCGGCTTCGGGATCATAGCCGATGGTTGTGCCTTCGGGGATATGCACGTCGCGATCGATGATGGCCTTGCGGATGCGGCAATGCCGGCCCACATTCACATGCGAAAAAAGGATGCCGTCTTCTATTTCGCTGTAGGAATTTATGCGCACATCCGGGGAGAGCACGCTGTTCTTCACCGTGCTTCCGGAAACGATACAGCCAGCGGAGACAATGGAATCGAGCGCGGTTCCGGTGCGCCCGGCTTCGGCGAAGACAAACTTGGCGGGCGGATACTGCCGCTGGTGAGTGCGAATGGGCCACTGCGAATCGTACAAATTGAACACCGGCGAGACCGAGACGATGTCCATGTTAGCTTCGTAGTAGGCTTCGAGGGTTCCCACATCGCGCCAGTACAGGGCTTCCTTCTTGTTCTCATCGACGAAATCAAATGAGTACACGCGGTACTCGTCCATCATTTTGGGCAGAATGTCCTTGCCAAAATCGTGGCTGGATTGCGAGTCTTCGGCATCCTTCAGCAGCGCGGGAATCAGCACATCGGTGTTAAACAAATAAATGCCCATCGAGGCCGAGACTTTTGCCGGATTGTAAGGAGAACGCAAATCGGTTTGCTTCGGTTTCTCCTGGAATCCGTTGACCCGGTGATCGCGATCGATATCGACCACGCCGAAGCGCGAGACCTCATCGGGGTCAATCTGGATGGTCGCCAAGGTGACGTCTGCCCCCGAGTCGGTGTGCTGCTGCAGCATCCTGCCATAATTCATCTTGTAGATGTGATCGCCCGAGAGAATGAGCACGTGCTGCGGTTGCTCCGAGCCGATGGAATAAATGTTCTGGTAAACCGCGTCCGCCGTGCCCTGGTACCATTCCTCGCTGACCCTTTTCATGGGCGGCAGCACTTCAATAAACTCTCCAACTTCGCGTCCTAAGATATTCCAGCCTTCGCGCACGTGCCGGTTGAGTGAGAGCGCTTTGTACTGGGTCAAAATGTAAACCCGGCGCAGTTCGGAGTTAAGGCAGTTCGACAAAGTGATGTCGATGATGCGATAGATCCCGCCAAAGGTCACGGCAGGTTTGGCGCGGTCGCGGGTGAGGGGATAAAGGCGCTCGCCTGCTCCTCCCGCTAATAAGACTCCGAGCGTATCTCTCATCGGCATCAGGCTCCCGCTCTTGGATGGCGGCTACGGGCCTCGTGGATGTACCGTAGTTTGCCGCCAACTAGAATCCCGCAGCGTACCGGGAAACGCTAAATACTAGCACAGCGGAAAAGCGAGTGGAGTTGGAGGCTGGCTCAGTCGGGCGAGCGAACGGCTGAGGCTGTATGGAGAACAGTCCCCGCCTGGCTCACCTCAATGACAGGTAGATCGATACGTACCTGCGCACATTCGCTTTCCTTTTTCCCAATCTTGTAGCGAAACTCAACTCTGTCGTGCGTCACGTTCTGGCGCGTTCCAAACTTCCAAGTGTTGACAGTATCGAGAGTTCCTTTCTCAAGAAGAGGAGGCCAGATTTGGTTACTGATTTTATTACGGTTCCATCTTTGGCGATGTCGAACTCTACTTGAACGACCCCTTGAATCTTTGCCTGCCTTGCAAGCGACGGATACCGCGGTAAGTTGTCAGGACAATTCGTCTGGGCAGAGGCGAGCACAACTGTCAAGCTGAGCTCGATGAAAAGAAACGAAATGAATCGCCACATGATCTATCCTCGGCGTGCCCGGGGCACGATTGCCTCAATCGAGCAAACACAATTAGATGGGCCAGCAACGGTCATACGAACAAGCTTTGGCGAGTCACGTTCCCTCGCGAAAGCGTATCTGTATTCACTTAGATAGCTGTAAAGGCGCGACGCCTATCGTCTGAGCGAACCCCCGCATGTCAAATCAGAAGCACTTCCAATTCCCTCACACGGATACGGCTTACACCGGGGTGATGGTAACCAGTACCTCCTCGCCGCTCAGCGACAGCTTTGCCCCGCCGTTTTGGGTGGCGCTCGCCTCCAGCCGATCTGCAAGCAGTTCATGCCGGAGGTATGATTCGTGCGCCGCAATAGCTACAGCGATGCGGGGCGAGGCGGAATAGCTGACCGCAATGCGATCGGAAATATTCAGGTTCATCGCTTTCCGCTGATCCTGAACCAGCCGGTTGAAGTCCCGGGCCAGGCCTTCCTGCACCAACTCCGGCGTGAGCGTAGTGTCGAGCGCCAGAAACGTGCCTTGCTCCTGCATGGCCTTAAGGTTCTCCGGGTTTTCGTAGGAGGTGAGGATTTCTTCGGGCGCCAGTTCGAAAGTCTGCCCGTCGACTTGCACCGTATACGGACCTCCGGCAGCCACAACTCTGGGGTCGGCCTGACTCAGTGCCTGCGCAATCGCCTTCAGATACTTTCCGGCGCGCGGGCCCAGTTTCTTGGCATCGGGTTTGAAGCTTACCTTTACCAGCTTCGTCTCGTCGTTGATGAGAACGAGTTTTTTGATGTTGGCTTCTTCAAGGATCTGTGCGGTGTACTCAGGATTTTCCAACACGCGGCGGTCGGCCGCATCTCTGGGGCGGACGTACAAGGTGCCGAGTGGCGTGCGGATCTTGGTTTTGCTCTGCGTCCGCAGGCTCAGGGCAAGGTTCTTGATACGGATGACGGTATCGATGCTTCGCTCCAACTCCTCGTCAATCAGCGAAGCATCTACCTGCGGATAACGGGTCAAGTGGACAGACTTGGGCGCCGACGGATCGACCGAGCACACCAGATTCTGATAAATCTCTTCAGTCAGAAACGGCAACGTCGGCGTCATTACCCGGGTGACGGTTGTGAGCACAGTGTAGATTGTTTGATACGCGTCGGTCTCGTTCGCCCAAAATCGGCGGCGCGAGCGCCGAAGATACCAGTTGGAGAACTCGTCGTCGAAAAGTTGAAAGGCCTCGATTAACCGGTAATGTTCGTAATTATCGAACGCGCCGCGTGCTGCTTCGACCAATCGTTGCAGCCGGCTCAACACCCAGCCGTCGAGTTGATTGGTGATGGGAACCGCGGGGCCCGGCCTCCAGCCATCCGATCGAGCGTTGCTAACGAAGAAGCTGTAGCAATTCCAAAACGTCAACAATTTCCGCCGCGCCTCGCCGTCAATGGTCTGGCCTACATTGCTGGTGGGATGCAAGTCAGGAAAACTAAGATTCTGCGCGGTCTTTTGTTCCGCGTAGATGTAACGCATGACTTCGGCGCCCAGCGCCTCCGCTGCTTCGTCGAAAGCGATGGAGTTACCCTTCGACTTATGCATTTCTTCGCCACGCGCATCGCGAACCAGAGCATGTCCCAGCAGAGCCCTGAAAGGCGCGCGTCCGTCGATCATGGCACTCATCGCCAGCATCGAGTAAAACCAGTTGCGGAACTGGCCCGGAAAACTCTCGAGCACGAGATCAGCGGGAAACCACTTCTCCCAGTACGCCCGGTCGGTTGAGTAGCGCAGCGTGCTGAAAGGCACAATGCCCGCGTCCAGCCAAGGATTCCCCACATCGGCCACGCGTGAAGCCAAGCCGCCACACTTCTCGCAGCGGATCTTGACCGCGTCAATGTACGGCCGGTGCGGCGAGTTGCCCTCGAACGTATCCCAGCCCTCGACGGCCCGATCCTTCAACTCCTCGCGACTGCCGATGACCGTGAAGTGCTCGCACTCGCCGCAAACCCAAATGGGCAGAGCGAGTCCCCAGAAGCGCTTCTTAGAGATCATCCAATCACGCATGTTGTGCAGCCAATCGAGTTCGCGCGCCTCGCCCTCGGGCGGAATCCAGCGGATGGTTGGCACAATTCGCTCGATGCGGTCGCGCCAGTCCATGCGGATAAACCATTCATCCACCGGACGGAAGACCAGTTCCGACTTGCAGCGCCAGCAATGCGGGTACACGTGCGGATAAGGTTCGCGGGCTACAAGCAACCCCGAGGTTCTCAAGGCCGCAATTACTTCGTCAGACACTTCATTGGCATTGCGCCCCGTAAGCGGACCGAACCCATCCTGAAAAACTGAACTCTCATCGAGCGGCGCAATGAATGGCAGATTATTTTCTCGGCCGAGCTCCTGATCCTCCGCACCGCAACCAGGAGCGATGTGGACCAGCCCTGTACCTTCCGCCTCGCTGATCTCTTTCCATGCGATGACGCGATGCGATTCAGCGGCAGTCTTGCCTTCTCCGGTTTGACCGTACGGGAAAACGCCGCCCGGCGTATTCTGTGCAGGCAGATCATCGAACGGGCCAGTGTAAGTAAGACCCACCAACTCACGTCCCGGAAGTTCTTGCAACACTTCGACCCCGCCGCTGCCTTTCAGGATGGTGCGGATCGAAGGCAGTTTGTGGACCTCGTGCTTGCCTTCGACCTGTAACTCCTGCACGCGGTCGCGCTCGAAGTTCGCCTTGGCGACGTAGTAAGTCCAATCCCCGTGCCGGACCTTCAAGTAAGTCATCTCCGGATTCACCGCGACCGCAACGTTAGACGCCAGCGTCCACGGAGTCGTGGTCCACACCAGCAGCGCTGTCTTCTCTTGGCCCTTAACGGGGAAACGAACGAACACTGAAGTATGCGTAGTGATGCGGCGGCCTTCCGCCACTTCCATCTGCGACAGTCCCGTGCCGCACCGCCCGCACCACGGCATGACGTCGTGCCCGCGGTAGATGTAACCCTCGTCGTGGCACTTCTTGAGAAACCCCCAGATCGTGTAATTATTTTCGTCGGAGAAAGTGAAATAGCTGCCGCCATACTCAGCCGAACCCAGCCTGCGGACAATCTCGCTGGCTCGCGCCGTTTCGACGCGCCCGCTGGGGAGTTTCACGGTTACAACTCGATCTCCGTCAGCCAGCGCGTCGCGCAGAGCGATCAACACTTGAGGATCATCCCAATCGCACCAGTATCCCAGGCGGATCGACTGCTCGGTCTGCCGCGCGGCGTATGTCAACACGCGCTCCTTGCAGGCTCGAACGAATTTCTCAATGCCGTATTCCCGAATCTCGCGCTTGGTCTGGAGTCCAAGGCTTTTTTCTACTTCGACCTCGACCCACAATCCCTGGCAATCGAATCCGTTCTGGTAGCGCTCCGCCTGGCCATTCATGGCGTGGTAGCGCTGATACATGTCTTTCAACGACCGTCCCCACGCGTGATGCACACCCATGGGATTGTTCGCCGTAATCGGTCCGTCGAGAAAAGACCAGCGCGGTCCATTGGCATTCTGCTCGCGTAGCTTGTCGAAAATACGATTCTCCTCCCAGAAACGAAGCATCTCGCGCTCCATGGTGGGGAAGTCCGGCACTTTTGGCACTGGTTTGTACATGTCCATCAATAATATCGTCTCAACCGATGTCGGCGCGAGCGTCCCCGCTCGTGCTCCTTTGCTGCATGGCGGTAGAGACGTAGCTAGTTACGTCTCTACCGGTCAATTTTTCGCGGAATCGTGAATGGCTGGAATACGATTGTCTGTGGCGAAGTCTTTACGCCGCGTCGTCCTCAACCTTTATGCGCAGCGACTTGAGGAACTTGAGGTCCTGGTCGTTGATCTTGAACTCAGTGGTCATCAGCGCCGGCTTTTCGCTGGACTTTTCGCCGGGCTTGCTGACGCCGATGGTGGCTTCCAGCACCAGGAAAATATCGTACCCGCCTTCTTTGATTCGGGAAACGACATCGGCAATAGGCTCGGAGTCCGCCAACGACTCGTTGATCGCCTCGCCCAGTTCCTTCATTAACTGCTTCAATTGCTGGTCCACGTAACCCCCTCGTAGGATCCCACTTTCATGACTCTAAGTTTACTTCCGGGAGGGAGCAAATCCCACTCCAACCCTCTAACTAATTAGATGCTGTCGCGGTCACAACGTTTCGCGACCAAAACTGGTCACGCCCGCGATATTGTACCCCTGAAACTTGGGAAACGAAACCCCGGGTCACTAAATATTGGTAAAATCAATAGGAATGTCGAGCGTCTCGACTGGTAGAAAGCTGGGCATCGCCGCACGGGTTGCCGGCCGGATGATGTCGCAGCACGCTCACCGCAGCCGAACCTTCGCCGCGGTCACGAAAGCCGCGCGCGCCACAGCATCGCACTTCGGGCGCATACTCAAACAGCTGTGGCTTGAGGTGACAGGTTTTGTTTTCTTAGCCTTAGCAGCGATCGGGATCCTCGCATTCTTTCGCGAATACGCCAAGTATCAAGCCGGCCACGCATCTTCCGGCCGGATCGTGCTCGCCGTATGCTTTGCTGGGCTCTTTGGGTGGTTCGGAGTAAGCTCGTTCTGGAGAGTGCGGAAAAGGAGCCAAGACCCTTAACCACAGAGGACACGAAGGTACACAAAGGAGGCCGGAAACACTACTCTGCTACCGGCGAGGATTAAGCGGTCGGTCGGAATGTCTTTCCTTGGTGAACCTTCGGGTCGTTTGTGGGTTCACGGTTTTTGTCATGACCGAGAAGAAATCCGAGCCCAAGACCGAGTCTCCCGCTGCGGTTCGCCCGCTCTATACCCCGGCCGATCTCGAAACCTGGGACTATGACCGTCAAGTCGGTTACCCCGGCCTGTATCCATTCACTCGCGGGGTGCAGGCCACCATGCACCGCGGGCGCCTCTGGACCATGCGCCAGTACGCCGGCATGGGCGACGCCGAGGAATCCAACAAACGCTACAAATATCTGCTGGCCAACGGCACCACCGGGCTCTCGGTCGCCTTCGATCTGCCCACGCAAATCGGTTTAGACTCCGACCACGCGCTGGCTGTTGGCGAAGTCGGCAAAGTCGGCGTCGCCATCGACTCCATCGAAGACATGCAACGCCTTTTCGATGGCATCGAACTGACCAGGATTTCCACTTCGATGACCATCAATGCGACGGCCGCGATCCTCCTCGCACTCTATGTCGGGGTCGCCCGCCGTCAGGGCGCGGACATCCGCAAACTTTCCGGCACGGTTCAGAACGACGTCCTCAAGGAATTCATCGCCCGAGGAACTTACATTTACCCACCCAAGCAGGCGATGCGCATCATTACCGACCTGTTCGCATGGACGAACGAAGACGTTCCCGAGTGGAACACAATTTCGATTTCTGGCTATCACATGCGGGAGGCGGGATCGACTGCTGTACAGGAAGTCGCATTCACCCTGGGCAATGGCATCGCGTATGTGCAGGCCGCCATTGACGCTGGCCTGGATGTGGACAAGTTCGCCCCGCGCATTTCGTTCTTCTTCAACGCACACAGTAATTTTCTCGAAGAGGTTGCCAAGTTCCGCGCCGCCCGCCGGATGTGGGCTCAGATCATGCGCGAGCATTTCAAGGCCCGGAGTCCGCGTTCCTGGATGATGCGCTTTCATACCCAGACGGCAGGCTCCACGCTGACCGCGCAGCAACCGGAAAACAATATTGTCCGCACCGCCATTCAGGCCATGGCTGCGGTTCTCGGCGGCACGCAGTCGCTGCACACTAATTCTTACGATGAAGCACTCGCCCTGCCGACCGAGCCGGCCGCGCGCACCGCGTTGCGCACGCAGCAAATCGTGGCTTACGAGTCTGGAGTACCTCAGACCGTCGACCCGCTTGCCGGGTCTTACTACATTGAAACATTGACCAACGAAATCGAGAAACATGCGCTGGAGTATCTGGGCAAGATCGAAGCTCTCGGCGGAATGCTGAAAGCCATCGAACGCGGCTATGTGCAGCAGGAAATTCAAAACGCCGCCTACGAATATCAGCAACAAGTGGATTGCAACCAGGCGGTGGTGGTGGGAGTAAACCGCTTCACCGTAGAAGAAGAAAAACCCATCCCCACCCTGCGCATCGACGAATCCCTCGAACGCAAGCAAGTGGAACGACTGCATGCCTTGCGCGCCCGCCGCGATGCGCAGCCTTGGGCCGACTCTCTTAAGAGAGTCGAAGACGCCGCCCGTTCGGGAGCAAATCTGATGCCGCATATCGTCGTCGCCGTGGAATCCCACGCCACGGTAGGCGAAATCTCCGACACCATGCGCAAAGTGTTCGGCGAGTACAAAGAAGCGGTCGTTATCTAGCGAAGTCCTTCTATGCTTGTTGTCATCCCGAGCGTAGCGAGGGATCTTGGTTCTTTGCATCGCGGGCAAACACCTAGATTCCTCGTCGCTTCGCTCCCCGGAATGACAGCGGAATTTGGGGGTTCCTTCAGATGTAACTTAACCACCAATCCTTCCGGCGCTGCTTGACTCCCTCATACCAGCGGCACGGGAAATAGAGAATGAACACCAGCGTGACCCACATCAAGTAAACGAAGGGCAGATTGTATCCCCAACTGTCGGGAGCACCCAAGAATCCGCCGTGCAGTAGCCAAGCCACCGGTTGATGAAAAAGCAAAGCTGCCAGGACCGCCAGCGCGTGAATGAGATAAAGATGCAGAATGTAGAAAAACAGAGGCACGCGCCCGAAGGTCAAGAACGGAGACAGCATCGGCGAAATGCTTTGATTGCCTTCCTTCTGATCAAGCTTCTTGTCGAGCCAAGCCAACAGCAGCAGAGAGGGCCCAAGCGTCATCAAAAGAAATTGCAACGACGGCGGATACTTCTCGACATCAAAGAAGAGAATCACAGTCTTTTCAATGGTCGGCTGAATGTGCCAAGGACCCTGAGAGACCCCGCCCAACCCGACTGGCGGATTTCCGTACAGGTTGGTGACACGCAGCAGAACAAACGCAACCGTCAACCAAAGCCCGATTTGCGCAATAAGCTTTCGACGGCGATCTTTCTCCAACCAATAAACCAAGCCAAAAACGTAGCCCGCTGCCATCACCCCAACCCACGGGACCAGCGGAAACAGGACAAAACTCCCCACGTGAAACGGCAGCAGCACTCCTCCTCGGACGTGCAAGATTGTCCACAGCGGGGCTAGCCAGCCGAACTGGCGCGGGCGAATGGAATCCACCAGATCGTGGCCGAGAATCAAAACGCCAGAGAAGACTGCGACCCAGTGCAGGGGCAAGCGCACAACGGCGGCCATCAGGACCATGCAAGCCCCCAAGGCCCAAATCACGCCGAAGGATCCCCAGGGAAACACGAACCTCCATCCGGTTCCGACTACAGTGAATTCGATAAGAATCAGCCAGAGTCCGCGCGTCCACAGAAAGCGGCTCAAAGCCTGCGGTGTTCTACGCCTGCCGTAGAAGAACGCGCCAGTGCCTGCCAGGAAGAAAAATAAGGGCGCGCAGAAATGAGTAACCCAGCGGGTGAAGAACAAGGCGTAATAGGTTTGGGCCAGAGTCTCGGGCTCGAAGCGGAGATTCGTGAAGAAGTCGCGAGTATGGTCGAGTGCCATAATGACCATAACCAACCCACGCATGATATCGAGCGAAACGATGCGCCCAGAGTCAACTCCCGCGACTATGCCGGAAGACTTGGGCGCCGCGACCCCGACCACCCGCGACGATAAGGTCGACGACATAGCCGTCCTCTCGACGAGCATACTACTCCATAACTCTTTGGTGTGACGGACCTCGCGCAGGGAAAGTTAGCAGACGATCGATCCAAGATCCAGGAGCTCGATGCCAGAAGCTAGAAGCTAGAAGCCGGAAGCTAAAAGCTAAAAGTTAGAAACCGACCCCGACTCGGATACTTTGTAATTGCACGCTTCGCGGCAGGGCTTGCAGTAATACAGGCCATCCTCGCACAGGCGGACTTCCATCAGCGATTGGCAGAGGCAGCAGTATTTTTCGCAGTCGCAGCGCTCTTCCGTCATTTCGCATTGCATGCAGCGGTACTTCCGGTTTGTCGTCGTGGTGGCCATGGGCGAACTGTAGCGCGGCCGGCAGGGAAGAGGAAAGTGCCGTTGGTAACTCGGAGGCACGCCGCCGAGCCCGCCGCTGCCGAAATCTTGTCAATAGGCACCCCAACCCGTCCCAACCCGTTACTTGGTTGATGCTCCCGCCGTCGCCATGGTAGGGTAATGAGTTTCACCATCCCAGCAGCCACTGCTCTGATCGAGGGACCATTGCCCGCTGTTTCAGCGACCACGCCGACGATTCGCAAGACCGCGCTCAACGCCGTCCATCGCCAGATGGGCGCGAAGATGGTCGAATTCAACGGCTGGGATATGCCGGTCGAATACCCGTCGGCGGGCGGGATTATCGCCGAGCACAACGCGGTTCGCGCCGGCGTGGGCATATTCGACGTCTCGCATATGGGTGACATCCGGTTGCAAGGGCCCGAGGCGTTGGCCGGCGTTCAGCATATCTCGATGAACGATGGTTCCCGGCTCGCCATCGGACAGGCGCAGTATTCGGCGTTGCTCTACCCGCAGGGCACGTTTGTGGACGATGTGATCGTGCATCGTCTGGGCGAAGACGATTACTTGCTGGTGATTAACGCGGGAACGCGCGAGAAAGATTTCAACTGGGTGCGCGACAACACGCGGCAGTTTAACTGCAAAGTCGAAAATCTCTCCGACGACTTCACCCAGATCGCAATTCAGGGTCCCAAGGGCGTGAACCTGCTGCAGAAACTCACAAATGTTGATTTGTCAGCAGTCAAGTTCTACTGGGTTACACGAGGCGCGCTCGCGTTCTTCGAGAAGACAACGCGACACTACCTGCAAAACATCCTGATCGCGCGCACGGGCTATACCGCCGAAGACGGATTTGAAATCTACGTGCCGGCTGACGAAGCCACCAGCGCCATGGTCTGGAATCAGTTGCTGGAAGCGGGCAAGGAATTCGGAGTGGTGCCGTGTGGCCTCGGCGCTCGCAACACTTTGCGTCTCGAAGGCAGCCTGTCGCTCTACGGACACGAGATTTCGGATACGATCAATGTATGGGAAGCTGGGCTCGACCGTTTTTGCAGGATGGAGAAGCCGGACTTCATCGGCCGCGCAGCGCTAGAAAAAGCGAAGACCGCCGGCCTGAAGCAGAAATTGATTGGACTCGAGATGATCGAGCGCGGCATTGCCCGTGATAGCTACAAAGTTCTTGATGACAGCGGCCGCGAGATTGGCTACGTGACCAGCGGGTCGCACTCGCCATTTCTAAAAAAGAATATTGCGCTGGCCTACGTACCACCCCAGTTCGCAAGTGTGGGATCGACGGTGAAAGTGGAGATCCGCGGCCAGGGCGTGAAAGCGCAAGTTGTGCCAACGCCGTTTTACAAGCGTCCGAAAAAGAGTTAAGGCCAAAGCGGAATCGGAGAAGGAGGCGACGGTGGGAACATTGATCTTAATTCTGAACGTTGAGAACTACGATTTCGGCGTTACTGTGAAACAAAACCGCTAGTCTTTAGCCGCGAAGGGGCGTAAGAATGCAACCCATGGCGTAAGCCCTGGGGAGAGTGGCGAACAGACAAGCCCCGGCGGGGCGAAAGATGAGTCTCACTCATACACTTTAGGAGCTAAAAGCTAGGAGCCAGAAGCGATCATGCCCTATCCGACCGACTTCAAATACACCAAAGAACACGAGTGGATCAAAGTGGACGGCAACAGCGCGACCGTCGGTATCACGGACCACGCGCAAGAGGCGCTGGGCGACATCGTTTTCGTCGAACTGCCCAAACCTGGCGCTGAGATTACCAAAGGGAAGACCTTTGGCTCGGTGGAGTCGGTCAAGGCGGTGTCGGATTTATACGCTCCCGCTTCCGGTACCGTCGCTGAGGTGAACGGCGAACTGGCGACGTCGCCGGAGAAGATCAACAAGGACGCGCACGGCTCCTGGATGCTCAAACTTACGCTCAGAGATCCGAATGAGTTGAACGGTTTGCTCTCAGCCGCCGACTATGAGAAGTTCGTTGCGGAAGAAGGCGGGTAGAGACCTTGGTGCTGCAGGCGGAGGGCTTGAACCACAAAGGATCACAAAGGAAGTTCACGCTCTCACGCTTTACAGCTCCTGCGATCCATTTTCCCTTCGTGTACCCTCGTGTCCTTTGTGGTTCATGCTTTTGGTCACAATCGACCTGAGTTCGACTTACATCTAATTCCTATGCGCTATCTTCCGAAATCTCCCGCCGACCGCGAAGCCATGTTGAAGGCCATTGGCGCGCGTTCAATCGATGACTTGTTCGCGCCCATTCCGGCCGAGTACCGGCTCAATCGGGATCTCAAGGTTCCGCGGCAGATGGCCGAGTCCGAAATCGTGGACTGGTTCCGCGAGCGCTCCCGCGAGAATGCTGACGGCTATGCGACATTTTTAGGTGCTGGCGCTTACTATCATTATCGCCCGGTGATTATCGATTCTCTGATTTCGCGCGGCGAATTTCTCACTGCCTACACGCCTTATCAAGCCGAAATTTCCCAAGGCACACTGCAATCCATCTTCGAATTCCAGACCATGATCTGCGAACTGACCGGCATGGAGGTAGCCAACGCAAGCATGTATGACGGATCGACGGCGGCCGCCGAAGGAGTCATGATGGCGGCGAGACTGACTGGGCGGCATTCGGTGGCGATTGCTCGCAGCGTCCATCCTGAGTATCGCGAAGTCTTGGCGACTTATGCTCATCATCAGGGCATGCCGCTGGCCACGGTGCCATTCGCTGACAACGGCCGGGCGAACCTAAACGCACTGGACAAGGCCATTACTCCGGACACGGCGTGCGTGCTGATTCAGTCGCCGAATTTCTTTGGCACCATTGAAGATGTGGCTGCGATCGCCGACATTGCGCACAAACATGGTGCGATGCTGGTGGTTTCGATTGCGGAGGCGGTTTCTCTCGGCATCGTCGGACCGCCCCGGCAAGCTGACATTATTACGATGGAAGCGCAATCGTTCGGCGTGCCGCTTGGCTTCGGCGGGCCCTACTGCGGCGTGATTGCCACGCGCGAGCAATACGTGCGCCAGATGCCGGGTCGCCTTGTCGGGCAGACCACGGATAGGAACGGCAAGCGCGGTTTCGTGCTCACGCTGGCCACGCGCGAGCAACATATCCGGCGCGAGAAGGCGACCTCGAATATCTGCACCAATCAGGCGTTGATTGCGTTAATGGCCAACATCTTCATGACGATTTACGGAAAAGTCGGTTTGCGCGAATTGGCGAAACATAACTTGGCGAAGGCCACGTACACTGCCCAGCAGTTCGGAAAACATGCGAAAGTACTGTTCTCCGGCGCGCCTCGGTTCAACGAGTTCGTAGTGCAGACCAGCGAAGACCCCTACGCGATCAATGGCCGGCTTCTGCAACACAAGATTGTCGGCGGGCTTCCGCTGAAGAAGTTTTATCCCGAACTCGGCAATGCCGCGCTCTGGTGTTGCACTGAGATGACCACGCGCACCGCGATTGACGCCGTGGTAGGCTTGGTCGCTCAAAGCGGACGCTCGAAATCTGCCAAAGAAGAAGTGGATATTCAGGAAGTGGTGCGATGAAGCACGTGACTCGCAAAGCCACCCGCCACGTTAATCAGAATGAAGGACTGATCTTTGAGAAGTCTTCACCCGGCAAGGCCGCGTGGAAACTGCCTCCGCTGGACGTACCCGAAGTGGATACGGCAGAGCTTTTAGGGTCCAGCGAAAGAAAAGACCTGGGCAACATGCCCGAGGTAAGCGAGATCGAAATTATCCGCCACTTCACGCGGCTTTCGACCTGGAACTACGCCATCGATCTCGGCATGTATCCGCTCGGCTCCTGCACCATGAAGTACAACCCGCGGGTGAACGAAGTGGTTTCGCGGTTGGATGGATTGGCCAACGGGCATCCCTATCAACCGGAGAAAGTTTCTCAGGGAGCTTTACGGATTCTCCAAACCCTCAGCGAATGCCTGATCGAAATTACCGGTATGGATGCGATCACGTTGCAGCCCGCTGCGGGCGCGCATGGCGAGTTGACCGGTCTGCTCATGGTGCGTGCCTACCATGAATCGAAAGGCGCCCCTCGCAAGAAGATTCTGATTCCCGACTCTGCGCATGGGACCAACCCTGCAACGGCCGCCATGGTCGGCTACGCGGTCGAGAATCTGAAATCGAGTGCGCAGGGCATGGTGGATGTTGCTGCGCTGGCGTCGCAGATGAATGAAGAAGTGGCTGCGCTGATGTTGACCAATCCAAATACGCTCGGCGTTTTCGAGCAGGAGATTCATAAGATCGCCGACATTATGCACGCCAAGGGTGGCCTACTCTACATGGATGGCGCCAACATGAATGCGCTGGTGGGCAAGGTTCGTCCCGGCGATTTCGGCGTGGACTTAATGCACCTGAATCTGCACAAAACGTTTTCGACACCCCACGGCGGCGGCGGACCTGGGTCGGGTCCGGTCGCGATCAAAAAGATACTCGAGCCGTTTCTGCCAACGCCGGTGGTCATCGCCAAGCCTGACGGCACTCTGGGCTTCGAATACAACCGGCCACGGTCGGTGGGCCGGGTGCGTGCTTTCTATGGCAACTTCGGAATGTTCGTTCGGGCTCTGGCTTACACGCTGGCCAATGGTCCCGACGGCTTGCGACAGACTACCGAAGACGCAGTGTTGAACGCCAACTACATTCGTAAAGGCCTCGAGGGTGTCTACGATTTGCCTTATTCCACGCCCACTATGCATGAAGTGGTCTTCAGCGATAAAGTGCAAGCGAAAAAAGGTGTGAAGACGATGGACATCGCGAAGCGGCTCATCGACTATGGCTTCCATCCCTATACGACGGCGTTTCCGCTGATCGTGCCCGGTGCCCTCATGATCGAGCCAACGGAGAGCGAGCCCAAGGAAGAATTGGATTTGTTCATCGAGGCCATGAAGTCGATCGCGGAAGAAGTAGAAGAAGATCCGCAGATGGTTCTGGCCGCGCCCCACACGACGCGCGTGTCGCGACTGGATGAAACTGCCGCCGCCAGAAAACCAGTTTTGCGGTGGAAACCGGCTTCGTAAATTCACTAACCACAAAGGACACGAAGGTACACAAAGGTTCCAATCCGCAGGTTTGCTTTGTGTGACTCCGTATCCTTTGTGGTTAGGGGTTTGCCCGTTCTCTATTTTTTCTCGCTGATGTCCACGGAAGCTTGCGTGTTTTCCCAACTGATGCTCAGAGTGCAACTTCCGCCCATCGACGCCAGCGCGATGGTGAAGTTCTCGACGGGCGCTGATGTGGATGCAACTTTCATGTCCACGCGCGCCAGTTCGTCCCCTTCATATTTATAAGGAATGCCCCACTCGCCGGTTTTCTTGTTAATGATCAGCGTCCACTTGTCGGGATTGGGGACGGTGAAGATGGTATAGCTGCCCGCAGGAACATCTTTGCCGCCGACGGTCAGGTTCCCATCGGTGACGAACGTCGTCGCTTCATTGGCGCCGGTACGGTCCACTTTGCCATAGGGCACTAGTCCGCCGTAAATCTTGCGTCCCTTCATGCGCGGACTGGAGTAGTCGATGGTGAGCGTTTTGCCGTCCGAGAACTTGCATTGTGCCTGCGCGGGAGGGCTGGGACGACTGCTCTTGTCCTGGGAGGCGGCAAGTACGGTGAATGCGAGTAATAGGGAAGCTAGAAATACAACTTTCTTCCACATGAGTTTTCTCCTTGGAGTATTTGGCACTTAGCCCCAGATGTCAGGCTGCCCAACTCAGGTAGCCCGGAACCTTCGCTGGCCAAAAGCCGAGTGCTAATTGCTCGAGCATTTTAAAGACTGCTGTACCCTGGCCGAAACAGCAGGTCCCTCCACTCTGCTTCTCATCCCCTGCGGGAATGAGAAGCTCCGGGTCGGGATGACAATCCGTAGAGGGCTGCGGTAAACGGCAAAAACCTCTTAGAAGCTTTGACGTAGAAACGACTGACTTGGACAGCAAGCCCCCACAATTATGCGCCATGGCAGACAGCCGTTACAATCTCACCATGGCGGTATTCGACGAGAAGCAGGAAGAGTTGGAACACTACGAAACGATGATGGGCGTCCCGCGCGGACGCCTGGCCGTAACCATGGACATGATTACCGATGCCATGGCGTTGGTCGGACAGCACGGCGTCTATTGCCAAAGCCAGCGCTGGCCAGGCAAACCGGTCATGGACATTCAGATGGTTATGAAGACCCTGACCGACGCGAAAGAGCTGATCCAGAGCGTAATGGAAAAGCTGAAGACCGCGTGACTGTTTAGTGCGGGCACCTCGCACCCGCGAAGCTTCCTAAGCCAGTGTGTACTTGCCCCGCTCAATTACTTTCTGAGCGATCTGTTGCCGTAACTCAATCGTGTTGAAGGGCTCGTGCTTCGCCAGCCGGCGCAGAATCGCCAACTGCGTGCGCAGCATGTCGCCATCGGCCACAGCGGCAATGACTTTCTTAGCGGCGGCCTCGATTTTCTCCATCGCCTGCGAGAGATAAACGCGAGTCATGGCAATAGGCAGGGAAGCGGCGGCTTCGCCATTACATTCCGCAACCTTCTGCGCCCTGAGGACGGCCGACTCCATCGCGTAGGTCTCGATGACCATGTCTGCGATCGCTCCCATAACCTCCTGCTGATCCTGAATCGCCTGCATATATTTCTGCGTGGCCGCCCCCGCGACGAACAAGCCAAGCTTCTTGGCCGACATTACCAGTCTGCGCTCATCCGCCAGCGGGCCTTCGAGTTCATCCCCAGCCGAAGGTCCGGACAAAACTTCATCCATCAGTTTCTTGATCGCAGGCATCAGCGGCAACTGGCCTGACATCGCGCGCTTGAGCAGGAATCCGGTAATGATGAGCCGGTTGATTTCGTTGGTGCCCTCGAAGATGCGGTTGATACGCGCATCGCGGTAAGCCCGCTCGGCGGGATATTCCTCGACAAAGCCGTAGCCGCCGTAGATCTGCACCGTCTCATCGACCACGAAGCCGACCATCTCGGAGCCCCAGACTTTGATGATGGAGCACTCAACGGCATACTCCTCGATGGCCTTGCGGGTTTCTTTCGCAGCATCGGCTCCGGTCTTGTCGACCTCGGAAAGCGCAACGTCCATCATGCCGACGGTGCGGTAGACGAGAGCTTCTCCGGTGTAAATGCCCACTGCCATACTGGCAAGCTTTTCGCGAACCAGGCCGAAGTCTGCGATCACTTTGCCGAATGCCTTGCGCTGCTTGGCGTATCCTATGGCATTCTCGAGCGACAAGCGTGCTCCACCCACACACATGGCCCCCAGCTTGAAGCGGCCAACGTTCAGGATGTTGAAGGCGATGATGTGCCCCTTGCCAATTTCGCCGAGCATGTTTTCGGCCGGAACTTTGCAGTCGTTCAAAATGATGGGGCAGGTAGACGATCCGCGGATGCCCATCTTGTGCTCTTCCGCGCCGATGGAAAATCCGGGGAAGGTTTTCTCGACCAGGAACGCCGTGAATTTTTCGCCATCAACTTTGGCAAAGACGGTAAACAAATCCGCGAAGCCGGCGTTGGTGATCCACATCTTCTCGCCGTTGAGAATGTAATGCTTGCCGTCTTTCGAAAGCTCAGCGCGCGCGCGGCAGTTGAGCGCATCAGAACCGGAAGAAGCTTCCGAGAGAGCATAAGCGCCGACAATTTCTCCCGCCGCCAGCCGAGGCAAATATTTCTTCTTCTGATCTTCCGTGCCAAAATAAACGATAGGCAGCGTGCCGATTCCGGTGTGTCCGCCCCAGGTCGTCGCGAACCCTGCGTATTTCGCAATGTGGTCGGCGATCACGGCGGCTGTGACTTTGTCCATCTCGAGGCCGCCGTAAGCCTCAGGAATCTCGGCCGAACTGAGCCCGAGTTCACCGGCTTTTTTCAGCAGGTCGCGAGTGATGGAAAAATCCTTGTGCTCCATTTTCTCGATGTTGGGGACGATCTCATTGACGGCGAACTCCTCCGCCGTCTGGCCAATGAGCAGGTGCTGTTCGGTGAAGTCTTCGGGCGTGAAGACTTCGTCGGGCTTGCGCTCTTCGAGAAGAAAGCTGCCGCCGGAGATCTTGGTCTGCGGAACCGCGGTCGTTGTCGCCATGTTTGATCAACCCCTTTTAACCACACAGGACACGAAGGTACACAAAGGAAAATCGGGTACGAAAACCCGTGTGTTCCTCCGTGTCCTTTGTGGTTGATGCTTTTGTTTTTCTTGCTACTGCCATCCAGTACCGTTTACGAAGCGCCGAATCCCGTCCTTCAGAGGTACAACATTAAAGTTTATAAGCAGTCCTATGGATTTACCACTGAGCTTGAGGTACGAAAGTAGCTGGGCTTGATGTACAGGCGATACAGCCTCGACCGACTTGATCTCCGCGATCACCAACTCCTCCACCACCCAATCCATACCATATCCGAGTTCGAGCCTGACTCCCGTGATACAACCGGTAACCCCACCTGAGCAGCCGACCGTACGCCAGCCGCGCTCAGTTGGAGCTGAAGACAGGCGGGGTATGTGCTCTCCAGCAACCCGGGACCGAGTTCGGTATGAACACGCATGGCGGCCGTAATGACTGCGTGGCTGACTTCATTGGCAGAAATTCTTCGGATCGATCTTGTGGCCATCCATCAATAGTCTTCGATCAAGGCAGCCACCGCTAGGTCAGATGTGACAACCACGAAGAAAAAGGCATCAACCACAAAGGACACGAAGGTTCACAAAGGGAAAGCCAGCAGTTCTCAGGTCTTCCTTGGTGGTGTCCTTTGTGGTTAATGCCTTTGCCTTTAGCTCAGGTTCTCGAAAATCCCGGCCGCCCCCATGCCTCCACCCACGCACATCGTAACCAGCCCGTACTTCGCGTTGCGCCGTTTCATGTCGCGAAGGATCGTCGCCGTGAGCTTCGCCCCAGTGCATCCCAGCGGATGACCCAGCGCAATCGCCCCGCCATTAGGGTTCACGCGCTCGGGATCGAGACCCGCTTCTTTAATCACTGCCAAGGACTGTGCAGCAAAGGCTTCATTCAATTCGATCACGTCGATGTCGGAGAGTTTGAGGCCTGCCATCTTCAGCGCTTTGGGGATTGCGAATACCGGCCCCAGCCCCATTTCTTCTGGCTTATATCCGGCGGTAGCGAATGAGACGTACCGCGCCAGCGGCTTGATGCCGAGAGCTTTCGCGCGGTCAGCGGACATGACTACAGCCGCGGCCGCGCCGTCCGACATCTGAGACGAATTGCCTGCGGTTACCGTGCCCTTCGCGTGGAATGCGGGTTTGAGCGCGAGCAACGCTTCGAGCGAAGTGTCGGCGCGCGGTCCCTCATCCACTTTGAAGGTGATCTCTTGCCGCTTCGGCTTCGAGCCGTTGGGCGTCGTGAAACTCACAGGCACAGCGACCGATTCGTCCGCGAACTTGCCGGCTTGAATCGCAGCCAGCGCTTTCTGATGGCTGCGATAGGAGAATTCATCCGCTACCTCGCGCGCGATGCCGAAACGTTGCGCGAGCCTTTCAGCGGTCAAGCCCATGGAGAGATACGCGTCAGGATAATGGTCGACGAGCCAGGGGTTGGGAGAAATCTTGTGGCCGCCCATCGGGATCATGGACATGGATTCGGTTCCCCCGGCAACGATGACCTCAGCCCCACCACTCATAATGCGCTCCGCCGCCATGGCAATGGCCTGCAGGCCGGACGAGCAGAAACGATTAATAGTCAGCGCCGAAACTTCGACCGGCAGGCCAGCACGCAGCGACGCAATGCGCGCCACATTCATACCTTGCTCAGCCTCGGGCATGGCACAGCCCAGGATCACGTCTTCGATTTCCCTGGCGTCAACCTGTGGTACGCGTTCGAGCGCTCCTTTGATGGCGACAGCGGCA
>Ga0210401_10001999_pt1 | contig 22968 bp, 29 predicted proteins | sample IncBWH32MmetaG_FD_150866 | JGI IMG/M metagenome (GOLD analysis project Ga0210401, IMG submission 150866) | Forest soil microbial communities from Barre Woods Harvard Forest LTER site, Petersham, Massachusetts, United States - Inc-BW-H-32-M | ecosystem: Environmental > Terrestrial > Soil >... | reverse complement strand
TGACAACAACGTGGCCGTTCGGGATGTCGAGGGGTGCCCGGCCCGGACACATGGGTAACAGATCGTACCTGAGACATGGGTGACACCCTTGTGCCGATCGGGGTTGTCGCGGGGTTTCAAGGGTCATTTGCTCCAAAGTCGATCCAGTTTGACGCCGCTCGCCTGCGATCTGCCGCGTTTCAGCGTGACGCAATGATGGCATGGCTATTTTTGCTCGGCTCGCGCTATACTGGGCAGGGCGCAGCGGTGATCCGGAACGCAATGCCGATGAACCGCGTGGCGGATTCGGAGCGGAGGCTTCATGCGACCGGCCAGCTTGCTCCTGACCTTGAGCGTCCTTGCAATGCCGGCAAGCGCCGACCCGCTGCAGATCCAGGGCACGACCGGCTATGCGGGCGAGTATGAACTGAGCGGCAGCGTGTCCGAGCAGGATTTGAATGGGAAGAAGGAGTTCTCAGGTCCATTGACGGCGAGGCACATCGGCCTCTGTACGCGCGATGGTCCGAAGGAGAGCATTGGCGAAATCCGGCTCGAACTCACCCAATCGTCCCGCATATCCGCGACACTGGACTTCGAAGGCAGCAAGTGTACCTACAAGGGTCTTCTGTCCGAGTCGTACCACGGCTTCATGGATTGTGGCGGTGAGGGCAGCCTTCCGCTCAGACTTTGGACCAAGTGATCCCAAACCCGTGCTCGCCATCGCCGCCTGGCGGTGTGCGAAGCTAAGCCACCGGTCACGACCGCAAGGAAGCCGGACAACTAGGCCGGCGTGCCACACTCGCGCGGAATTGCGCGCGCTCGGATCAAAATTCGGCCACAGCTCAGCGACACAGTTAGACACAAAGCAGGCTTGGTGTGCCTGCGCAGGGCAGCTTACCCAACAGAGCGAACGCCTCGAGCATGTGCCGGACTACAGGAAATGCGCGACGTAGATGGCGTTCCTGGCTGGCGATCGGCGCGGCTTATCTGCTCATCGTACAAGTTCTCGTCACCGGCATATCGATGGGCATCTCGGCGGCGCCGATGTCGCTGGATGTCTCAGGCTTGACGATCTGTGGCGACAGCGGCTCGGACTATAGTCGCGACGGATCGGGACAAAAGCCGGACAAGACCCACCTGCCAGGCTGTTGCACCCTTGGTTGCAGCATGTTCGGCCCGAGCATTGCGCCGCCCCCGGCGCTCGTTTCGTTCTCCGGAATGGAAATGCACGGACGGGAGATTGCGGCCCGTTTCCGCCACGACCGCGTCGACGCGCGTGTCCGGCAAACACCGCACAAACCTCGCGGTCCCCCGCTGTTTGCCTGATTGTCTGCGTCCCACGGACGATCGGGATCGAGTCATCAAACCAGATTGACCGTGCAGCCTGATCGAGGAGTCACGTCCGTGACGTTGCCTCCGTCGGCTAACGCTGGTGCGTCTGCCGGACCTTGACGACCGGGCGCTCGCGCCCAGCCGAATCTTCCCGAAACTCTTTTTCTCACATCGACGCGGCTGTCCGCGCACAGGAGAATCCGATGCCTGCTGAAAAGATGCGTTTGTTTGTTGCCTCGATTGGATTGCTGCTCACCACAGGAATTGCGTCGAGCCAACCCCAGCCAGCTCCCGACGACGCCGCGATCGTCGCCAAGGGCTATCAGCTGTTCAACGACACAAGCCTCTCGGGCGGTGGCAACTTCTCCTGTGCCTCCTGCCACTTTTCCACCGGCCACACCAACAACAAGACCTATGTCGGCCTGGACGTCGTCGCCGATGGTGATCCCAACGGACGCAGCACGCCGACCCTGTGGGGCGCGGGCGAGCGCTCGGTCTACGGGTGGGGCGGCACCGCTCCGACGCTCGAAGAGAGCATTCGCGGAATCATCGTCAATCGCATGAAGGGCGCAGAGCCCTCGAAGGAGACGCTTGGGGCGCTCGCTGCGTATGTACGGTCGCTGCGCTATCCAACGAATTGGCAACTAAAGGAGGACGGCACGCCGTTTCCGGTGGCAACCAGTGCGGTCAAGCACGGGTTCGAGCTCTTCATTGGCGAGGCGGGATGCGGCACCTGCCATGTCCTTCCGAACCTCGACAAGCCCAATCGCGATGACATCGGGACCGGAGGTAGGTTCAAGGTACCCTCCTTGCGCGCCGTGGCGTCCACTGCCCCATATTTTCACGATGGGCGCACCGCATCGCTACGCGACGCAGTCAAGTTCATGTGGGAGGTGTACGCCAAGAAGATGGACACCGGTCACGTGCCGACGGACGCCGAACTCGACGATCTGGTCGCCTACGTAGGCGCTTTATAGGTTCGTCAATGCACGCCGCTCCGACGTGGCCAACACCAGACATGCCAAGTCCGGACTGTACCGTGGCTTGGCATTGATTGACGCAACCGCAAACCGGCGCCGGCAGACCCCATCGGCCGGCGCAGGGGATGACGGGAAGCGTCAGCCGTCAGGCGAGCGCGGTCGAGAGACTGCGCTCGCCTGGTCGGGGGCCCGGAGCCGCTTCGTTCTCTCACAATGACAATCAGATGCCCTACGCTGCCACCTTGCGACATTCTCCGGCGCAGGCCTTGCAGGAATCGCCACACGCCTTGCATTCCGCAACATCCGGGAATTTCTCGCACTCCTTCTGGCAGTCTTCGCACATCTGAGCGACGACCTTGGCAAAGGCCGGAACATGCGGCGAGTTGACGGCGGCCAAGGTCTGCAGCGCGCCACAGGCGGCAATCATCTGGTAGGACGAGTTCGTGCAACCCGCCATGCTCGTGTCCTTCATAGCGAGCATGCGAGACAATGCCGCATGCAGGCTTCGCCGGTCGCGACACAATGAGCGGTTGATTCCTCGAGAGCCTTATATTTTGCCGGATGCATCGATTCAGCGGCCGCGGCACTTGCCGGATTGGCGAAGGCCTGCGCCGCTGACACGACCGCTGCCGCGGCTCCTACGGCGGTGACGAATTCGCGACGGTGCATGATTCTCTTTCCCTCCATTTGAATCGGCATCAATCGACGCCGTCATGACGCCTTGCAATAGCACGATCCTCAACTGCAGGATGACGGCCGCGGGGCTCGGAGCCACATGCTATGCCAACCCGTATACGCCGTCGGCGCCTATTCCTATGCGCTGCTGGCGACCAGCGCATCACATCGAGCCGACGCGTTTCGGGGCGATAGTGCCGGCACAATTCACCAGTTCCCAAAACCGGCGATTCTCATGTAAGCCTGTCTGGTCCGCCAACGCCCGTCCACGAAGCCAGTGCCGGCAATACGGAGTATGTCTTGAAAAATCGTATCCTGATGTGCACCGTTGTCGCTGCGACCGCGATGTCCCTCGACGTCCGCGGCGTCGAGGCTTTCTCTCCGGGAGGCCATCCGCTTGCGCAACTGCCGCGCGCGCAATTCTTGCAGGTTCAGGCCCAAGACCAGTCGAACGGCCTATTTCGAGGGGTCGGAGTTGTAACGGCGGTCGATCCCGAGACCGGGTCGCTCACGATCAATCACCAGGAGATTGTCGGTCTGATGCCACCGATGGAAATGCTGTTTCACGTCGATCCGCGCTCGCTGAGCGAAGGCGTCAAGCCGGGCGACAAGATCGAGTTCGGGGTCGAAGGCAAGACCTATAAAATTCGAGACATCAAAGTGATCGAGCCCAGCAAATGAGACCCGTCAGCGCTCAACCGCCGCGGCCGCCCGGCGGCGGGGCTCCCATCCCGATCACCTCGAACTCAACCTCGACCCTGCCAGCATGCTCGAATTGCAAGGCGCCTCGGGCCTTCTCCCCCGCGGCCAGCGGATGCAACAGGCCCACGAACATGATGTGACGTCCGCCCGGCTTCGCCTCGACAGAGCCGCCTGGCGGAAGCTCAATCTCTTTCAGCTCTCGCATTCTCATCACGCCATCCTCGACCACCACGTCGTGAATTTCGAAGCTCGTCGCCGCCTCCACCGATCCGCCGAGGAGGCGATCCGGCATGGTCCCGCGGTTTTCTATGACGAGATAGCCAGCCCCAACTTGCGCTCCCTTTGGTGTGGCTCGCGACCAAGGTTTCGAGATCACGATGTCGCCTGCTTTGAACTCTTGCGCCGAGGCGACACTTGCGGTTTCCAGCAAAGCGCAGGCAAACACGATGTGCAAGAACTTCGATGTCATGGGCCGTGGTCTCGGGTTGTCATCCATAAATAATCCGAGAAACATGGCGCAACGTTGATTCGCCAGCGCCTCGCTGCGCGCCCCTTCGGGCTTCGGGGGTTGACCACGACAGCGCGAGCCGGGCAACGGGCCTGCATGCCGTGTTCGGGTCAGTTCGGTCAGGTGCCGTAAGACTACGAGGATCGCCCAAAATGCTGTCGGAATCGGCGGGAACGTTCCATCTTGCGCGCGAGACGGCGTGGCTGTTGATTCGAGTCCTGAATGCCGCGTTGTTAGCCTCCCGGTCCTGGAAGCCGCTGATAGACGATGGCAACCCTCCCCAAAGACGTGTTGATCGTCGAGGACGATCCCTTCATCGCGCTCGATGTCGAGGAGACGGTTCTCCGTCTCGGCGTGAAGAGCACGCGGACCGCGTCAAACGTTGCAGGCGCACTGGACATGATCGCCAACCGTGCGCCGGATCTCGCGCTGCTTGATGTCGGCCTGCTCCATGAAAACAGCTTTGCCGTCGCCGAGAGGCTTGCGATACTGAAAGTCCCCTTCGTCTTTGTCACCGCCTATGGCAGCGACGGCCTGCCGCGCGCCTATGCGGACCATCCGCGACTGCCAAAGCCCTGCTCTCGGCAGGCGCTGCTCCTGGTTTTGCAGCGCTTTGGCGGGGCGAGCGGGTAGGCGAACCGAACTGCCTTCGGGTGATAGGGAACGAGCGGACTGATTCGACGAAAGATTTTCGATGCTGACGGTCTTGCAGACGCGCGCGGCGACCCGAACGTTGCGGGGCTGGGCGACCTCCGTCCTCCTCGAGGCGGCACTGTTCGATTGCGCTTCGCAAGCCTGCGCTTCCCGCTCAATTTTCCATATCAAGCTTAACGACAACCCTTGCTTGCCGGAGAACGCCGGCAAGCTATGTTGCGCGCGGGCAAGGGGTCATAACGCGCAAGCGAGGTTCAGAGGGGAGGACTTCATCGTGACCGACGACGATTCCAAGACGCCGCAGAGGACGTATCAGAGCGACCGCGACTTGCAGCGGCGCGGCGTGAAGATAGACGACGCCATCAAAGGCATCAGCGATGACGATCGAAAATTGATCATCAACAAGTCCCTGCGCAAGGTGAACTCAGCGCTGTCAGTAAGCTGACAATATCCCCGCCCGCATCGCGCACCTTGCGCCATTAGAAGTCACGGCTGGAACAGGCGTAGCCCGGATGCGCGCAACGGCATCCGGGACGAGATCGCTGCGCTCGCGCACGCTCATCCGCCTGATGGACTGCCCCTTCAGTAAGGCGCCCAGTGGCCTCGGCCCTGTTCCCGGTACAGGTATTGCGGATTGACGTCGCAATAGTCCGGCGTTCCGGAGGCGCTCCACATGCACTGCTGGTAGGTCGAGAACTGGCATTTGCCGGGATAGCCCCATCGCCGTCCTTGCAGGCAGTACTGATCCTGTATTCCGGAGGGCGCCGCGACCGATGGCGCGCGTCGGCGCGCCAGAGCGGACGAGCTGGGGATTGCGATCGCAACGAGGATCACAATGGAAAGTCCTGCGAATGCAATTCGGTGCATGACATCAACTCCATGAGGCCGGGTGCAACGGACACGATCGAACAGGCTGTTATATGTGTCTCGGGGACGGCCTTCACCTGGGTGTCGCGGCTTCATCACCGGTCAAATGAAACTGAGTGAGCGGCCACGCCCACGCTGACGCGCAGCCCAATCCTCTTGGGAGTGCGACAGCCCGCCGCACGACAGCGCAGGCGAAGGGCTGAGGCCCGGATCACTCAGACTCATAGCGTCGCGTGTCGGGCGATGCTTTAGGCGATCGCTGCGGCTATCGAAATTACGTCAGCAGCCTCCCCGTTCGCACCCGCGCGCGCCCGCACGCGCATGCGCACGGCGGCGCGCACCTGTGGATTACGGGGGGTAACGCACTATCGCCCAGATCTCCTTGTTTTTTGATGACGGTCGAAATTGGGGAGGCAGGAATGCCAACCGATGAGTCATTGATCGATGAAATTATCAAAGCCTGCAATGGTGACCTCCGCGCCGCAATCAAATCAGTCTTGGTCATCAATGAGCAGCGCAGGGCTGAGTTGAATTGGCTCCGCGAGGCCGCGAAGAAGCGGTTAAGTCGAGCAATGGATCCCGGGCGAGTTATCCACTGAATATCGCAGCTCGTCGACCCGGAGTCACCATTTCGGGACGTATCACTCATAATTTCGCCTGAAAGCTGCGTTTCGGAATGGGTCGTTGTCAAATGGGGACGCACCGATGCCCGCAGGTCTTGACGCAGTAGTCGATGAGCTCATCGAGGACTACAACGGTGACGTCCGTGGCATCGTGAGTTCGCTCTTGGCGATCAATGAGCAACTCGAGACCGAGTTGAACCGGCTCTACACGGCGATCAACAATGGTGGCGCGGAGCAAGCCGAGCCCCGCCACTGACGTCCTCGCAGAACCAGGCAAGCGTAGCCCGGATGAGCGACCTGTCCGCCGAAGCTCAAAGAGCGAAGGCGGAAGCCTGCGAGAGCGAAGGCGGCATCCGGCCACGAGTGGAACAATAACGAGAGCCCGCATGTCGCTGCGCGTTCATGCGGACCTACGTGCTGACCAAACCCGGCATCGCCGTCCTTTCCCGCCATCCTTCCATCGCTGCAACGAAACGTTAACCACGTTGCCCTAGGCTCCGATTCGGGCATTCGGGGGCGCGCGCGCCGGCTTACTAGCCGGCGTTCAAGTGCGGGCGCATGCAATGGCCTTCGACCCCGACGAACTCGTCACCCTGACCAATCACGGCATCATGAAATTGCGCTCCGCGGTGACGCGAGCCATGGTGCTGCTCCCCAAAGACCGCGTGCGCGCGACGATCGTGAGAGAGGGCAGACGACGCGCTCTCAAATTCGAGCAGATCAAGGACCTTGCGGTCAAATGGGAAAAACGTCCCGCCCCCAACGAACACGATCCAACATAGGCCAACGAGACCAACCCGCAGGGCGCGCCCGCCGACTAGTCCGCCGAAGCTCAACGAGCGAAGGCGGAAGCTCAAAGAGCGAAGGCGGAAGCTCCGCGAGCGACGGCCGAAGGCGTAGCCCGTCTCGCCCTGGTTTCAAGCGGCGGATGACGCTTCCGCGGCCCGTCCTGCCCAGCGGGCACCTGCCGTCCGTGTCGACCGTGCAACACCTGTGTTGTTCCTGGGCCGGAACAGGACTTAGGATTCGCAAGTGCATGCGGCCCCGACTAGTCTATTGACTTTCCGACCCCAGGGGTCCTGGGGCCCGGACTGGTGCCGCCGATCTGAAGCCCCTGACTTAACGCGGAGCGAACTCTCTTCAGGACTTAAGATCGAAAAGCGGCACTAGAGTGGCTCGTGCCCATGACTCTTCCGAAGTCCGCGAAAAGATGTCGCAGGCGATGTCGTGCGGAGTTTGGGAGGTGGGCACGAGTGATCCTGGTTCTGACGTTCGTATCACCTTGCTGCGCACGCGTTTGCGAACGTCAGAACCAAAGGACACTAGCAAATTCAAGAGTCTAGTGTGGCTTGTGGCTGACATTCGCTTATCGGACTCGCGGACATATTGAAGCGAATGTCAGACGCGCATGCCAGAAAATGTTGCGGTGCGTGATCCAAAAATTGTTGTGAGGAGTAACGTAAATGAGTTTCACGAGCTCCGGGGGCGATCCCAATCCGAACGACCCCAATGATCCTCTGCACTACGCGCCGCGCTCGGTGCGCAGCCAAGCGGGCCGGCAGACGAGGCCCGTCCTCCCCGCTTCCTCTCGGTCTGGTTTTGATGAGATGCTCAAGGAGGCCGTGGCCAAATCCAGGCGGCATCCGCTGGAGCCCGTGGTGGTCTATGAACCCGAGCGACCTCGCGCCCGGTTCAGCGTCGCAGGCCGCTTTGCCGCAGTGATCGGCGTTGTCGTGACAATTGGCTTCCTTTTTTTCATCATGACTCCAAAGTCACAAGGAAGCGATCCAACGTCGGCTGGCGCGGCCAAGGCGTCCGAAGACTCTCAGGCGCTGCTGCAAAAATTCGTCCAGTTTGAAAAATCACAAGAAAATCCACCGGCTGGAGCGGCTCAAACGACGTCCGATGACTCCAAGGAGCTGCTGCAAAAATTCATGCAGTGGCAGCAAAAGCCGCAATAACGAACAGGGCACGCGACCCCCGCCGTTCGCCCAGAACGGTCCCATGGTTCGACCGGCATCATCATCGATGGCGGATCACGCTTCGTCGATCCGCCCTCCCCGTTCATCGGCCCCGGTGACGCAGACGTCGGTGCAAAAGAGTTAATCTGCGCCGCCCGCGGGCTATCCGCCGCAGCTGGAGCAGGAGTTGGCGTTATCCAGCCAACGCCGGGTCTCTTCGTCGGTCCAGCCGGGCACGGCAAAGCGCGCCGGAGGCCTCACATCCTGGCTGGGCCGAACGATCACATCTTGGGGCGCGCGCAAGTAGGTCGTCCGCGGTCTGGAGCGATGCGCCGTGGCGGCATCCGCGGAAGCGCACAGCGCGACCAGCAGGCCCAAGGCGAGAACGACACGCACCGCAAATGCCCTCCATCCAAAAAATGACAGCCGTTCTGCTCCATGCGCGCCGGCCGCCCAACGCGCGCTGAATGCCGCTCATGCCGCTACTGACGATGTGGTTCTGCCGGCCATGGCCCCAAGGGTGTAGCGGCCTCACGACCGATCAAATCGACGAAATCAGCGGGCCCGTGTCCACTCTCTCTGGGACCAAACTCCCATCTAAACGTTTTCCGATCACCACCGGGGCCCCGCGCAGGCGGCGTCCCGGATGGGGTCAGCGGTCGATCCCAGAGATGGAGACAGCCATGAAGCGTTTGAGAGTACTGAGCGCCGCCGCGGTGCTGATCGCGATTTTGCCGCTCGCCACGGCAAGCGCGAGTCGTGCCGCAGGCCGGGGCTGGCACCATCGCCACTTCCATCATCATGGTGGCGCGGCCGGTTCTTGGAACAGCCAGCCAAGAAACGCCGAGAGTGCCTGACCCTATTGGGCCCGGCGCGCCAGGGATCGCACTATTTTCTTTGTCACGCCCGTCAATGCCTTCCGGCGGCCGGAGCATGTGATATTGTGGATGGCAAATGGGGGGCCTTGTGAGGCCCGTCTGGATTTCTTCCAGATATGTCTCACTGCGCAGACGGAGGCCGCTGCCATGCACCTTCACATCTATCGAGACAAAAGCCGCTCCGGACATTTCGACCTTGTGAGTGGCGGCGATCACCCGTGGACCATTGATCTGGTTGCCGTGACAGCCGCAGCCGTCCTTGTGGTGGGCTTCGCGGGTGCTCTCGTGCTGCAGTTGGTCAGGTAGGCCAGACCCGTTGGCTCACCGCGCCCGCGATGGCCGCGAGAATTGATCGTGTAAAATCCACTGGGCACGGCCCCGGTTTTTCGGGTCGTGGGCTGCGGCGGCCGTATTGCCGGCGGTCAGTCGACCACCGTTGAATTTGTGCAAAGCGTTCACATATCTAGGGTGGGACAGCGCCCCGCGCGATCCCCGCCCTTATGGGCGTTTCCTCCCTAGACTTGGGCCTCTTGCCATCGCAAGTGGCCCTTTTTTCTTTCCAGTGAGCGCCGTGTGGAACGAGCCTCGGTGCAGAGAACAGGGTCGAAACGGAAATCCGCGACCGCTTCGGAAGCCCACTGATCAAACCCCGCATCATCATGCGGGGTGGAGCAGAATCCGCTGTTGATCATGTGGTTCTGGCGGCCATGGCCCCAGGGTGTGGCGGCTTCACGATTGCGAGACCCGTGACCTGCTTCACAGCGATACGGCGCGGAAGCGGTTATCGACGCTCAAACGCTGCTCTCAGGGTTCCGTTGGAGGCTGTGCAATGGCCACCCTTGCCAGAATGCTTTCGCGCGCGTCCGGTTTCGAGATCGATGTCGAAACGCTCCGCCCCATCGTCATCTTCTGCGGCGCCGGCCTGCTGTTCGCGCTCATGCTGTTGAGCTATGGGGTTGACCTCAGCCCGGGCTTTTTCTGACCCGAGCCCGTGACGAACAGCTGCGATCAACCGCAAGCCGTGCCATCGGCGGAGCCCGACGACACGCCGCGACTGGCGTCTTTCGTTTGCAGCATTGATTTGCCCGTCGTCGGGCAGCGATGCATCGGCAAAGTGTCTCGTTTGCCCACCTATCCGCGGCGGGCGGCGAAAGAAATCGCATGCGCGAAAAAACGAGTGTTCGCAAGGCGATGCCAAGCTGATTCCACCGTCCAGTCCTCCCGCGAAAAATATTTCGCTTCTGTTTTTCAGAACACCGTGGTTTTGTTTCGCCATCCCGCCTCGATGAAAGAGGGCGTATCGCGATCGTCACGACACGTGAGGCGGGGATGCGATGGACGCGAAGGCGGTGCAAGACGAGCACCATCAGCGTGGACGGCGAGATCGTGTGGTCCTGGCCTCCCGACGCTGAGGCTAAGCTGCATGAGGGCGTAAACGTCCTCGTGCGATGACGGGGGCAATCAAGCCCGGTCCCCGGGGAGATCACGTATAAGGCGTAAAACCATCGCGCAGGGAAGGCCGGAGTGATTCCGCCTTCAACTGTGGTTCCTTCCCCGTGCTTTTTTGATGCACGGGCGCCGCGGGTGCGGTGGGCACCCGGCCTTCCCTGCGCCCTCCGCTTTTCGCGAGGGACGAGAATGATGCACCGCTCGGGTGTTTTGCACCGCGAGGATGATCGCGCGCACCCAGTTGGCTGTCTGACAATCGAATCTGCTCAGTCCAGCGCGAACCTGACCCGGCTCAGGTTGGCCGCGAACTCCATGCCCAGCCGCGGCCCCTCGAGCGTGATGATCACGCCTTTCCGGTTTTTCAATTGCACCCCGCCGGCGCCGCCGAGCAACGCGCCGCCGAGACCGACCGAGCGATAGCCGCCGGGAAAATCGCCGAGGCGACGCAGATAGGCGACGCGTCCCGCGAGCTCCGTGACGGACGCACCGGCCGCGAGCCCGAGACTCAGGCCGTAGACCGTGAACGGATGGTCGCGGCCCTCGTAGGTCAGGACGCCGCGCCCGGCGCCGACGCCCCCGATCACCGCGCCCTTGGTGAAGGTGACGCGGAGAGTGCCGTCCTTCGCCTGCGCAGGGGCCGCGACGATCGCGGTCGCAAGCAGCGCGAGACAGCCGATCAACACTGCGTATCTGCTCAAGGAGACACCGCCGCTGCAATGTGTTTCGATCTCAGAGAGATCCTCGCTTGTCCTCATTTGTCCTTACTTGTCCTTACTTGTCCTTACTTGTCCTTACTTGTCCTTACTTGTCCTTACTAGTCCTTACTTGGGCTCTCGATCTCGACCTTCTTCCAGGTCTGGTCGGGATCGAACGCCCGTATTCGCCTGGCAATGGCGTCGGTCCGTTCGCCCAGATCTTTCTGGTAGACGGTACCCGCATGATTGACGAGGAAGGTCATCACGCCCGAATTGCCGTATTCGGCGGGATAGGCGACCAGGGCGAAGCCGCCGATCATCTTGTGGCCCACGACGTAGCTCAGCGCGCCGCCTGGCGCGTTCGGACCCTGCTGGGTCAGTATCCGATACTGATAGCCGTGGTAGGGCTGCGGCTCGTCATTGACCTTGTAGCCGTCGGCTGTGGCCTCCGCGACCAGTTCGCCGAGTGGGCTCTCATCGCCGTCAGGCGGCCAATAGAGGCCATCCTTCTTGCCGGGACTGCTGACGAAGCGTTGTGCATAGACCCCCGTCCCCGCGCCGCGGTCCTTATCCGCATAGTCGTTCTGCGCGTCGACATAGGCGAGACAGGTCTGGACCGCGTCGAGCTCGTTGCGTCCGATCCGACGATACAGGATTTCGAGGCGACCGGCATTGGTGTCGAACTCCCAGCCCGACCTGTTGCGGGCCAGTGGAATCGGGAACGGGAAATCGTCGGGACCGATAATGAGGATGGCTTTCTTGTCACCGTCATAGCTCAGGGAGTGTTTTGCGTCATAGGCGGAGAGGAAGTGCTGCCGCAGATCGGAGTCCGCGACACTGTCGCCGGACTCGACGATCTCGGCGGCATCGGAACCCAGCACCTTCAACATGTTTCGCGCGGTGCCGGATTTGACCGCGGCGGCGAGTGCACCCGCGGCGTCTTCAGGCGATTTGAACGATTGCTGGGCACAGGCCGACGATGCGACGAGGACCGACAATGAAGCCGCGACCAGGCCCGTGGACAGACCGCGATGAACGATACGCAAAGCGGGAGCTGTCATCATCAGATCCTCCCGCGTGCCGGAATCTGCGCGCCGCCCGAAAGCCACGCGCGATAGCTGCTGAACTTCATGCCGAGCTTGTCGTAGTCGACGCGGAGATAGCCGTCGCGCCCGCGCATGACCGCGTCGGGCCGCAATATCTGCACCTCCTGGGCGATGACACCGACATAGGCCTTGTCGCTACCGAGATAGCTGAAGCGATAATAGCCGAGGCCGTTGTCGAGATGACCGAGCAACATGACGTCATGCTTCAGGGCGAGGTCGGAACGTCGCCCGCCCCCACCACCGCGTCCGCCACCGCCTCCACCGCGAAAACCGCCGCCGCCCATCGCGCGCGCGCCACCACCACCCATGGCCGCACGCGCACCGCCGCCGCCGCGCGGTCCTCCTGCACTTGCAAAACTTTGCCGGCCGCGGGCCGCCTGGGCACTGGCCGCCCTGCCCGACTGGGTGCGCAGCGCGCTATCACGACCGCCGCCGCGCGCCGCAGCGCCGCCGCCGCGGCTTCTGTCCGCCGCGCGCGCCTGCTTTGTACCTGACTTTTTGCCGCCGCGATCGGCCTTGGCCTGACGATCTCCGCCAGCGCGGTCGCCCGCGCCCGCACGATCGCCTCGGTTGCGATCAGCGGCACCGGCGCGGTTACCACCGCGATCGCCTGCACGATTACCGGCGCGATCACTTCCGCGATCGCCTGCACGATCTCCCGCGCGGTCGCCGGCGCGATCCTTTCCGGGATTGAGCACCTGCTGGCCGTTGCGGCCGCGGAAATCCATCCGGTCGGCGGCTCCGGCACGAATATTGTTGTTGCCGAACCGCTGCGCGACATTTGCATTGTTGTAGCGAACCCCCTGCCGGTGGATCGAATTATGCGTCCAGTTGGTGTTGCGATGATTGACATAGACGTTCCGATTGGCCCAATTAAATCCGCCGCCCCAATAATTGCCCCAGCGTCCGATCGCCCAGGCGGTGCCGAAGGCGAGTCCGGCAGCGATTACGCCGGCGCCGATGTAGGACGGATAGCCGAAATAATACGGCGGATATTCCGCATACGGCCACGAGCCGTAGACGGCTGCGGGATCGTAATAGGGAACATACATGGTGTCCGGATCGGTCGGCTCGATCACGATCACCTGCTTGTTCTCCTGGGTCTGGACCGTGACCTTCTGCTGCTTGGTCGAGGCCAGCTTGTTGTTGGATTGCGCCTTGAAGCGCAGACGCTGGATCGCATCCATCACGTCGGCCTGCTGCGCCAGCACCGCATCTCCGAGCTCTTTGGTCCAGTCGAGCTTGTCGCTCATCATGTCGAGCACGCTCGCCGTGGCGGTCAGCGCCTTGACGCTGTCGTCCCAGCCCAGCTTGTCCACTTCCGCCTTCAGCGGATCGCCCTTCAGGTTCTTGTGGTCCTTGATCCAACGGTCGGCTTCCACCACTTCCAGCGGATAGGTCGAGGCCGCGAGCATGTTGGCGAGCAGCGCATCCGGATAGAGCGCGATCGGCGCGACCAGCGCCTCGAGTTGCTCGGGCTTCAGGAGCGATTGATCCGACATAGACGGCGACGGCGATGGCTGGGCATCCGTAGTCTGCGCGGCCGCAACCAGCGGCGTCGCAAGGACGATGGCCACGGCCAACATGAGCTTTCTGCAACGCAGCATGGGTTTTCTCCACTCAAAACTGCGGATCAACGAACCGCCGCGCGCCAGCGCCAGCGTTGATCAAGATCAAGGGTCCGACGGCAATGATGACCAGTGAGAGCTCGGCGCGCTCAGGCTTGCGAGCCGAGCATTCGAAATGCACGCGATCGCCGCTCTTGATCTAAATCAACGGAAGGCCCGGCGCCGGCGCGGAGTGTCGCCGCCCAAACAGGAGGATGACCATGGCCGCAAAGAACCTCTTTGGAAGGCTGTATGCACCAACCATCATCGGGTCAGCGATCGCCCTCTCATCGGTTGGAAACATTGCACGCGCAGACGACGCCGCACAGATCCTGAAAACGGCGACCGACTACGTCGCCGGCCAACAATCGATCTCTGCGAAATTTGACAGCGACGTCGAGGTCATCACGCCCGACCTGCAGAAGATCCAGTTTTCGAGCTCCGGGCAATTGAAGCTGAAACGACCGGACAAGCTTCGGATCCGACGGACCGGGGGCTACGTCGACGCCGAGATGATCTATGACGGCAAGACGCTGACGATCTACGGCAATAATGCGAAGTCCTATGTCCAGGTGGACGATCCCGGCAGCGTCGACCACATCATCGATGTCTTGCAGTCCTCCGCTGGGGGCGCCATGCCCGGCACCGACCTCCTCATCAGCAACCCCTATGACGAGCTGATGGCGAACGTGACCGACGCCAAGCACATCGGCCAGGGCGTCGTGGATGGCGTGGAATGCGAGCATCTCGCATTTCGCGGTGTCGAGGTCGATTGGCAGATCTGGATCGAGACCGGCTCGCGGCCGATCGTCCGGAAATACGTGATCACCAGCAAGACACTGGCGGGCGCGCCGCAATACACGCTGCGGATCAAGGACTGGAACACCGACGCGATTGCCGACGCCGACGCCTTCATGTTCAAGCCGCCGTCCGACACGACCAAGGTCAGCCTCGCGCCCGAGAACATGATGCAATTCGATGAATTGCCGCCGGGCACGGCGGGGGGTGAAAAGACGGGCACAGTCGGAGAGAAAAAATGAGGATCACATCACGCAAGGCCGCCATCGTCATCGGAGCCGCCGCATGTCTGGCTGCCCTGTCGCTGGACGGAAATTGGTCTGCCTACGGCCCGCAACTGTCGTCGGCGGAAGCGCGCGTCGGACGGCCGCTGACACCAATGAGTTACGCTGGCGTCGCGCGAAGGACGACGCGGCGCGCGGTCGTCGGCGGCGCGGCCGTTGGCGCGGCCGCCGCCGGTGCCTACGCGCTGACGCCCGGTTGCGCGCAGGTCACGGATGCCTATGGACGGGTCTACACCAAGTGCTAGGTCGACCGCGTTCCAGCTGACCCGACTGTCGCGACATCAGCGGATTCTGGTCGTGGCCGGCATCGTGTGCCTGCTCGCCGCTGCCGGCCTTGTTTCCTATCGCTGGTATATGCGGCCGACGACATTGACGGTCGCGTCGGGTCGCAAGACGGCGAAGCGCCCAAGATGGTTGCTGCGATCGCGGCGCACCTGGCCCAGACCAGCGCGCCTGTACAGCTGAGCATGAAGGAGACGCCGAGCGCGCTCGAGGCGGCCGCGGCGTTTGCGTCGGGTGCGGTGGATCTCGCGGTGGTGCGCGGGGATGCCGCCGACATGTCGCAGGCGCGAGCCGTGGTCGTGGTGACGCGCGGCGTGGTGCTGCTGGTCGCACCGCCGGGCTCTCCGATCGACGATATGGACGGGTTGAAGCGCGTCACGATCGGCGTGATCGGCGGCGAGATCAACCGAAAAATCGTCCAGATCCTGAGTCAGGAATACGGGCTTGCGCGCCGCAACGTAACCTTCAAACCACTCGCCCTGCCCGAGGTACGGCGCGCCGTCTCGACCAAGGAGGTCGCGCTCCTCCTCGCCGTCGTACCGCTCACCGACAGATATATCGCGCTCCTGCGCGGCGTGTTTTCGCCGAACGGAAAAGCCCTCCCCGTTCTCATCCCGATCGAGACCGCGGGCGCCATCGCCGAGCGCGAGCGGGCCTACGAGTCCTTCGACATTCCCGAGGGCACGTTGCGTGGATCGCCGCCAAGCCCGGCCGATGACGTTTCGACCTTGAGGGTGCCGTTCTACCTGGTCGCCAACAAGGACCTCAACGACGATCTGGTCGGGGCGCTGGCCGAGACGCTGATGAATGCGCGCAGAGACCTGATCGGCCAATGGCCGATGCTGGCCCAGCTTGCCGCCCGCGACGTCGAGCCGGATGCCTACCTGCCCGCGCATCCCGGAACCGTCACCTTCTACAACGGCAACCAGGTTAGCTTTCTGGACAATGATCTTTCTGGTGCCGATGGTGCTGGGCGGGCTCGTTTCTGTTGCCGCGGCCGCGCGCAAATATCTTCGCAAGGACGACATCGCGCCCAAGGGCGATTTTCTCGATCATCTCTACGCCTTGTCCGCGCGGATCAGGATCGCCGACGGTGTCGGGGAACTCGATGAGATCGAGGACGAGATCGATCGCTTGCTCCGCTCGCAGCGGATCGCCGCCGTGGCGGACGACGCGGAAACATCTGATGTCACCAGCCTCAACGTCGCCGCGCACCGGCTGGAAACATTGATCAGCGACCGGCGGACCGCTCTTGCGACCCGGGCAAGCGAGAAAACGAACGTTGCGCCCGGTCCCGCACTCAAGCCGCTTACTAGTGACCGCTCAACACCAGGGTCTTGATCGGCAGCAGCAGCGCCTGGATGCGCAGCAGCATGGCATGCACCAGGCCGACCGCGTCGATCGCGTGCAAGACGAAACCGTGGAAGGCGGTGGTATCTTTCGCCGAAATGACCTCGTGATTGCTGGTGTAGGCGTTGACGATGCAGCTGCTGCCCGCCGTCACGTCGGCAAGGCCGTCCTTCGCGATCGGCTCGAGAAAGGTGAGGATGGTGCCAGGCCTCGCCGCGCTCGCGTCGACGAGCTGCTCGCCGCCGCGGAACTGACCGGCTGCGATGTAATCCTGCACACTGGTAATGACCATCGGAATGATCGTCCATGGCACCGAAGTGCAGGCGGCCTCGGCAATCATGCCGGGCTTCAGCACCTGGGCCTCGATCTGCCCGAATCCTGCCTGCAGCGCGCGCTTGCCCGCTCCCTCCGGGATCAAGACGCCCGCGGGCCGCATCAATGGATTGACGATGTCGCCGGGTCGAAGCGCGAACTGCTCGACGCGCCCGTCGACACCGGCACGAACGACGGTTTTGTCATACTCGACCTGGGCCTGGTCGAGTGCGGCCTCGGCGCTTGCCTTTGCCGCGGGCAGAAGAGTGGACAGCCGGATCTCCGCAGACTGTTTTGCTGCCGTCGCGGCATCGATCGCGGCCTGCCGTCCGTCGACAAGAACCTGAAGCTTGTCGATGTCGCGCTGCGGGACAATGCCCGGATTGCGCCGCTGAAGATCACTCTTGACGTCCAGCTCATCCTTGGCCTGCTTGTAGTCGCTGTTCGCCTGCTGGATCTGGGCCTCGGCCTTGACCACGTCCACCTTGGCGCTGACCATCTCGGCATCGACCTCGGCGATCTTGCGCCGCGCCGCCTCGAGTGCGGCCTCCTGCTTTGAACTATCCAGCGTGAACAGCACGGTGCCCTTGGCGACGGGCTCGCTGATGCCGACCTTGACCTCGGCGACCCGCCCTGACGTCTCGGGAACGATCGGAACAGTCCTGAAGAACAGCATCGCTGAGGTCGTCGACGGGTGGAAATAGAAGATCGTCGTGATCAGGCCGATCGTCAGCATCAGGCAGCCGATGATTCCCCATCTCAGCTCGAACCATACCGAAAAGAGCGTGATTTCCTTGCCGATGCGCTTGCCCTGACCATAGCGGCGGTACAGGTAGTCCGGCACCAGGGTGAACAGCGAACACAGCATGAGCTCAAGCATGGCTTGCGACCTCCTGCTTTGGAGTGTGAGACCCCTTGGCGACACCCGGCTCGGCTTTTTCCGTACCAGTCGCCGCCGTAGCGGCTTTCCTCTCCTCCCATTTCTCGTCTGCGCCGCCTCCGTCCGAGGCATCCGCTATTCTTTCAACCGCCCCCGCGATGCTGCGCAAAGGCGTACCGAAATCTGGCAGATCGACCAGGGCGAGCAACAACCCCGCGATCCAGAACAGATGGATGTGTGTGAACAGCGCCAATAGGCCGAGAACCGCAACGATCTCGAATTGCAGTTTTTGCGACTTATGCGCCATCCGCTCAGGCAATGTGTGCAGTTGCAGATAGAGGTTGCCGACCCCCAGCACCACGAGGATCAGGAAAATGCCCATCACGATCATCAGCACGTCAGTTTCGCCGGGCTTGACGATATAGAACGGCAGTTGATGCGGCGTCATCGGGTGAAGCTGATCGGTCAATTGACCCTCCTCCTAAACCTCAAACCGGTGATCGCGAGCCTGTCGATCAGGCCAAGGACCCGCGAGTAAGGACCCGCGAGTTCTGATGCAGGCCGCAATCGAGTGAGATGCCGACCATCTCTGACAGCCTTGATCTGAATCAAGGGTGCCGGTTCCGCCGCCGCCCTAGCATCGGGCGCAGGCCAGGGAATCCGATTGCAAAAGAAGGGATACGGCCATGACCGAAAGGATTGATGATCTGCTGCCGACGGCCAAGGAAATTCAGAAGCAGGCGGCTCTGAAGGAAGCGGAAAAGGCCGACCAGCACGCCAGGGCCGCCGCCGCGGCCGAAGCCGAGAAACGCGCGCTGATCGAGAAGCTCAGCAAGCCATCCGGACTTTCCGAAGACGACAAGGTCAAGCTCGCGTCAAGCGTGATCCAGCGCGCCGTTCGAAATGGATTGAGCGAGGTTCAGGTGTATCGATTCCCCAATATTCTCTGCACCGACAAGGGGCGAGCGATCAACCAGATGGAGTCCGGCTGGGAGGCGACCTTGACCGGTATTCCAAGGGAGATATTTCAACTCTGGTCCGACTATTTGCGACCCCGCGGCTATCGTATCCGCTACCAGGTGATCGACTTTTCTGGCGGAATGCCCGGCGACATCGGTATCACCATCAGCTGGAAGACGGATTGAGATCATGCTGCGGGTCCCCGACGTTGCGAAAGACGACTTGGCTGCGCCGAAGCTGAAGCGCAAAGACTATGAGAAGGAGCTCCGCAAGCTGCAAGTCCAGCTGTGCCACCTGCAGGAATGGGTGAAAGCCAAGAAGCTCCGTGTCATCATTGTATTCGAAGGACGGGATGCCGCCGGCAAGGGAGGCACCATCAAGGCGATCACCGAGAAGGTCAGTCCACGCGTCTTCCGGGTCATCGCCCTCCCGGCGCCTTCGGATCGGGAAAAAACGCAGCTGTTCCTTCAACGTTACATCGAGTACTTCCCGGCCGGCGGGGAGATCGTGATCTTCGATCGGAGCTGGTACAATCGCGCCGGCGTCGAATACGTCATGGGCTTTGTCGGCGCCGAGGAGCACGAGCGTTTCCTGGCGCTCTGCCCGCAAATCGAGAAATATATCGTCGATGCCGGCATCATCCTGATAAAACTCTGGCTCGAGGTCGGGATGGCGGAGCAGGAACGGCGGTTCAAGGCCCGCATCGACGATCCGCTCCGGCAGTGGAAGCTGAGCCCGATGGATCTGGAATCCTACCGCCGCTGGTACGACTATTCGCGTGCGCGCGACCTGATGCTGAAGGCCACGAGTTCAAAGCATGCACCCTGGCACCTCATCCGTTCGGACGACAAGCGCCGCGCGCGACTGAACTGCATCGCGCATCTGTTGGAGACCATCCCGTTCAAGCGGCTGCCAGACGAGCGGGTGCGCCTGCCGAAACGCTCGAAGAAGGGGCGCTATGACGATCAGAAACCCCTGCGCGGGCTGACATTCGTCGCCGAGCGCTATTGAGCCAAGCCGTCGTCGTTGCGACGGCGGCTTGTCACCGTCTTATTGTATCGTTGCGTTCACCGAGATCACCGACCGGCCGGAGCCGTACGGACCTTCACCCTCGCCGTAGATGGCAAAGCTGTCGGCGCCCTTGTAGCCGCGCGCTGCCGCGTAGGTGAAGGTCGTCAGGTTGAGCTGGCTGATCCTGCCATGTGCCGGCGCCTGGGCGACGCCGGAGCTCTTCATCATGCCAGGAATCCTGATGGGGAATTTGCAGGTTTCGCCGGACCTGACGGCGAAGTAAGCCGTCATGTCGACGCCGAACGCGGATGGCCAGCCGGTGACCCTGCAGTCGGTAGCGAGAGCCGGGACGGGCGTCATCAGGCCTAGGGCCGCGATTGCCAGAATGGAGCGCCACATAGCCGATCTCCTGCAACAGCTCCCTAGCGGAGCGCGATGCTTACCCCGCCGACCGCGGCCGACAGTTCGACACCGACCTTGGGACCGTGCAACTGCAGGATCACGCCTTTCTCGTTCTGCAGCTGCACACCGCCGGCGCCGGCCGCAAGCGCACCGCCTGCACCGATCACGGCGTAGCTTCCCGCGATGTCGCCCGGGCTGCGAATATTCAAGGCACGTCCGACCAGTTTGGTCGTCGATGCCCCGATCGTGAAGCCGACGCTCATACCGGATACGCTGAACGGATAGTTGTTGCCACGAAACGTCAACACGCCCTCGCCTCCGCCGACCCCGATGATGAAGCCGCCCTTGGTGAAGACCACGCGGACGGCACCGGTCTCGGCTTGAACAGGGCCTGGCAGACTCGCCGCCATCAACGCGCCTGCCAAGCCCGTTACAACAATCCGCCGACTGTATTTCGTCATGACGCTTTCCCCTCCAAAATGACGTCGAGCACGGTTAGTCTCGATTGCACATAGAGCGACGCGGTGACCGAAATCGCGGCGCCCACGACGATGGCGGCGGCGACGATGCCGAGGCCATATCCCTTGATGCTGGCGCGACCGATCCAGCCCACGGGACCGACCACCAAAAACGGCAGCAAATAACGGCTCTGCTGCGGGAACGTGAAAAAGCCTGCATGGCGCCTCTTCTCGCTAGCTCGCGGCCTTCAATTTCGGCGGCGCCGGCGGACGGCGATCACCCGACTTTGCGAGTGCTTCGGGCCGGACGAGTTTCAATCCGTGGACGGCGTTGTAGCCGTGGATCTCCTTCACATCGAGCTTGCGCATGAAGTCGATCGTTTCCTGCGTGATCACCTGGCCGGGCACCATGATCGGGAAGCCGGGCGGATACGGAATGACGAAGTTAGCGGAGACAAGTTCGGGCCCGTTCTTGAGCCGGCGGTCGATTTCCGGATCGACAAGACGGAGATATTCACACCCCTCGGCGTCATAGGCGCGATAGAAGCCTGAGCGGATGTCGCCCTCGTTGGTCTTCTCGCCGGCGTCGCCGCGGAATCCGTCGTGGAAGCGCGAGAAGTTCGGCAGGTCGGGCACATCCTTCATCAGGCTCTTCACCCGCGCGTCAAAGATCTTCTGCGCATTGGCACCGCCCTCGACCAGTTCGCGATCGACCTCGCCGGCGATCTCGGCCAGCACGCGAATGAGATGCGCAACGTCACTGCGGGTGTTGTTGATGTTGGACTGCAGGAGCACCGAATTGCGCGAGGTCTTGTTGACCTGGATGCCGTAGCGGTTGGCGAGAATGCCCTTGAACTGCGTGCCATCGAAGCCGGCGGTGCCGCAGACCAGCGTCATCCGCGTCGGATCGAGGCAGAACTCGTCCTCATGCAGGCTCTTCAGCACCATGCCCCAATTGACGCCGGGGGCCAGGAAATCGGCAAAGCCGCTGGTCCTGAACGCCGCGGGCACCATCTTGTCCGCACCCAGCACGCTGAAATATTTCGAGATCAGCGGATTGGCGGCAACCGCGCGCCGGATCGCAAAGGCGATTTCGATTGCGTTGGCGACCAGCCCATAGCCTTCCAGTTCCATCTGCCGGCGCGCGACGTCGAGGCTCGCGATCAACTGCTGGTTCGGACTTGTCGAGGCGTGCGTGAACACGGCTTCGCGGAATTGCGCCTCCACGGTGTGGAACTCGACGTCCTTGACGAACAGCATCGATCCCTGCCGGATCGCCGACATCGACTTGTGGGTGGAGTTGGTCTGATAGACCCGCAAGCGGATCTGGCGCGGGTCGGGGATGAGCCGCGTTCTCAGCAGCACGTCATCCGACGGCTTGTCGCCGAGTTCAGCGCGTTGCCTCTCGTAGACTTGGATGGACTTCGGATCATGCATCCAGGCCTCGATGTCGTTGGCTGCGCCCATCGCGGTGCGCGGACGCAGGAACGGCGAGAACCGCGCGAAGCCGAACCAGGCCTCGTCCCACAGGAAGATCAGGTCCGGCTTGATCGCGAGGCACTCCTCCATCACCCGGCGGGTGTTGTAGATGTGGCCATCGAAGGTGCAGTTCGTGAGGTCCAACATCTTGACCCGGTGCAGGCGATTCTCCGCCTTCAGGTTCAACAGCGCCTGCTTGATGGTGTTCAGCGGCACCGCGCCGTACATCGAATATTCCGTCATCGGAAACGCTTCGACATAGAGTGGCTGTGCGCCGGCCAGCACCAGACCGTAGTGATGGGACTTATGACAATTGCGGTCGACGATGACGATGTCGCCGGGCGCGACCAGCGCCTGCACGGCCATCTTGTTCGACGTGGAGGTTCCGTTGGTGACGAAGAAGACGTGGTCGGCGCCGAACGCCCGCGCGGCTTTTTCCTGCGCCTTCTTGATATTTCCGGTCGGCTCGAGGAGGCTGTCGAGCCCGCCCGTGGTCGCGCTGCTCTCGGCGAGAAACAGGTTCAGGCCATAGAACTCGCCCATGTCGCGGATCCAGTCCGATTTGAAGACGGATTTTCCGCGCGCGATCGGCAGCGCATGGAACGTGCCGATCGGGCGCTGGGCATACTTCTTGAGGTTGTCGAAGAACGGCGTCTCGAAGCGGTCCTGGATGCCTTCCAGGATTGCGAGATGCAATTCCAGCAGTTCCTCGATCGAGTACAAGATACGGCGGACC
>Ga0210401_10001998_pt1 | contig 22982 bp, 18 predicted proteins | sample IncBWH32MmetaG_FD_150866 | JGI IMG/M metagenome (GOLD analysis project Ga0210401, IMG submission 150866) | Forest soil microbial communities from Barre Woods Harvard Forest LTER site, Petersham, Massachusetts, United States - Inc-BW-H-32-M | ecosystem: Environmental > Terrestrial > Soil >... | reverse complement strand
CCTCGAAAGACGCGCCCTAACTCATTTAGAATCAGTGAGTGTCAGCAGCGCGTTTTACATTCCCATGGGTGCGCCGCAGGCCCATCTGAACTCCGTAGAAGGTCGTCCCCACAGGCCATCTGAACTCCGTAGAAGGTCGTCGCCACAGCTTTCAGTTGCTCGTAGTCACCCAAGACACGCTGGCGTTGATCACCATCGTCCTTGGCGGGTGACAGACAACTTCTCCGGTGGATGGGTGGTGAATGTGAGGCCGTGGTTATCGCTGATCGCCAGGTTTGCGGTGTAGGTCGGAAATCCGGTTTTTTTGTCGAGTCCGTTATAGACGATGTAGAGGATCCCGATGGTTCCCTTGCTGTTCTTCGCAATGGCCATGGAAGGCAGCGAAGCTTGCACCTGGCCGGTGATAAAGTGCAGCTTGCCAATCTTAAGACCGCCCTTGCCGTTCGAGGTTAGGCGAACAATGCGCAGCCGGTTGTTGGCCGTTTTAGGATCGCGGTTCCCGAAGACTACGTAAACGTCGCTATTGTTCGGATCGACCGCGACGTGATTGACTCCTCCGAGAAAAGCATTCACCGTCCCAAACTTCGGTTGCGGCTGAGTGCTTTGTCCAGTAGCTACTTGAATGCCGGTGGAGCTTCCGTTTAAGGTCCACGCGTGGCCACCGTCCGTCGAGCGATTCAAGAACCAGTGGATGGTCTTCGGATCGGCGGCGATGTTGTTGCAGTTCGCAACCGTGATGGGACACTGTTGAAACAGAGTATAGACCGCGCCGCTATTGGGATCGACTGCAAGACGCTGGCCCGGATTGATCTCTCCCTGCGAAAATCCCGCCAGATTATCGATGGTGAAATCAGGCGGATCGCTTCCCGCAGCAACAGCGATGCGCATGTCTGGCGCGCCGTCAAGTTGTCGTACGCAACCTAAACATCGTCCTGCGACTTCGTGGTCGGATCGTGGTTTACCAGCAACCAAGGCTGATCGGTACCGCCTTCTCCAACCTGGTCGGTGGGTTGCGCCACGCCATTCTCGACCAACCATTTCCAGGCTGCCGCCGAAGTGGGATCGGTCGTGGTCCCGCTGTAGGCGTCGATGCCTGAGCGATCTGTATCAAGAAAAGTGGCTGACAAACGATTGTTGCGGCCATCGTCAGGAGTTTGGTCACAAGGGCACCCGGAGTCTGACAAGCCCGTTGGGTTGGGAATGGTAGAGTCGAGCGACCAAATGTTTCCGCCGTTCGTGGAGTGCCAGATGGGCGCGTCTGCTCCCCAACCGGCAGAAAAAGCGAAAATATCGATCTCTTTGGGATTGGCTGGGTTTATGGCGATGCTAGGTTCGCTGTTGCTCGCCCGGTTGGTATTGTTGGGATTCTTGTCCGCATTGCTGATGACAACATCCCTGATCAGGATGCCGTTCGCCAGCCCGCCGATCCCGAGGATCTGCGATGGCAGGGCCAACTCACCCCCAGGAATCATGTCCTCGGGAAGAGCTTCCCGGATGTATTGATGGAAGTCGGGCGGGAAGTCACGGATCTCTCGTCTTTTCTTTGCCCCATCGCAAAAGGCAAGCCTAAGACGGCGAGTAGTGCAGTAACGGTTATAGCGCGCCAATGCTTCATGAAGTTTCTCCTGATGGCCTGCTGGTGCGGTGCTCCGTCCCCGCTCGCCAAACTCGGTTACCCCGGGCGCGTCAAACCCGATCATTGCGGCGGTAGTAGACCGGGATTTCAAAAACGGCGCCCATCATAAGCCCCCTCTCTCAATTCGCGATAGGGTGAAATGACTTCCATCTGGAGCAGGTCGCATCGCTGCCACTTCTATGTCACCCCACTCCTAAACTTGCGGCCTTATCATTCGCGTTTTCGGAAGTGCTGATGCCCGAGCCGCCGCGCATGTCGACCCACATGGGGCTCTTTGGTGTCATTGCCACCGCCTTCCCTGCTGTGTTAGCTTCAACAAACAGCAGAGGCTAGCTTGCAAGCAACAGTTCCCGCCGGGCTGGACCGCAAAGAAGCGGAAGTTTATTTGCGGCTGGACCCAAAGCGGCTCCCAAAACACATCGCCATTATTATGGACGGCAACGGCCGTTGGGCGCGGCGGCGCCATCTGCCGCGCATCGCCGGACACCGCGCCGGGGTCTCGTCCGTGCGCTCGACAGTTGAAACCGCGGCCAACATCGGCATTCCCGCGCTTACGCTGTACGCCTTTTCCGAGGAAAATTGGAAGAAACGTCCTCCCGGCGAAGTCGATTTCCTCATGGGTTTGCTCTGCCGGTATTTGAAGGCAGAAGTACCCACGCTGAACAAGAACAATATTCGCCTGGAATATATTGGCCGCCAGCACGAACTGCCGCCCTCGGTACAGGAGAAAATGGAGTGGGCGCGCGAAGCCACAGAGCACAACACCGGCATGGTGTTGACTCTGGCGCTCAACTACAGTGCGCGCACCGAACTGGTGGATGCGTTCCGCTCGATTGTGGATGCTGCCGCGCGCAATGGCGGCCTGGATCATCTGGAAATCGATGAGGACGCCGTGTCCCGTCATCTCTATACTCGGCACTTACCCGATCCTGATCTGGTGGTTCGCACCAGCGGCGAGATGCGGCTGAGCAATTTTCTGCTGTGGCAACTGGCTTACGCGGAAATCTATGTGACTCCTACGCTGTGGCCTGAATTCCGCGGCGTGCACTTGCTCGAGGGCATCGCGGAATACCAGAAACGCGAGCGCCGGTATGGCGGTCTGGCCAGCGATGCCTCTCGGTTTCATGTCCCTGAGCATCCTCGGACGAGAGCGCACCCTCCCGAGGCCCATAGCACCAAGACGGGCAGGAGCTAAGGCTCTTGCATCTGCTCAGGAGAATCCTCACCGCAGTAGTTTTGATTCCCATTGTCCTGCTGCTAGTTCTGCGCGCCCCTGTGCCGGTGCTCGCGTTGGTTGCGGCTTTGGTCGCGTTGCTCACGGTGCAGGAACTACTCAACCTCGCCGAGGCCTCCGGCATCCGGCCTTTGCGCTGGCCAACCTACATTTTTGTCGGTCTATTCTTCCTGCTTCTAACCATCAATCCAGGAAGCGGCCAGCCCCTGCTCTCGACCGCGATCTTCGTTTATAGCGCGGGATTCGCAGCGGCCATGGCTCCATTTGTTTTTCTCACGATTGCCATGCGGCGAGTTAACCTCAGCAGCTCGTTTCCAGCGGCGATGGTTTCGGCTTTCGCGTTCGCCTACATCGCTTTGCCTCTCGGATTTCTGGTGCAATTGCGCGAACAGTGGTCGGGAGCATTCTTGGTTCTGTATTTGCTGTTGCTGGTATGGGCAGGAGACATTTTTGCCTACTTCGTGGGACGTTCCCTCGGCCGTCATCTAATGTCGCCGCGCATCAGCCCCAAGAAAACCTGGGAGGGAGCGCTGGCATCCCTGCTGGCCAGTCTCGTGGTGGGAATGTTGCTGTACAACTATGCCCTGCCGATCAGCACGGCACTGCTGAATGCGCACCTCATCGAACGGCGCGATGGTTTCTTTGCGCTGCAGAAACCGCCGTTAGCACCCACGCTGCTACTCTCGGCGGCCATCAACATCGCGGCGCAACTGGGCGATCTGGTGGAGTCGTTGATCAAACGCGGAGCCGGAGTCAAGGATTCGGGGACGATTCTCCCCGGCCACGGAGGCATGCTGGACCGCATCGATGCCCTGCTCTTCGCCGCTCCGGTGCTATGGTACTATGCGGCTTGGCGGGTGATGCAGTAAGCAAAGGCTTTAACCACAGAGGACACGAAGGCGCACAAAGGAACCGAAACGAACTGAGACAAGAGTCGCCATCTAGTATTTTCCTTCGTGTCCTTTGTGGTTCTCGAATTGTGGTTCTCGAATTCGTATCATGAAACGTATTTCCATCCTGGGCTCGACCGGTTCGATAGGCCGCAGCACGTTGCGCGTCGTTGAAGCCTATCCCGAACGCTTCGAAGTTATTGCTCTGGCTGCAGGCCGGAATATCGATGGCGCCTTCGAGCAGGCTCGGCGATGGAAGCCACAGTTGCTCTCGCTTGCGGATGAGCAAGATGCCGAAAGCCTTGGCAATCGGCTAAAAAAAGCTGGCGTAGCTGGAGTCTCAATTGTTTACGGCTCGGGTGGAACCGTACAAGTTGCCACTCACCCCGAAGCAGACTTCGTAGTCAGCGCCATTGTCGGCGTGGCTGGACTAGAAGCCACTTACGAAGCCGTACGCGCGGGCAAGACGGTCGGGCTTGCCAACAAGGAGTGTCTGGTCGCCGCCGGAGAACTGATTACCGCCGAAGCCCGCCGTCAAGGCAAACCTCTCTTGCCGATCGACAGCGAACATAATGCGGTACACCAATGCATGCGGGGTGGACGCATGAACGAGGTTCGGCAGATCTGGTTGACCGCTTCCGGTGGACCATTTCTTCACACTCCAGCGTCAAAATTTTCCTCAATCACAGTCGAGCAGGCATTGAACCATCCCACCTGGCAGATGGGGCGTCGCATCACCATCGATTCCGCCACGCTGATGAACAAGGGCTTTGAGGTCATTGAAGCGTGCCGTTTGTTCAATTTGCCTCCCAGCCAGGTGCAGGTAATCGTCCATCCCCAGTCCACAATCCACTCCATGGTCGAATTTGTGGATGGCAGCATACTTGCTCAGTTCTCAGTGACCGACATGCGGCTGCCGATCCTCTATGCTCTGACATTTCCAGAACGTATCGAATCTGATATGCGCTTCCCGGTCATGGACTTACGACACCTCGATTTTGAACCACCGGACATGGGAAAATTCCCTTGCCTGGGTCTGGCCTATGAGGCAGCGGAGGCTGGGGGCGCAAAGACGGTTGCATTGAATGCCGCCGACGAGGTCGCGGTGGCCGCATTTCTCGATGGTTGTATACGTTTTACCCAGATTCCTGACATAATTAAAATGGTTCTTGCCGAAACGAAAGTCGGGGAGCTGGAATCTATAAATAAGGTATTGGAAGCAGATGCGGAAGCCCGCCGGATCGCCCACCAAAAAATAGAGCAGTTAGGCTATGCCGGGGCGGCGCGAACAGCTTCCACCTATCGAAGGGAATAATCAAAAAATATATGTCGGGATTTCTGATAGCTGTGCTCGCGGTCGCGGTGGTTTTGGGATTCATGATTCTGATCCATGAATTCGGGCATTACGCGGTGGCGAAGTTGTTGGGCGTGCGAGTTGAAGTTTTCTCCATCGGATTTGGCAAGCGCCTTCTCGGTTTCCGCCGCGGCGACACCGATTACCGTATCAGCGCCATTCCTCTTGGCGGCTACGTGAAAATGAGCGGCGAGAATCCCATGGATGAGCGCACCGGCGATCCCGGCGAGTTCCTGTCGCACCCGCGCTGGCATCGCTTCCTGATCGCTATCGCTGGCCCGTCGATGAATATTCTGCTGGCCATTGGCCTGCTCACTTTCGTCTACCTGGTGCACTACGAATATCCAGCGGTACTGGACGAGCCCGCGGTCATCGGCTGGGTGTTGCCCGACACACCTGCGGCGAAAGCCGGAATTCAGATTGGCGATCGCATCGCCCGCCTCGACGGGATTGAGAATCCCACCTGGAAGCAAGTTGACCCCAAAGAGGCCCTGAGTCCGAATCAGCCGCTCGATGTGACCATCGAGCGCGGCGGAAAGTCTTTTGACAAGACCATCGTGCCCGAAGCCTACGGCGTAAACCAGATGGGCTACGCGGGATGGGTTCCCAAAGAGCCCAGCGTCACGGTGACAGAACTGGAAAAGGATATGCCAGCGGAGAAGGCTGGAATACGAATCGGGGATGAAATCCTGAGCGTCGATGGCCAACCAATCCCTGCTATCGAGGCCATGATCGAGGCTTTGAAGCGCACCCAGGGCAAGCCAGTCGAAATTACGGTCCGTCGCGATGGCCAGGAAAAAACTTTCACCATGCAGCCGGTGCTGGCCGACGTCCCCGGCCAGCAAGAGAAACGCTATCGTGTTGGTTTTGGCAGCCTGCCAATGAAAGTAACTGCCCTGCCCTTGGCCGCTGCTTTCCGCAAGTCGATCGAGCAGAACAAGGAAGGCTCGCTCCTGATCCTGGAACTCGTACAGAAGATGATTCAACGCAAGATCTCGATCCGGACCATCGAAGGTCCGATCGGGATTGGCCGCGCCGCCGGAGAAGCAGCCACGGAAAAAGGCTGGACCCCCCTTATGGCGCTGACCGCCGCGATCAGCCTGAACCTTGGCATCTTCAACCTGCTGCCCATCCCCATCCTCGATGGCGGCGTGATCCTGCTGCTGTTCGTCGAAAGCATCATGCGACGTGACATCAGCCTGCAGATCAAAGAGCGCATCTATCAGGCCGCATTCGTGTTCCTGGTTCTATTCGCAGTGATGGTCATCTTTAACGATCTTCAGAAAACCTTACCCGGAATGATGCACAGACTGCCGTAATATGGAGGCCGGGCGCCCTCGCCCGGCCGGACGGGAGACGCCCGGCCTCCAACCGGTACGTGCTAAACTAGACCTTCCGCATGGCAAACATTCAGCGCAGAAAAACCGTTACGTGTTCGATCGATGGCGTCCGCGTAGGCAGCGATGCACCGGTGGTGGTGCAGTCGATGACGAATACGGATACAGCGGACATTTCCTCTACCGTCCAGCAAGTCGCTGCTTTGTCGCGGGCGGGCTCCGAGCTGGTTCGCGTCACCGTTAACAACGAACAAGCCGCTGCAGCGGTCGCGCCTATCGTCGACCAGCTCGACAAGCAAGGGATAAGCGTCCCCATCGTTGGTGACTTCCATTACAACGGACACCAATTGCTCAAGAAGTATCCCGAATGCGCCCAAGCCCTGGCCAAGTACCGCATCAATCCCGGCAATGTGGGCATCGGGCGCAAGGACGACGCCAACTTCCGCACCATGATTGAAGTCGCCGTCGAGAATCAGAAGCCAGTCCGTATCGGCGTGAACTGGGGTTCGCTCGATCAAGCTTTGCTCACCCGCATGATGGACGAGAATTCGCGGCTCGCCGAACCGAAAGACGCCCGCGAAGTCACAATGGAAGCGATGGTCGTAAGCGCGCTGAATTCCGCCCAACTCGCCGAAAAGTGCGGCTTGCGCGCCGACCAGATCATTCTCAGCGCGAAAGTCAGCGGCGTGCAGGATTTGATCGATGTTTACCGCTCCTTGGCCGCACGTTGCAATTATCCGCTGCACCTCGGTCTGACCGAAGCGGGTATGGGGGCAAAGGGTGTAGTCGCATCCAGCGCCGCCCTCGGAGTTCTGCTGCAGGAAGGCATCGGCGACACCATCCGGGTTTCTCTAACGCCCGCCCCCGGCGGCGATCGCACCGAAGAAGTCCGTGTGGCGCAGCAGATCCTGCAGTCGCTGGGCATTCGCAGCTTCACCCCGCAGGTCACGGCTTGCCCCGGATGCGGCCGCACCACCAGTACGTTCTTCCAGGAAATGGCGGAACAGATTCAGTCCTACCTTCGCGAGCAAATGCCAATGTGGAAAGATCGCTATACCGGCGTCGAAGAAATGAAGGTCGCGGTCATGGGCTGCGTGGTAAACGGCCCCGGCGAATCGAAACATGCCAGCCTCGGCATTTCCCTCCCCGGCACCTTCGAAGAGCCCAAAGCCCCGGTCTACGTGGACGGCCGCCTGTTCACCACTCTCAAGGGCGATCACATCGTCGCCGAGTTCATCAAGATTCTGGATGAATACGTCGAGTCCCACTACGCCGCCCGCTCCGAAGAAACTGCGAAAGTGTAGACGCGAGCGTCTCGCTCGTGCAATCACGCCAGCAGTGACAAATTAGGATCCGACGCCTCGTCCCCAATCGGATCGGCAATGCTCCTCAACTCGGGATATTGCTTCAGCAGCGTCTCCGTCGCCTTCACCCGCTGTCCGCTTAACATATGTCGCAACTGTAGCGCGTTGACCCCTGCTTTGGCTTCGAAGTGATTGTTCGCAACCACGTAGGTGACTTCAGCCTTTTTAGCGATGCGTTCGATCTTCTCCTTCCATCCCGCTAATTCTGCCTCGCTATAAAAGTAGTTGTAGCGATCCGCGCCCTTCTCGGCTTCAAACCACTGATCGTAATTCCGTCCGTGCAGTCGCACGTATCCGACCGGCGAGGTGACGTGCTCCGTTGCTCCGAGCGAGCGCCCGATCAGCGGCTGGTCGATATTGCAGAAGGCGACATTTCTTTCTGTGAAGTAGCTAAGCGTCTCGGGATTGTTCCAGCTTTCGTGGCGCACTTCCACCACGCGGGGAAACTCGATGAACTGGCGCAGCAACGATTCCAGATATTCGCGGTTCAAAGAAGTGTTCTTGTATGAAACCGGAAACTGGATGAGCAGGGCGCCCAGCTTTCCAGGCGACGCCAACGCATCCAAGCCTTCGCGCGCCAGCCTCTCGTCTTCATCGTTGGGCTTGATGGTCGCGGCCGACGTTGGCTCCATTACCGCAATTGGAGAATGCGTGAACGAGCGGTGCAGCTTCGCAGTAAACACAAACTTCGGATTCACCGCGTCCACCTTACGCACCCAGAGCTTGGCCAATTCCGGCTTGATGTGGCCGTAGAAAGAAGTGTTGATCTCCACCACATCAAAGCACTGCGCCAGAAATTCCAGCGCATGGCGTTTCTGGCGCTGCATCCCCGGCGGATAAAACACTCCCTCCCAGTCTTTATAACTCCAGCCGGCCGTGCCGACGCGAATCTCCCGCGGGGTTTCCATAGAGTGAAGAGTTGCAGAATTGCAGGTTAGCACAGAGAAGGCGACTGCCTGCGGAGACCACCTTACTGCAGAACCAATGTTACCCAATACACGCCATTGGGATAGCTGCTGCTGCGCGCGTAGCAGGTTCCGACGGAGAAGTTATGCAACGCGCGGTCTTCGATCGCCTTGGCTACCGCATCCGGCAGAATCTCCGGCTGCGCAGTGGTGTAGCGAACAATGTAGGATCCACGAGAAGACACGGTCTTCAGGGAATCGGACCGCGCCATGGTGCAAGCGGCGCTCTCTGCAGCATCGCTATCCATCCACTGCAACTGCGGCAAGTTGCTCTCCCGCCGCAAGCGGGCGATGCTTCCGCTGACCAGGCCTCCAGCTTGACGCGGAGAATAGGCGGGTAGACGGTGTCCGAAATCTTGCGCAATATACAGCGAGTTTCCGGCACGGACCACGCCGAATCCAGCCACGTTGTAGCCAGGATTGAGCAGGTTCTCGCGATGCGGAGGTGAGTGCATCAAGCCTTGATGCGACAGCTCGACGCTGCCCGCTACCGAAACGTTCTCTCCAGCTCGATCCAGATGCAGCGTGCAGTTTGCGGCCATCCGTTCCGCCAGGGAGGGCTCACCGGCAAATTGATGCGAAAGCTGTCGCTGCGCGGCCATCGCCGCAGCATGCGCTCGCGCGGCCTGCGTCAACCCGTCGTCCATCTGCAGTGGCGCTAATCCTTCCTGCGCCCGCGCCTGGTTCGCCAGATTGAATAGTTCGCGCTCGGCCTGGGCGTCATAAGGTGTTGAATCATTGGGGGAGGGCCACTGCGCCGAGGCCACATTCAAAACCTTTGCAGGCGGCGACTTCGGATCCTTTACCGGAGCCGCTCCGCCGATCAGAAACACCGCCAGCCAAGCTGTTGGGACCCGAAACATGTTCGCCTTAGCTACGTTCAGGACCCGGGAGGATCACGTTTTGGGGGACCAACTTTGCAGCTTTGTTTCTGTGACCATACGCTCTAGAATCGAGCTAGGCACCATTACAAGGGAGACACTTCGAATTGACTTTCTTCGCGCCCCTGCTTGGTCTTCTTTTCGTTCTGCAGCTAGTACTTCTGATACTGGCTATTTTGGTATTCCAGCGAAGGTTTGGCACTTCCACGCAACTTCAAGCATTAAAGCAACTTGCATGTCAGGCGGAGGCCTGGCAGGCGACCCTGTCCGCCCAGTTCGCCTCGGCGACAGCCGATACGGCTATGCGGCTCGAGCAGACCAAAGGGGCCATTGGTCTACAGGTCGCCGACCGCTTGGGCGATGGCTTCTCGGCCATTCGTTCCGCCGTTGAGGAGCAGATGAAGGCGGGGCGGCAAGAACAGGCAGGCCGGCTGACCGAGGTTCGTACCGAGCTGACCACCGCGCTCGCGCTGACCACGGCCCAGCTAAAATCCGAGTTCGACAACCTGAACCAGAAGACTGCTCTGAGCCTCGATTCCATCCGCGACCGCGTCGACGCTCGCTTGCTTGCGATTACCGACCAGGTCCAGCAAAAACTCGATCAGAACATCAAGGAAGGTTTTGCCCAGTTCGAAAAAGTGCAGCAGCACCTGAAAGCGGCAGAAGAACAACTCCGCGAGGTCGGGGCCCTTGGGCACTCGATCAACGACTTGAACAATCTGCTCAAGCTGCCTCACCTGCGCGGCCGCTTTGGCGAAGCCAGCCTTGAACGCCTGCTTGCCGACTTCCTCCCCGCCCACATGTTCGAAATGCAGGCGCAGTTGCCCGAGGGCGGCGGGCGCGCCGACGCTATTATTCAGTTCCCTGACCGCCGCTTGCCCATTGACGCGAAGTTCCCGCGTGAGGCGGTGTTGGCGCTGTTTGAAAGCAATGTTGAAGCTGAGATCGAAGAGGCCCGGGTCGCGCTGGTGCGAGTCATGAAGGCAGAAGCAAAGCGCATCAAGACCTACATCCAGCCGGAAAACGGCACCACCGACATCGCCCTCATGTATTTGCCCAGCGAGACGCTCTACATGGAAGTGATCCGCAACCGCGAGCTCGCCGACTGGCTCAACCTCCAGCACGTCTTCCCGGTTTCGCCGAACTCTTTGCTCATGACGTTGCAAACCATCGCCCTGGTGCACAAATGGTACGAAGTCGCCAGCCGTTTCGAAAAGAGCCGTCTGGAATTGTCAAAGGCACAAAAGTCCTTCGACTTCTTCCAGAGCCAATTTGAGAACGTTGGCAAGAATTTGAATAAGGCTCAGGAAGCCTTTGAAACAGCGCAAAAACATCTGAAGACATATCGCGGCCGAGTAACCGTGCTGAGCGGCCAGGAGCAGTTGGATCTGGACGCAGCCGCCGCCAACGCAACCCTCAAAAAGAACGACGAACCCATGCTGCCTCTCGCCGACAAAGCCAGCGCCTAGCTCTTGCAATGGAAGATCGAGGATTGGAGCAGGTAAACGCCGGCGGAAGAGTTTTCCGACATCGAGGAAACAGCGCTTTTGTCCCCTTGACAAGCTTTCCGCAGCGGAGCTCTTTCGGATTTTCCCGTGAACTCGTGAGGGCCGAACCAGCTCTCCATCCCGCGAGAGTATACTTCGAAAGCTTGGCCCACTGGCCCTAGCTTAGCTGAACTCGTGGAGGAGCGCATGTTTGACCATCCACGTATTTTTTTCCTGGTCTCATTCTTCGTGCTGTGGATCTCGGCGCAGGCCGGTGCCTACTGGCGCAGGCGGCGGGTCCTGACCGAGGAGCAGCGTGAAGATTTCGGGGTCATCGAGGCCGCTACCCTGACGTTGCTCGGCCTCATCATCGGATTCAGTTTCTCGATGGCCACAAGCCGTTACGATCTGCGTAAGACTTACGAGGAAGCGGAGGCGAATGCGATTGGTACCGAATATGTCCGGGCGGGGCTCGTTCCCGGCGCGAATGCAGCGGGGGTGCGCACGCTGCTGAGAAAGTATCTCGCTCTGCGCATTTTGTTTTACCGAACGCGCGACGAGCGCGAACTTCAGCAGATTAATGCTGATACGGCTCAAATACAAAACCAGATGTGGTCCGCGGTGCAGGATCCAGCCGTGGCGCAACCGTCACCCGTAATCGCTCTCGCCGTTGCGGGCATGAACGACGTGTTGAATTCCGAGGGATACACTCAGGCCGCATGGTGGAATCGGATTCCGACCGCCGCCTGGGATTTGATGATAGCTATCGCCGTCTCCTGCAACCTGTTGATCGGGTATGGAACACGGAGTACCGGAGCAAAATCCGGCCTGCTGTTTGTTCTGCCGCTGGTTGTGTCTATTTCGTTCCTTCTCATCGCGGACATCGACAGCCCGCGCGGAGGCTTCATTCACATTGCCCCGCAAAATCTCGTGAGCTTGCAGCAGTCCCTGCCGAACTGATTGTTAGGCCACTCGACGTCCGCGACATCGCTCATCAGTTCAGTCCGGAAACCACATACAGCACCGAAAATGTCTGGTAGTAGGTGTAGGCAAACGCGGAGGCATCCAGGTTGGTGATCACGGGCGCGATTGAGACCACTCCGCCCAAATCTGGGGGGACCAGTTCGCGAACCGGTTTCGTCTTTCCGGTGGCAATGTCCAGGCGCTGAATCTTCAGCGGCAGTTCTCCGGTGCGGTAGACGTACAACGCCGTGCTGTCAGCGGACCACTGCGCCAGCACGTAGCCAGGCTCGACGTCGGGGATATGGCGCGCCGGGCCTCCATCGAGTGGGAAGAGATCCAGTTTGTAGTCCGCAGTCTCCCCCGCGAGGAATTTTCCGTCGGGCGAAGGCAGAGTGGCATAGATGCCTTCAGGAGTGACCGGCACAGGTTTCCCTCCGGCAGCATCGACAACATAGGTACGCCCTGAGTGTCCGGGTTCATTTCCGTTGATCACGATTCGCTTCCCATCGGGGAGGAAGTGAGCGCCGTTTTGCAGGCGCTCCAGTTCCGGCAAAGCGATCTCACGGGACTGACCTGGGCCAACGGAAAGGAGAGTGAGCCGCGCTGGCCCGGTTCGCGAGAATGAAATTGCCCATTTACCGTCAGGCGACAGCGTGTCCGCCGTGCCGTCACCCAAACGGATGGGCGGCGAGCCGTCAACCTTACGAATGGCAACCGCGTTGTTCAGGCCGGCAGGTTCCGCGCCTTCTTCGAATAATACCGACTGGCCGTCGGGCGAAATATCCTTCGCAATGCTCCAGTCGTACCAGGAAAGATCCTGTACCTGTTTGTCCTTTCCGCTCCACTCCATGGCAAGCCGCTCAACGTCGAGGGTGGCCAGAATCCGTCCGTCGGGAGCAATGTCTTGCATGGTCAACCCGCCCGGCGCGGTGAGAACTTTGCGCTGGCGTCCGGAGAGGTTCAGCGCCCACAGAGAACGATTGCTCGACCCGTTTTCCACGGCACTGAACCACACTTCCTTGCCTTGCGGAGACCACGCCAAACCGTATTCCCAACCCCAATCGGACGACAGCGTGGTTTTGTGTCCCATCAGATCGATGACGCAAACCGAACCGCCGTCGTCCCACCGCTTGGGATGATCGAGGAACGCGATGCGGTCTCCTTGGGGCGAAAAGCGGATGTTGCTGATCGAGCCGCTGGTTTGGTAGAGAACTTTGCCAATCGGATATTCCAGCTTGTCGCGTCCGTTCACATGGTGCACCACGGCCAGCTGTCCGTCCGGACTCCAGTCTGCCCACGCCACATCCTGGAGAATCTCGCGGGGCGTACCTCCAAGCATGGGCGCATCGGCCAGCATTCCGCCCTCGAAGTCGAGGCGGGAACCAGGCCTCCCGCGCATGGTGAGTGCCAGTTCGCTGCTGCGCGAGATGCCCAGCAGATAAGCAGAACTTAGACCCAGCGGACGGGCGAGCAATGAGTCAGGGATTGTGGAATAGATCTGCAGTGGGTGGCCATTCCACGAGGCTCCATAGACTACGGTCCGCCCGTCAGGAGTAAAGCGAGCGGAGTAAACCGTCCCGCGCTCAAAGGTAACGCGCCGGAATTCGGGATTCTGAACCGTCCTGAGCCGGATTCCCAGATAGATCGCAGCGGTTACCAGCAGCAAAGCAGCAATGATGCGCAGCATCCACGTCCCAAGGTGGGTAGTCTCCAGGCGGAAAGGGAGGATTTGCCTGCTGGTCGTAACCTCCGCCAAGGTGCTCAGCGCGAAGGCGAGATCGCGCGCCGACTGGAAGCGGTTCTCCGGCTCTTTTTCCAAACAATGGCGCACGACTTGCTCAAATGCGGCGGGAATGTCCTGACCTTCCCGAATCATTTCCGGAGGATCCTCTTTAAGGATCAAGGTCATGGTGTCGACCTGGGTCTCTCCCGCAAAGGCGCGCTTGCCGGTAAGCATCTCGTAAAAAATCGCGCCAAAGCTAAAGATGTCAGTGCGATGATCCACCACCTTGCCGCGCAACTGCTCGGGAGACATGTACGCGATGGTTCCCAGCAAGGAGCCCGACCTAGTCTGGGTTGTCATGCTCGCTATCGAGCCCGCTTCACCAGCCTCGGAGTCAAACGCGGAGTTCAGCAGTTTGGCAATACCGAAATCGAGGATTTTGACGCGTCCATCTTTGGTGAGGAAGAGGTTTTCCGGCTTCAGGTCGCGATGCACGATGCGCTTTTCGTGCGCCCCGGTTAGACCTTGCGCTATCTGTCGGGCGTAGTCGATCGCCTGACGCCGCAGTATGGGACCGTTGAGCAAGCGCTCGCGCAGAGTCTGCCCTTCGAGCAACTCGGAAACGATGTAAGGGGCGCCCTCGTGCATGCCGATGTCATAGATCGCAACAATATTGGGATGACTGAGGGCAGCGGCAGCGCGGGCCTCCTGCTCGAAACGGCGCAGGCGATCCTGATCATGGGCAAGAGAGGGTTTGAGTATCTTGAGGGCCACATCCCGCCCCAGCCGCTGATCGCTGGCGCGGTATACTTCCCCCATCCCTCCCAAACCTATCTTTTCGAGTACTCGATAGTGGCCGAGGATTTTACCAATCATGCCAAAGCTGAAGCGGCGTTTGTCGGCATGTTAGGACGGGTCAGGGCTGATGTCAACTGGTGCCTCAACGGATTCAAGGGATTGTGCCTCAACGGATAACGGACGATTGATAAACAGGCAAGATGATCTGCCGGAGAGGCTACTTTGTTGCCAGCTTCCACACCCGCCCCACGATCCGGACGGCGAGTGCGAGGACTAGCAGCGCACAAACGGGCACGAGGACCAACGGAATCGAGTTCATCAATCCGGCCTCGGCGTGCTCCCTACCCGTGTAGCGCCAGATCACGATGATCCAGGCGGCTGCCAAGTTACCGGCGACCAAGGCCAACCAGAATATCGGATTCTTCATGGCTGTCCTGCCTTTACTGGCGGCAACGGCCAAAGCTTCAGCACCAGAACAAGCGCCGCACAACCTATGATGATCCAGTTGCTCAGGTTCGCCGGTACCCGTTGGTTGTCCGTGATGTCCCTGCTTGAACCTCGTCGCGATTCCAAGGCCCAGGTTGATACCGAAGATGACGATCAGGGAACGCTGCAGCCAAAGCTTACCTGTCCGCCGCCGATACAAGAAGTTCTGAAACCGGTTGTAATAAGTGGATAGCGGCTCCGGCAGGACGTCCCAAAGACGCCAGCACCTCCCCGCCGTATTGAGCGCCATGTATGCCCATATCCCCGCCATTACAAGACGCTCGTGTGGAGTTGGATTCTTGATGAGGAACGCTACTGGCAGAAGCGTCATGATGTTGAGAAACAAGACCAGCACCAAGAAGTAACGGCCTTTGATTTGATGTCGGTAATGCATTGGCACCCGCTCGGTATACTAGCGACAGTAAAACCGACCTGGCGATTGGTCAGGAGGCTTGTTCACCTTACGATCTGTGCTGGCTTTCCCCGCATCTAACTTCCCAAGCGAGCGTCACCACCCGGTCGTCTGGAAATGGCCAGGAGCAACACGACTCTGTTAGACTTTGGACTTCGAACACTTGATTACAAACCGTTAAAATCTCCTACGCAATCGGTGCGAAGGTTCGCTGCTTAGAGCTCTTCGACGCAGGCACAACTCTGGAGGGAAGTTGGTACTCTCATACTAATGGCCATCGAACCTGTGGGCATCCCCTGCAAGAGAACGGCAGTTTTCCTCTTCCTGGTCTTTTCGGTCGTCGTAGTCGGCTCTTCCCTTTCGGCGGGACAGGTAGCTGCCCGGTGGGATTTCTTTGGCGGCTATTCCTACCTTAGGTTTGAATCAACCTCGATCGGTTACGCGAATTGGTCTAACTTGAACGGGTTTAACGGCGAGATTTCGTACAACTTCACCCCCAGTTGGACCTTGACGGCCGACGGAAGCGGTCACTATGGGGACCAACTCAGCCTGTACACCTATATGGGCGGACCGCAGTATACCTTGCGAAGGGACAAGTCATCGATCTTCGCCCACGCTCTTTTTGGCAAAGTGCAAGACACGGTCAATATCGCGACGGCAACCAGGGATGGATTCCTGAGTGTGGGACGCGCCTTCGCGGTGGGCGGAGGTTATGACATGGACCTGACGCCGCGGTTCACCCTTCGCGTCCAGGCAGATTACCTGAATACCAACACGTTTGGGGCCACTCAAAACAACATACGCATCTCAACCGGCTTGGTTTTCCATCATGGACATATTGGCCGGCGTCCCAAGCTTTAAATTTATAATATTGCATCTCGAACCCGGAAACCTCCGAAACCATGTTTCTTAGATTTGTCCAAATTTCGACCTGTCGAAACTTCCATTTTTCCCGAAGGGGCTCGATGATGCCGGGCAAGCGAACGTCCCTGATTTTTGTCGCAATAGGACTGGCAACGGTTGTGGGATGCGGTTCTTCTTCCCCTTCGTCATCGTCGTCTTCCCAACCATTCCAGAACCAGCACCTTGCCTTTGTCGCCCTGCCAACCACCAATGCGGTGGCCGCCTACAAGGTTGACAACAATTCCGCGGCCTTCACCAACATACTGGGATCTCCGTATCCCGGAGGAACATCGCCGTCCTCGGTTCTGGTGCATCCTTCGAACCGGTTTGTTTACGCCGCCAATCAAATCGGGAACGACATTTCGCTGTTCACGGTCAACAACACTTTGGGCTCGCTGCTGGAAGTGCTGCCGCGAACCCCTGCCGGACTCACTCCCGCTTCCCTCGCCATGGATAGCGGAGGCACTCTCCTTTTTGCCCTCAACCGAGTCTCCAGCAGTATTTCGGTTTATTCCATCAACTCAGGAAACGGCGCTCTTACTCAGGTCTCCGGATCTCCGTTCCCCACCTTTACCGATCCGTTTGCGTTCGCGTTGACTCCCTCGGGTAAATTCCTCTACGTGCTCAACAGCAATGTGGGAGCAGTGTTCGGGTACAGCGTGACCTCGGGAGTCTTGAAGGCGGTAGCCGGCCTGCCCGTTCAGGTGGGCAACGGACCGCTCGCGATCACAGTCGATCCGGCGGAAACTTTTGTCTATGTGGCAAACTCGGTCGACAACACAGTTTCAGTGCTATCCATCAATTCGAGTACCGGGGCTTTGACCCTGCTGGGCACGGATGCCACCGGGACCACTCCAACTGCGGTCGCGGTTTTGGGCCAGTATCTGTATGTCGCCAACCTCGGATCCAGCAATATCTCCGTGTTCGCAGTAGCCCCCACCACAGGAGTTCTCACGCAGATTACGAGTTCGCCATTCACTGCCGGCAGCGCCCCATTGTTCGAGGTGATTGACCCGAATGGAAAATTCCTGTACGTCGGCAGTCAAACTGCAAAGACCATCTCCGGGTTGTCTATTGATGCCACAACCGGCGCTGTTACGGAGACTGGTGAGACGACCACGACTGACTTTCCGCCAGTCTCCATGTCGGTCGCACAATAACTATTTCCATGATCAACTTTGGGATCATCGGTTTCGGACTCCACGCTGGAAAGCGGCTGATGCCTGGCTTCGCTCGCGCCACGAACTGCCGGGTCACCGCTCTCTCCCGGCGCGGTCTGTCAAAGGCGCAAGAATCGGCGCGTCAGTACGATATTCCGCTAGCCTTCGATTCGGCCGAAAAGTTGTGCCTCTCTCCCCAGGTTGACGCCGTCTTCATCGCCACCCCGAACGCTTTCCACTTACAGGACGTGCTGGTTGCCAGCGCGTGTGGCAAACCGATATTGTGCGAGAAGCCCATGGGGGTTAACGCCAACCAATGCCGGCAAATGGTCGAGGCCGCCAGCAAAGCTAAAGTTCTGCTAGGAGTGGCGCAGGTGTTTCGCTTCGAGGAGAGCACAGCATGGCTCCGGGAACAACTGGCTGCGGGAAATATCGGCAAACCGGTTTTCGCACGGTCCGAATTTTCCTTTTCCGCCGCCCATGGGCACGCCCGCACGTGGATCAAGGATCCCGCAGTCGCCGGGGGCGGCCCGGTCGCCGATGTAGGCGTGCACTGCATTGACTCTCTGCGCTTCATTCTTCAAGACGAAGTAACCCGGGTGAGCGCTCGCGAGATTGCCGGCAAAGCGGGCACCGTGGAAGCCGGGGCTGCGCTATTACTGGAGTTCTCGCGCGGCACTCTCGCCACGGTCACGGTTTCCTTCCTTGCCGAGTACCGTACACCCCTCGAACTGGTTGGGGAAACCGGCGTCCTGCGCGCTGACGATGCATTGACCGTAGAGCATCCGGTCAATCTCGAGCGGCGTCGAGGCGCGGCGGTCGTAGACACGAAAACCGTCTCGAACCAACTTGCCTACGCGCTTCAGGTGGATGCCTTCGCCGCCGCCGTCGAAGGCAGAGCAGACTTTCCGATTCCGGGCGAAGAAGGCTGGCGCAATCAGGAAGTTCTCGACGCGGCCTACCGAAGCATGAAGAGCGGGAAAACGGAAACCGTTCGGCGCACCAGCTAGATAAATCCAGGCACCGACCCTATTGGGTCGGGCTACTTTGATCCGCTGATCCGCTTGCGACTGTACTCGGAGGAACTCCTTTGGCCTCCACAATTGCCCAATGCCACTCTTGGCCGTCCTCCAGGGTCGCATCCAGCTTTTCCCGATAGACGGTGGTCGCGAAAGGAGCAGTCGAGCCTTTCAGGTGGAGCAGCACCGTCACGTCAGAACGCTTCTGGGCTGGGGCGTTATCCTCGGCGACGGCGGGTAGCAGCTTCGCGGCCCCGTATTCCTCAGCGCTCGGGTCGTCACGTCGCACGATGGTCAGACCTATCGTGATCTCTCTCAGGCTCCATGAGCTTGCGTTGTAAACTGAAACTTCCAGGGTGTCTCCAAGAATGTTCGCGGGACCATCGAGCTTCGCGAGTTCACCCTGCGGGAGATCTTGCGCCACGTAGGGACTTGTGAGCAGCGCGGTAGCATTGGCGTTAAACGAAAGGCTGCAGGTCCCATCGGGCGACGTCATTCGGAAGTTTTTTCCCACACCGTCAAAGGAAAACATCGGTCTCACCCCAAGCCGGAAGTGTTCGACGTCATCAATCACCTGCGAAAGATTATCGTTATCGATGATATTCGGCGCTGCCGGTTCCTTTGGGTCTTTATCTTTGTTGTCTTTGTTCTGGCGCAGGGCGCGTGCCAGATCACCCAGGGATACGGGGTCGTCTGATTGTGCGGTCGCGCAGACCGGCAGCAGCGTTCCCAGAAAAACCAAAAGGACGCCGCAATAACCCTGACATCTCATGAACATTCGCGCGCGAAAACGGGCATTTTCCCCCGTACAATTGTAGTCAGAAACAAGTCGAGGAATCAGCACGGAGGGGCGAACGTTGGTCGTAGAACTTTAGAGGAAGGGCGGTTCGCGAGTGAAACAATCACGGACGTGCGGGACGAAGTAGCCTCGCAACAGGGCGCCGCACGCCCGTGACATTTACAGCAAGCCAGAAGAGCGGAAACGAGTGACTGGATCAACCATCGGCATGGGTTCCCGCTTAAAGATCCAGCGAGCCACCGCAAACCCCAACGCCGCGTAGCACAGATGAACGAGTTTCATATCTCACCCCCGAGAAGATGCGCCACAGCACCTAAGGGGAGGCTCAATGTCGTCAAGGTAGCAAGGCCACACCACTAGTGCAACGCCCGAATGGGCCATAGACGTAGCACGAAGGTTTGGGAAAGTAACCAGCCAAGTAACCAAGAACGTAATCTTCATGAGGGTTGCAGCAGTTTGCAACCGGATGCAAGGAACTCACACCTTCAGAACCTCGACGACTCGAGCCACCATTTCATCCAGCACCGGGCTGACCGCCGTGCGGGCAAAGATGCCGCGCCTGGATCGTCTCGGCGTGATATAGACTGCAGGATTCGTCGAATAGTCAAGCAAGGTGGCGGAGATGGAGGTTGCGATGAGCTGGGCAAGCACACTGGTGAAGCCATATCGGGTAGAAGATGGCACGAAGTTTCGGCTGAAGGATTTTGATCCCGGCGATACCGGGAAGATCCATTCCAAACGGCACGCGGAGCAACTTCTAGCCAAGGGCATCGAATCGTTGACCGATTCGCAGGACAAGCTCTACGCCCAGAACCACTGGGGCGTATTGCTCATCTTTCAGGGCATGGATGCGGCCGGCAAGGATGGCGCGATTAGGCATGTAATGTCGGGAGTGAATCCGCAAGGAGTTGAAGTTTATTCGTTCAAGACACCGTCAACAGAAGAACTGAGTCACGATTACCTGTGGCGTACCATGCGGCGCGCGCCGGAGCGGGGCCAGATCGGCATCTTCAACCGCTCTTACTACGAGGAAGTGCTGGTTGTGCGGGTTCATCCGGAGCTGTTGAAGAACGAAAGAATTCCGCCATCTTTGGTGACCAAGGATATTTGGAAAGAGCGTTTTCAGGACATCAACCACTTCGAGCGTTATTTCTCGCGCGATGGAATTGTGGTTCGCAAGTTTTTTCTTAATCTTTCAAAGAAGGAGCAAAGGCGCCGTTTCCTGGACCGGCTGGACCATCCGGAAAAGAACTGGAAATTCTCCGCTTCCGATGTGCGCGAACGCCGGTACTGGGACGACTACATGAAGGCCTACGAGGACATGGTCGTCCATACGGCAAGCCCGCACGCGCCCTGGTACGTGGTACCGGCGGACAATAAGTGGTTCACCCGCCTGGTCGTGGCAGCGGCCATCGTTGAAACGCTGGAGGATCTAAAGGTCGCTTACCCCAACGTGGATCCTGCTACGCGCAAGGAGTTGCAGGCCGCGCGCGCGATGCTCGAGGGAAAGAAGAAAGAGTAAAGGCGCGAGTCAACCTCAAATTCCAACTGCGGGATAAGCGTCGGCTTGAGTGATCGGCCTTTGACACTCAACCGCGATAGCGACGTCGTTCTCCCTGTCTGGGGTCGACCCTCACGACTCTCCCTCACCAACTGAATCCGCCGGCCAAGCTCGTTGTGGTTCACGGTCACAGTGAAGCTGACGGGGGTATGTCGTGGAATCAGCGAAGCGGCCTCCAAGAGCAGGCCGCAGATACTGATATTCCTGCTTCCATGGCGTGCGGTTACTTTCGAGATCGGCCCCGATGCTTAATGCGGTTGCGCCCGGATCAAAAGAGCACCAAAGGACGCTGCCCGAGAGGCCAAGTCTTGAGGTCGGACCGGCCAGTCTTTTCTCAGGCAATTCGCAGTAACCGGTGCGTTGTTATGGATCCATACGGGTTGTCCCATCGCTAAGTCGTGGCAGTGAATTTAGGCAAGTTCTGTACCCGTCCTCGGCTGTTTGCTGGCATGTCCTTCCGCGACCTATTCAACTCTCCGGTCGAAGTTCAGACTACCTTTTTCGCCCCGATGAGTAGATCGGGGAGAAGCAACAGGGTCATCTATGATGAGACAGCTTGCTGCTCGCTGCAATGCGCTTGTTGTGCTTCTTGCTATTGCGACGATGTTGGGCTGCCAAGGTCTTAGCAGCTCGAACAAGGCGGCCACTACAACTACTCCGCCGCCTAACAACACCAAGCCGGGTCTGCTCGCAATCTCACCCACCAGCATTAGTTTCGGCATCGTAAAAGTTGGGAATAACCAAAACCAGCCCGCGACCATGACCAACTCTGGCGGCTCGACCCTCACCGTGACCAAGGTAACGCCCAGCGGTGCGGGCTTTAGCGTGGGCGGATTGAGTTTGCCGGTAACTCTGGCATCGGGTCAAAGCCGGGGCTTCACGGTCGTCTTTGCTCCACAGGTTATGGGCACAGTCAACGGAAACCTGGCCGTCGCCAACACCGGCTCAACTCCAACCGTGATTGTCGCACTCTCGGGAGGCTCACAGATCCAGGGTGCTCTTACGCCGAGCCCTTCCGGCCTTAACTTTGGAAATGTGCAGGTAGGTTACAAGCAAACCCTTTCCGAGACTCTGACCAACACCGGGGGATCCAGCCTCACGGTGACGCAGGTGAATGCTACGGGGACCGGTTTCAGCGTGAGCGGGTTGACCTTGCCGCTAACTCTGCCGGCCGGTCAGAGCCAGCCATTCAGCGTTACGTTTACACCGCAGTCTGCGGGCACTGCCAGCGGAAACCTGGCCATCGTCAACACCGGCTCAGTCGCTACGGTCAACATCGCGCTCTCAGGAGGCGCACAGACCGCGGGTGTTATTACTCCAAGTCCATCGAGCCTTAACTTCGGAAGCGTTCAGATTGGCAACAATCAAGCCCTGCCCATGACGTTGACCAACTCTGGCGGAACGACCGTGACCGTAACTCAGGTAAACCCCACGGGCACTAGTTTCAGCGTGACCGGGTTGAGCTTGCCGTTGATGCTGACGGCCGGCCAGAGCCAGTCCTTCACTGTTAGTTTTGCGCCGACATCGGCGGGCAGCAGCAGCGGGAATCTGGCGATCATCAGTGACGCTTCAAATTCCACCATCAACGTTGCGCTATCCGGAAACGGCTTGGCCGCCGGCGCCCTCACCCCGAGTCCATCGAGCCTCAGCTTTGGAAACGTTCAGGTCGGTAGCCACTTGCAACTCCAGGAAACGCTGACCAACACCGGTGGAGTGAACGTTAGTATCTCGCAGGCCTCGGTGGCGGGGACCGGTTTCAGTATGACCCCATGGGCTCCGTTGGTGCTAACCCCGGGACAGCATTACACATTCACCGTCGCTTTTGCGCCGCCCTCCACCGGAAATTTCTCGGGAAATGTTGCGATTGTCTCGAACGCGTCAAATCCGAATCTGTCCATACCGCTCAGCGGTACGGGTACGCCCGTGCCCCAGGGACAGTTGTCCGTGTCTCCCACAACCTTGGCCTTCGGCAATGTGATCGTGGGAACGAATGGCCAACTAAACGGGACG
>Ga0210401_10001997_pt1 | contig 22983 bp, 20 predicted proteins | sample IncBWH32MmetaG_FD_150866 | JGI IMG/M metagenome (GOLD analysis project Ga0210401, IMG submission 150866) | Forest soil microbial communities from Barre Woods Harvard Forest LTER site, Petersham, Massachusetts, United States - Inc-BW-H-32-M | ecosystem: Environmental > Terrestrial > Soil >... | reverse complement strand
TTGCAGACGATCGAAGGGCCCCGGCGCGTCAGCGTCAGCGTGCAGGCCATCCAGGAGGACGGAGAACGCATGGGCGCGTTGGTAACGTTGCGCGACCTGGACTCCATCGAGAGCATCAATACGCAATTGCAGGTCAGCGAGCGCCTGGCTGCGTTGGGCCGCATTACCGCGGGCGTGGCGCACGAGGTGAAAAATCCGCTGAACTCCATGCGGCTATGGCTGGAAAACTTGAAGGAATCTTTGCCCGCGGAGATGGACAGCAATGCGATGCAGGCGGTGCAGGTGCTCGACAAGGAGATCGACCGCCTGGACGCCGTCGTGAAGAGATTCCTCGATTTCACGCGCCCCATGGAGGTGCGCCTGGAGGCCACGCAACTCGCCGACATTTTGCGCGAAGTGGTCGAGGTGGCGCAGCCGCAATTGCGAAAGTCGAAAGTGGAAGTGGCTCAGCTCTTGCCAATCGATGTGCCGGAAGTTTACGTAGATCGCGGGCTCCTGAAGCAGGCAGTGCTGAATCTGGTGTTGAACGCGCTAGAGGCCATGCCGAGCGGCGGAAAATTGCAGTTGATGTTAACCCGGCGCGGTGAAATGGCGGAAATCAGCGTTGGCGATACGGGAAAAGGAATTCCGCCGGAAAATAAGCAAAAGATCTTTCAGCTTTTTTTCACCACGCGGCCAGGCGGAAGTGGAATTGGACTCGCCAGCACCTTCCGAATTGTACAGCTTCACAACGGTTCGATAGACTTTACGTCGGAGGTCGGCCGCGGAACTACGTTCCGGATCGAGTTACCCCTCGCGGCTTGATCATTGATGACGCAGAGATCGACCCAGCCCCGTGCCGTCTCGCATTGCGTTGCCTTGCGCTTCGGCGTCCTTGGTCTAGGCCTGGCGGTAGCGGTTCTCGGTGGATGCGCCGCCCAAAAGAAAACCAAAGCACAAGCATTTCCGTGGGCCACGGCGAAATCGGTGCGACCCGTGCTGCCCAGTATTGCTACATCTTCGCCAGACGCTGCCGTGTCTGATTTCCTGCCGGAATTTGAGCTCGAAGCGCCTCCACCGCCATCTCCGCTGGCGGACATTCAAAGTATGCCGCAGCGCCCTCGCGTTGCCGCCGCTCCTCCTGGACCGAGCAACACTGCGCGGCCCGAACCTCCCCAGATTGCGCCACAGTTGACCGCGCAAGAGGCAGCGGCGGCCGAGCAGCAAACCAATGTGAGTTTGAGCATTGCGGAGCGCAACATCGCAGCCTCGCAAGGTAAGTCGCTGAATCCCACGCAATCCGACCTCGCCTCGAAGGTGCGCAGCTTCGTCACCGAGGCACGCGAGGCAGCCCACTCGGGCGATTGGACACGCGCAAGCAACGCCGCTAAGAAAGCGCAAGTACTCTCCGAAGAACTAGCTCGATCGCTGTGAAGTTGTGGCGGCCACTTTCCGAAGCGGGCGCCTTTACAGGCCCGCGGAAAAAGTCCTTTTCTTCCGGAGGTCGGTGCTTTAGTTCATCCTGAGCCTCGAAGGGCGCCGACGTAAACCGCGTGCTCTCAATGGGCTTCAGTTTATCCTGAGGAACGAAGGGCCTCTGAAGGAGGCTTTTTCTTCCCTTTGTTGCGTTTTTCCGCAGCCTGTTTAGCGACCTCTTAATTGCTCGTCGGCTACCTGCAAGGGATCTCCCTCCGCGTCTAACCGATAATTTCCCCATGTTTATCCTCGTCAGGTCCGTCGACGCGAAGCAGACGCACTGGATGCGCTAGAATGCCCTCATGAACCACTTTGACGTCGCGATTGCCGGAGCCGGACTGATCGGCAGCGCAATCGCTCTGGAACTCGCACAAGCCGGCCTGAGCGTCGGTGTGTTTGAAAAGGGCGAGCCCGGACGCGAGGCTTCCTGGGCCAGCGCGGGGATTTTGTCCCCGGCGCCGGAAGCACCCGGAATGATTCCGATCGTGCCGCTGGCGAAGGCCAGCATGGACCTGTATCCAGGTTTTGTCGCGAACGTCGAGGAGATCTCCGGCCAAAGTGTCGGGTTTCGGCCATTCGGGACTATGGATGCGCTGTTTTCACGTGATGCTACGCGCGATTTGAGCACGCTAATTGCACTGCATCACGGTCTGGGATTGCGAGCCGAGCCGCTGCGGCCAGAAGAAGCGCGCGAACTGGAGCCGGCGCTTAGCCCGGAGGTGGAGGCGGCCGCGCTGCGGCCGGAGGAAGCGTCCGTCGACAATCGTGCGCTGACGCGGGCGGTGTTGCTGGCAGCACAGAAGAGTGGCGCGGAGATTTTTCCGAATCACGACGCGGAAGCAATCTGGCGCGAAAAAGGACGATGCGCGGGCTTGAAACTCCGCGACGAAAACGTTTCTGCCAAATGGACCGTCATCGCCGCAGGTTGCTTTTCGGCGAATATTAAAGGAGTGGCCGCCTACGCTCCCGTGCGCCCAGCGAAGGGCCAGATGATTTCAATGCGTGCGGATGAGTTGAAGATCGAGCGCGTGCTTTGGTCCGAAAAGATTTACATCGTGCCGAGAAATGATGGGCGCATCCTGGCGGGCGCTTCGGTCGAGTACGTCGGTTTCGATAAACATGTCACCGCCGGCGCGGTGGAAAAGATTCTGTCCGACGCCATTGAACTGGTCCCGGGATTGGCAAATGCCCGCATCGAGGAGACTTGGGCGGGCTTGCGACCGGACTCTCCAGACCACCTGCCGATCTTGGGGCCCACCGACCTCGACGGTCTATTGATGGCAACCGGGCATTTTCGCAGTGGCGTGTTGCTCACGCCGGTTACGGCGCGGCTGATGCGCGAGTGGATTACGCAACAGTGGGTAAGCGTCGATTGGGAGCGTCTGAGCCCCATGCGCTTCGCCACCGCCAAAAAGCAAACCACCGCTTAGCGGCGTCGTGTAGCCGCCCTCTCCGAGAGGGCGGGGTTTTGATGAGGCCCAACCCGAACCAGCCCGACGAACACTCTGTCTGCAACTGGGGTATACCCGCTGAGGGCCGATTTTTTCGCCCCAAGGGAGAATTCCTGTCTACTGCTCCAACCACTCGAAGGCGATTCTGCTGGGAAAGTCACCTTCCTGGCCCAGACTCGTCCCCGGTAACCTAAATCTCCGGGTACATCTCGAAAAACGCCTCGATCGACTGGCGAAAGGTCGCCTCGATCTCTTCCTTGGTTCCTTCAATCAAGTGCATGGTCACCCGCGCCGTCCGGCCGTTTTTCAATACCACGGTCGCGTCTTTGACTTCGCCAAGGTCCTCTTCCGGCAGCAGCCGCATTCCATAGATCAGCGCCAACTTCGCCATGCGTTCCTCCACAACGTTCTGTACCAGCCTATCTCCGCGATATTCGACGGTCAAACTCCGTGTAGCCGTCGCGGCGAGACCCAAAAAAGACCCAGTCCAGGGCAACCGCACAGACGCAAGTCGATCGATTCCGTTGATGTCAAGTAATAATAATGATATATTAGCAATTGAATATCTTGCGGTTTCCATTGGCGAGCAGTCGGAGGGTCAGGCTCACCGTCTCGCCAATAAAGCCTTTAGAATCAAATCACTGAGCCATTTTAAAACGTATCCCCTTTATTTTCAAATCACTACACGAAAACCAGGGGGCCTGGGTCGGCACATCCTTTTTTTCCAAACTCCTGACGCCGAACCAACCACGTATACTACGAGCATCCGTAATTGTTCCGCACGCATCGCACAGACAGCCCGGAGAATCACCATGCACGTTAAGCGCACCACCTATCTCGTAGTCACCGTTCTATTGGTTCTCGGAGTCACGGGCAGCATCGCGAGGGCCCAGGAGCCGGACGGCCCTCAGATCTCTGCGCCCGCTCCAGCACCGCGACCCGCGCAACCTGCCGCGCGCACAGGTGGGCCGGCGCAGTCAATCAGCGTTCCCGCTGGGACCCGATTCGCCGTTGTGCTGGAGAACGGTATCTCCACACGCGGCGCGAAACCTGGCGATTCCCTCTATTTCCGTACGTCCTTTCCAATCACCCAAAACAACCGCATCGTTGTGCCGGTCGGCTCTTATTTGCGGGGAGAAATCCTGGAATCCAAGCGCCCCGGAAAGATCAAGGGCCGCGGCGAGTTTCGCATGAAGCTCAACACGCTGATCTTCCCGAATGGGTACACGGTTGACTTGACCGCCGCTCCGCGCAGCGCAGACAGCGGCGGCAAAGAGACCATGGATCCTGAAGGCAAGGTGACCGGCCCGGGCGGCAAAGGCAAAGACGTCGGCACAGTAGCCACCACGACCGTCGCCGGCGCGGGGATAGGGGCCATCGCGGGCGGCGCGAAGGGTGCGGGCATTGGCGCGGGGGTAGGCGGCCTGGCGGGACTCGGCGCCATCTTGCTCACGCGCGGCCCGGAAGCGGAACTTCCGCGCGGCTCCACGCTCGACGTCGTTCTCGAGCACGAGCTGTCCCTGGACGCCAGCCAAATTCAATACACGAATGTGGGTCAAGCGTCGCCTATTACCCCGCCGCCCGCACATCAATAAAGCGCGCCCGTGTTGACGCTAGCGGGGAATGCCCCGCCTTTACAGGATTCGGGGAAGGGTTCTAGCGGTTGCCGAAGTTTTCGGGGTCGGCGTTGGGGTCGCCTAGCGTGTCGGAGATAAGCACCGTCGATTGGCCTGTTAGCTCGAAGCGTTTGCGGCATTTGTAGCAGGCGACTAGATCGTCCAAGCGCACCATATAGGAAGCTGCTTTCGCGAATTTCCGGCGGTCTTCTTCGCCCGCGCCGCGGGGTAGTTCCTTTTTTTTCCTGCACACCTTCCAGCGCACGGGAAATTCAAACTCGCCGCGGCAACTGGGGCACAGGAGCTTGATTTTTCTTGTCTCTTCGCGCTCGGTGTAAAAAGCTCGCTCGTCCATAGTCAGGTTACGGGAGTATGCACCGCTTGGTCGATTGTAGCAAATTCGAGGCCGAGGTCGCGCCATCGCGGCAGCCAATATTCTAGAGCTGCGAGAGTGCGAGTGCGGTCCCAATTCTGGCCGTGGTGGCTGCCGTCGTGGAGGCACAGGATGTCGCCTGTGCCGGAGGCGGCCGACCGGAGTCGAGATGCGCGCTTAGCGATCGGGTTCATCCGGGGAATCAGCCACTCGGTTGTGGGTGCGCGCCAGTCGCCCGGTATCAGCGTCCACATGGCGGTGCGCAGATCAAGCTCACGGGCAGCGCTTGCGAGCCATGGATTGCGGAGACCGAAGGGCGGGCGAAACCATTTGGGCGCTGCATTTAGCGCATTGGCAATCGCGTCCTGGCAACGCCGCAATTCTTCCCTGATTTGCGATGGTCCACACAAGAAAAGATTAGGGTGCGTCTCGGTGTGATTGCCGATCACGTGACCTCTGGCAACAATTTCCCGGATCAGGTCAGGGCATTGCCGCGCATAGCGCCCGATCAAGAAAAATGTCGAGCGTGCATTGTACCGGTCGAGAAGATCGAGAAGCTTTGGTGTAATCACAGGATTGGGCCCGTCGTCGAAGGTGATCGCGAGCGTGCGCGGCGAGGTGGTGCGGCAGGTGGTGGGCCCGAAGAGTTGCGCACGCGGGTATACAGCGCCATACGCGGTGAGCGCCGAGATGCCTGCCAGCGTGGTGGGCGTCGCGATCATCCAGGGATTCACAATTTTATTCTCGCATGAGCTGTCTTGAGGGAAGGATCTGAATTGATCTGCCCGGCAAGAGTTACAGCGCCCGACTAAAGTCGGGCGCCTACATCTTGCTTGCCCATCGCGCTCCGTGTCTGGCAGGATGCTGCCAGCGATTCACGCCACCTCGACGGAAAGTCCAAGGGAGATTTCAATGGCTGGATTTTGTAGGAACTGCGGAACTGCGTTGGGCGACGGACAGGCATTCTGCGTGACCTGTGGAACGCGGGTTGGCGATGTTTCGCAACCGAGTGGGGTTCCACCCGCTGCGGCACCTCCGGCCGCCGCTGGCGTTCCACCGCCAGCCGCAGCAGTCCCGACGGCGGCGTACGTACCACCGCCACAAGCGGCGCCACCCACCTCTTCCGGAATGACTCCGTTGGTGAAGATTTTGATTGGCGTTGTCATCGTGTTTGTCGTTTTTGGCGCCTTCGCTGCCGCAGGCGTGTTCTACATCGGCCACCGGGTGCATGAGAAGGCGGCGGAGATGGGGCTAACTCGTACCCCTGAACAGCGCAGAGCAAGCCGCGAGGAGTTGCGCCGCATTGACGGTTGCTCATTGCTGTCGAAATCGGATGTCGCTCAGGCCGTTAAAATGGAGATCGTGCGCGTGGAATCGACTACCGGCGATCCTGGATGTACCTATAGCGTGAGCGGCGACCCGGCGGACATGACCGCGAAACACGTCTCTGCTCTTCACAAGAACGAGATGAACAAAGCACAACAGGATCAAGTTGAAAATTTCGGTAAGACGATTTTTCATAGCACCAACTCGGGGTCGGACAGCACCGGCAGCGAACATCCCGGCGAGGCGCCGGTGTTTTCTTTTTCAATCGATAACAATGCTCCGGAGCTTCAGATGCGGCTGAATAAGGCGACTCTGGGTTCTATGGGGCCGGCTATCACTCCGGCGATTCCGAACCTGGGGGATGAAGCGTTCGACGCCGCTGGGGCTATGATTTTCATTCGCAAAGGCGACAAGCTGGTTCGCATCATGTATATGACTTGCCCCTGCGGGTTGGAAGACGTGTTGCCGCTAGCGCGCAAGATTGCGGATGAGTTGTAGAGGTAAAGGTCATTTGTATGGAATAAGCGTCGGACCGTCTGGGTCGACGTCTCGGCCTTGTGCGATTGGTTGCCGATGATCGGTTGAGGTCCTTCGGCTACCCTTATCGGGTAGCCTCAGGATGACAGTCTCGAGGCAAGGCGCATCGCGACGACCGTACCGCGAAGTTGGGCTCCCCCGCCTTTAGCCGGGTAGAAGGCGGCGCGATTTCAGATCTTCTAGCAGGCGCTCGACTTCGGTGTCGCGGTCGATACGCGTCAGGCGCTCGGCTACGTCGTCGGTGGACAGGTCGACTTCGGCGCTTGCTATCGCTTCCGTTTGATTTACGCGGTCCTTGAGGCGGTCGAAGGTGGCGCTCTTCGCGTGATCGCCTATCGCGGTCTGCGCGCGGGCGGCTTTTCCCAGGGCGATACTGCGGCGGTGGCGTGCCAGCAATAGTTCGCGCTTTGATTTCGCTTCGTCCAGCTTTTGTTCGAGCTTCATGAGCGCTCCTTTCAGGGCTTCGACCTGGGCTTTCTGATCGCCTACTTGTTCGCGGTAGCTCAGCGCGAGGCGTTGGGAGGTTTGATAGCGATCCAGGGCGGCGCGGGCCAGGTCGTCGTGGCCTTTGTCTACAGCGCGTTCGGCTTTGCGCATCCAGTCGCTTCCGGCGTCTTCGTTCCTCTTTGAGTTTTTTCTCCAGCATGTGCTGATCGGCGATGGAGACGGCTACCTGCGTCTTGACCTGCAAGTATTGGTTCTCCATGTCGAGGATCACCTGCTTGATCATTTTTTCCGGATCTTCGGCGCGATCGATGACGTCGTTGATGTTCGCGCGAATCAAAGTGCTGACGCGTTCTAAAAGTCCCATGATGATTCTCCTTTCCCTGATTCGAGAAACTCGAAAGAAACCGGCCCTCAGCGGCTGGAGCCGGTTGATAGCCAAGCACGTACGGCACGGCTAAAGCCGTGCCCTGACGCTGCGACACATGACTCTAAGGCTCGGACCCAGCGAACAGCATTCATAGGATGGCCTCCCGACGACTACAGGCGCAGAACCGACGCTAGACATTTGTCCAAAATTTGCAGCGCGTGGCCCGAAAAATAGATCGCGAGAAACAGGCCGAGCGCCGCCGCCAACACCCACAAGATCAAGACTAGCTTTCTAACGGCCATGATCTTTCCCCCCGCCTTCGAAAGAAGCGCCAGGGCGGATTCCCAATCCGCCCTGGCGGAAGTGATCTTTACGAATTACTCGACAATGGTGGCGGTACTGGCTTTGGCGCTTTGTCGCCGATCAGCCGCACCTTGGAGAGCAGGTCCGACATCTGCATGCCGGAGAGCGCTTCGAACAGCGCAGGAACTTGCGCTGCCATCTTGGTGATGTCGCCGGTCAGCTTGTAGGCGCCTGCGGCGTCGCCGTTGCCGGTCGATACGATGGTCACTTTGTCCACCTTGCTGAGCGGCTCAGACAGAGCGCGCACCACTTCCGGCAGGCTGCTGATCAGCTTGTCAACAACGGCGGCCTGGTTGTACTCCTGAAAGGCCTCCGCCTTGACGTTCATCGCTTTGGCTTCCGCTTCACCCTTCTTGAAGATGATCTCGGCTTCGGCTTCGCCCTGCGCGCGGGTTGCGGAGGCACGGCCTTCGGCTTCCTTGATCAGGCGTTGGCGTTCCGCTTCGGCGAGCGTTTCGATGCGTTGCCGCTCGATTTCGGCGCCCTTGAGCACGGTGGCGATCAGCTCGCGTTCGCGGCGCGCGATTTCAGCTTCCTGGACCTTTACTTGCGCTTCGCGTTCGACTTGCTGGACGCGCACGGCTTCGGTGATCACCTGCTGTTGTTGGACGTTGGTTTCGATTTCATAGGCTTTGTCCGCCTGCGCTTGCGCTCTCTTCGTGGCTTCGACGTAAGCGGCTTTTTTGATGTCCAGGTCGCGTTCGGCTTCCGCTTGCTTCGCCAGCGAGGCGGTTTCGGCGGCCACGCGCTCCTGATCGGCTTGGGCCTTGGCGACCGCCGAGGCGCGTTGCGCTTCGGCGCGCTTGATGGCGATGTCTCGATCGGCTTCGGCTGCGGCTACTTCCGCGTCGCGCTTGATGCGCGCGATGTCCGGCCGGCCCATGTTGGTGATGTATTCGTTTTTGTCGCGTACTTCCTTTAGGGTGAAGCTGATGACTTCCAGCCCCATCTTGTTCATGTCGTCGGCACAGGTGGAGCGCATGCGATCGGCAACCATTTCTGGTTCCTTCACAATTTGCTCTACGGTGAGCTGGCCGATGATGCCGCGGAGATGGCCTTCCATCACCAGACGGATCAGGCCTTCCCGCTGCTCGGGGCGCTTGGTTAGGAATTGTTCGGCTCCGGTGCGGATCGATTCCGGATCAGACTTCACTTTGATCTGGGCGACCGCCTCGATCGTTACGGCGACGCCCTGTTTGGTGTAGAGGCTTTGCTGGGGCGCGACGTCGAAGGACATCAGCTCCAGGGATAGTTCGCGGCATTGCTCGATCATCGGGTAGATGATCGTGCCGCCGCCTTTTACGATGCGGGTGCCGCGGAGGCCGTAGATGATCAGCGCCTCGTGCGGGCCCGCTTTACGGAACAGCTTCGCCAGTACCGCCATGAAGAGAAGCAAACCCAACACAGTGAGACCAGCAACTACTGGGACTGTCATTTGATCGAACATATGGGCCTCCCTTTTCTCAACTCGTCCGGACCGTTTGCGGGGTTATGCGTCCGACGAAATTCGCTGTTCGGTGGTGCTGGGAGCTAACCGGGACACAGACCCTTCGAAGCTCAGGGTAAACAGGAGTGTCTGTGTTACTTCCGGCGCTACTTCGTGAAGTCGTCCCACCTTTTTACGTACGCGATTCCTTTGTCATAGCGCTCGATCACTACTTCGGCGCCTTTCTCAACGACTTCGCCGGCTTCGCTGCGTGCGCCTGCGCATCGGCGGACACCGCCGAGCGAGAAAATCACTTCGCCGGTGCCTTTCTTGCGAATGGGCATGCTTAGCGTGCCGACGCAGCCTTCGATGCGATAGTCTGCGTCGAACATTTGCGAATCGCCGGCGCGCGTCAGTTTCAACATGAAGCGATAAACGATGGCTCCGGCCACGAGTCCCGCAAACGCCGCGATGGTCAGGCACAGCACTCCGACCAGGTGCGATCCGCGCGTGAGGATGTAGCCAGCGCCGCCGAACCACGCTAGAAATGCCATGATCGTGGAGGCGTTGAACCAGGAAACGTGGCTGCCCGCTCGCGCTCCCGCGCCCTTCACCGGCACGCCGTGGCCTCCCGTTCCGGCGTGACCACCGTGGGCCGGCAGGTGCAGGCGGAACGGCAAATGAATGTGAACCGCACCGGCCAGGAACGTCAGCACGCTGAACGCGAAGCCAACCAGGAAACAGAAGAGATAAAAATCAGACCACGTCATAGAGCACCTCGAGCGCACCCTTTCACGCGGAAGCGTGATTGGCTGAGTGCGCAAGCCGGGAATCGAGACGCGAAACCTCGCAGTTAGTTGCGGAGAGAATTTGTGGGCGGCGGATGCGTGCTGCTCGGAACGCGCGCGGGCCGCAAGACTTCGCTGAGCCGCTCGGCAAGACCGGGAGCGCGCAGAATCTCGGCGAGGAGCAACAGCGCCTGCCGCGAGTCGGGAACTTCCGCAATCGTCAGCAGCGCGTCGCTCAGGTCGGGGTCAGTCGGAAATTGGTCCACGCCGCCGTAGAGCCAGCGATCCACTTTCGCGTCGGTGGCTCGCAGATCGGACTGGAGCCCAAGCGAGTACCCTTCCGGATCGTCCACCAGAAAACCGGGATAGACGCGGAAGAAACGCGCCAACAATTCCCGCGTGGCCTGGGTCAGGTGCGGCCGCGAACCGCTTTCGATCTGAGAGAGGTACGCTTGGCTCAGACCGCGGCCGACTTCCTTTTTCATTGCGCGATGCAGCTCCAGCTGAGTCATCGGACGGCCCAAGCCGCGCAGCGAACCTTCCACCGCCCTTAAGGATCGAAGTTTGTCTCCGAGAGTCATGAGGCACCGCCGTGTATTGCAATATGCAAATCTTATATCGCAAATAGCTATTTGTTGTCAAGGACAGAATGTGGCTTGTTATCAATAGCTTACGGCGCCGCGCGAGCGGCACAATAGCGGCAAGTTAGTGCCTGCATGGCTAGAGCGGATTTAGTTGACGATTTAATATGGCGGAAATTCGTGGCGGTTTTGCTGGCAGTTTACTGAGACACAGACCCTTCGAGGCTCAGGGTAAACAAAAGTGTTTGTGCTACTCGACCTTGCGAATTGACTGAAGATCAATTCCCAACTGCTGGCACTTCTTATAGAGGTGGCTGCGCTCCAATCCCATCGCACGAGCCACATTCGTCATATGAAAATTCTGACGCCGAATTTCGGCGAGGAGTACTTCCCTTTCAAACTGTTCGGTCCGCTCCGCGAGGGTGCCCGTTCCCAGCGATCCTCCAACGGAAGTGGAACCCGAACCGTCGTCCGAAACCGGCAATACCAACCGCACTTCAGCTGCACTGACCGGCGATTCGCCGGCAAGCAGCACCAATCGCTCCACCACGTTTCGAAGTTCGCGAATATTGCCTGGCCAGGTGTAACGCCGCAATTCGTCGATCGCGTCGTTGGCGAAAATCTTCTCTTTCCATCTATTCTGCGCGGCCACCTGGCGGGCAAAATGTTCCACCAGCAGCGGAAAGTCCTCGAGCCGCTCGCGCAAAGGCGGCAAGAGCAAAGGGAAAACGTAGATGCGATGAAATAGGTCGCGGCGAAAAGTATTCTGCTTGACGAGATCTTCCAGATTGCGATGCGTGGCCACCAACACGCGAACGTTCACGCGGATAGGCCTGTCGCCGCCAACCCGCTCGACTTCGCCCTCTTCGAGGACGCGCAGCAACTTCGCCTGCATCGCCACGGGCATGTCGCCGATCTCGTCGAGAAATAGCGTGCCGCCATCGGCTTGTTCGAATTTGCCGAGGTGCTTGGCAGCCGCGCCGGTGAACGCGCCCTTTTCATGACCGAATAACTCGGACTCGATCAATTCCGCGGGAACCGCCGCGCAGTTAAGGGTCACGAAAGCGTTCTCGCGGCGTCCCGACTGCTCGTGAATCGCTCTTGCCACCAGTTCTTTGCCGGTGCCGGTTTCGCCGAGGATGCAGACGCGCGTTTCGCTGGGCGCGACGCGCTGCACCTGCGCCAGAAGTTTCGCCATTGCCGGACTGGAACCGACTAACTCGTGTTTGCCGAGCCGGTCGCGCAGCTCGCGGTTCTCTTCCTGCAAGCGCGAAAGGCGCATCGCGTTTTCAAGAGTTACCAGGAGCTTGTCGGTGGAAAGGGGCTTCTCTAGAAAATCCAGGGCGCCCAACTTTGTCGCTTGGACGGCCATTTCAATGTTGGCTTGGCCGGATACCAGCACGACGGGTGTTCTCACGCCGGCTCTTTTCAGATCTTCGAGCAACTCGATCCCATTTTTGCCGGGCATGACGACGTCGGAAAGGATCAGGTCGAACGCCTCGCTGCGAACGAGGTCCAAGGCTCGGGCGGCATTGTCGCAAACAGTTGCCTCGTGGCCAGCGAGACGGAACGCGCGGGAAAGCGACGCCAGCGTGCTGGGGTCATCGTCGACTAAGAGAAGATGGGCTTTGCGCGGCAAGCTTCCGTCCTTTGCATCGAGGGTGTATTCGAGGGTTGCCCGTTCTGGCGTGGAGTATCGTGTTAGTCAGAGGCCGCGGCAAATGTTGGAGGAACATCCTTGTCACTCATTTTGTCTTTCGAGTCCTTGTCGCGGGCGGGCTGATCCTCGCTCTGCGTTACTGTGGCATTCGCCTGCCGCTTGGGTAATTCGATGCGGAACGTCGTGCCGTGGCCCTCTTCGCTGGACACGCTAATCGTGCCGTTATGATCGGTGACAATCGATTGGACGATCGCGAGACCTAGCCCGGTTCCTTGCTGTTTCGTGGTGTAGTACGGCGTAAAAAGACGCGCGCACTCTTCGGGGGTAAGACCGGCGCCGGAATCGGTGATCTCGATGAGTACGTTTGCGCCGCGTTCAAACGTTCGCAGCGTAAGCGTGCCGCCGGTGGGCATCGCATCCACCGCGTTTAACACTAGATTCTGGAATGCGCGATGCAAGAGCACGGCGTCAGCATCAATTTCGGGAAGTGGCTCGGTCAGAAAATATTCCGCCGCAATTGCGGGCTTGCCCACGACGTTAAATTGCGGCTCAAACAGCCGGATGATGTTGCGCAGCGCCTCGTTCACATCCAAGCGCGTGAATTGCGGGGCGGGCATCTTGGAAAAGTCGCTGAAGCGACCCACGATGGCGTTGAGGTTGGCAAGCTCCACCTTGAGCGTCGCCGTGGATTCGTTGAAAACTTCCAAAAACTGCTTGGCGTCCAACTGTTTCGCCCGTTGCAAATTTTCTACCGTAATTTGCAGCGGAAACAACGGATTGCGCAGCTCATGCGCGAGCCGCCGCGCCAGTTCTCGCCACGCCGCCACTCTTTCGGTCTGGAGAAGGCGATCGCGCTGCGAAGCCAGCGTTCGCGTCATATCATTGAAGGCGATGCCCAGTTGGCCGATCTCGTCGAGACCCCGTACATCGATGCGCGTTTCCCAACGGCCGGCGGCGACTTCGCGCGCGCCTTCGGCGAGTTCGCTCACCGGTCGGGTGATCCGCGACGCAACCCACAAGCTGACGAGCAAGCCGATGAGCAGGGCGCCGGCCGCCACCGCCAGTGCCGTCATCACGATCCGGTTGGTCAGCAGCACCAGTTCCTTGCGCGAGCTTCCTACCAGCAGCACGCCGAGTAGTTCGTTGTTACGACCCGGGAGAGGCATCGCGTGGAAGGTCTCGGCCGAGGTTGCCTCGGAATTCCAATTGATCGTTTGCACCAGCGTCTGCGGCTGTCTGCGAATCTGGTCGATCAGGGGTTGCAGACGGTCCGGCTGCTCGACGGCATCTTTGGGGCCGCTCAAAAGAGCCGCCGGACTAAAACCGGGATCGAGGTTGACGTACAGAAATGCACGCATGCCAGAGGGGAGCACCAGGGTCGAAAGAAAATTCTGGTCGAGGCGCCGTCCGCCAACGATGTATAGGTTCTTGTCGTTTCCTCCGGATATGGAGCGTACCGCTGTTAAAGAAAGTGCAGCGCCATCCGCGAGGTCTTCTTTCTTCAAAAACCAATGGGTCGCGTTCCAATCCTTGGTGGCGGTGACCCAGTCTTCCTTATGACCAACCCGCGACGGATTCTGGGCCGAGGAGATCACCGTTCCGTCCCAGCCCACGAGCTCGACGAAATCCATCTGGTGATCCTGGGCGGCTCCGGTGGCATCGTGAACGTAGAGGGATTGATCGGCGCTGGTCCGCGCTAAATCGATGGCTACGCGCAGGGTGATGTCGGCATCGGCTATGTTCTTTACTTGTTGCGCGGTTTCGTCGCCGCGCTGAACATATTCTTTCTGGAACTGGGCAATGATGGCTTCGGTGCGCTGCGTGTCCATTTCCTCGAAGGCGGTTCGCGTGAAGCGTGTTACGCCGTAGGCCACGATCGAAACGGATCCCAGTACGGTGACCATGAAAATCAAAAATAGTTTCGTTCGGAAGCTCATCGAGACGCTCCAGGCAGAACTGGCCCGGTGTTCTCAGTTCGCACGACAATTCGCATGACGAACGCAACGTGCCTGGGCGAACCACCACGCACTTGTGGCGCACTCCGCGAGCGCTGGGTCTCCGCTGCACCAAACTCATGAACATTCCGTGAGCTCATATAAATATTCAAACAGCAAGCATATCCTGATCGCCATCGCGACAAAAGACTACCATTCCCAACTCTTGCCACCTCCGCAACAGGCAAGCAGGAGTCTCGGTGCTACGGTCTGCGCTGGACCTTCTTCTGCGCCTTTGCAGCCATCGCTGTCGCTGCCGAATCGTCCGACCCGTCGTCCGAGGACGACGCACCGCCCGTGCCTACTCCCGAAAACGCCGACCGGAAGACATCGTTCGCAAAGAAATTCTTGCCATCGACGGGCACCATCATGATTTGCAGCTTGTCCGACAAACGCTCGGCGATAATCTTCTGAATCAGCATCGGATTCGACTTCAGCACCGCCGCCTCAAACTTCATTCGTTCGGAATCCGCTGCTGCCGTCACACGAATGCGGTTTGCTTCCGCTTCGGCGAGGTTCCGCTGGCGTTCCACTTCGGCTTTGCTGTCGATCACTTTCGCCTGCGCAGCCGCGTCCGCGTTCTGCAGCGTAGCTTCCTTGCGCGCCTGCGCCTCCAGTTTGGTTTGCTCGATTTGTTTCTGCTTTAGCGGCAACGTGTATTGCATGGCATCCGACTCCGCCTTGGCTTGCAAGACGCGAACCTGGGCTTGCGCTTCCGCCTGCTTCACCTCACGGGCTTTCTGGGCTTCGGCTTCCAGTTCCGCGATGCGGACTTGTTTCTGCTTGATCTCGGTGTCGGTCCCCAAACGCTCGTTCTCCTGCTCCTTCAAGAGCAGTCCTTCGAGCCCCTGGGCGTACTCCTCGGGCAATTTCAGATCGCGCAGCAACACTTCGCGCACAATGATTCCGTCGGACCCCAGCCGCGCGGTGATCGCAGATGCCGCCGAAGTCCGCAACTCTTCGCGCTTGGTGGCAAAGATTTCGCGGGTAACGTAGTTCGGCGCCAGTTGGCGGTAAATCGTCGCTACGGTGGGCGCCACGACTTCATCTCCCACGGGTTGCGGCAGGTTTGCATGAATGTAACTCAGCCGCTGTGGATCCAGGCGGTAACGCACGCTGACGGCCAGGCCGATGTTCAGGCCCTCCCGCGCCTGCACGGTCAGCACTTCGTTGCTCGACTTCGGAACCTCCGTCGCCGACGTGGTGTACACCTGCTCGCGGGTGTCGTAGAGCACCACGCTGTCGATCAGCGGTGCAACGATGTGCACGCCGGGATACAACGTGCCGGGCCGCGCGCCCCAAATCTGGCTGATGCGCACACCGGCTGATCCGTCGGGGATAACCACGATGCTCAGTGCCAACAGAAGTGGCACGATGGCGAACAGCACCAGTTGACTCGCCAGCCCCCACCGCACCGGGCGCGAAGGGTGCGCCGAAGCGAAACCCTCCAAGCCCCCAACTCGATCCGGCCCGCCGCCTTCCGCACCGCCGCTCTCGCCAACCTTCTCCCGCCGCAGCAAGCGCAACAACTGCGCTGACAGGTAGATGTCGTAAATCACGAGCGCCGCAGCACTTCCGAAAACTCCCACTCCCACAATCATCAACAAGTATTTCAGCACCAGCATAAGTCACCTCTCTCCGAGAAATCGGCCACCATCGTTCCGTTCAAATCCGTTCACCTCAAACGCTCGCAATGAAACATTCACTTTTAGGGCACCTTGTCGGGCACTTTGTAGTGCCGGAGCTTGCTCCAGCCGGCCACTGCATCTTGCCGCCGGGTGTGGAGAAGCGCGCTACGGCTGCCCCGACCGGATCGCCGCGCGGATCAGCGATGTCCAACAAACGCCCGCGTCAAACCCGCCGTTCCCCGCACCAATTCCGTCCGCACCACAACCCGGCGCGCCACCGCGGGCCGCATCAGATGGAACGCAATCCGCAAGAGCAGCCAGTGGAACGCCGTAGCCGCAGCGAGCGCAAACAAGGTGGCAAGTGTAAGAGTCGTGATGCTCAGCAAAGCGATCATGGGAACCTCCCTGAGATACGCAGAGGGAAATGGCACTCCAACGACCAATCGTCATCCGATTGAAAATAGGGTAGTTACGGGAATTAAAACGTGAAAATGCTGTGGCCCCCGACACACGACGTAGCCCTAGGTACACAGCCGCCCGGCGTTCCGCCTGCTCACGCTTGACCAACTACTCTGTGCTAGGCTAAAACCTGCGCAGCCATGAACCCCGGATCAAGCCTCCGCATCGGCCGGATTCTCGGCATCCCCATTTACATCCACGCCAGCTGGGTGATCATCTTCGTCCTCATCACCATGTCGCTCGGCGCACAGTTCACCGCCCAACATCCGCAGTGGACCCCGACGCAGCACTGGTCAGTGGGAGTGGTGACGAGCTTTCTGTTTTTCGCATCCATTCTTTTCCACGAGCTCTCGCACAGCGTCGTAGCCCGCGCGTACAAAATTCGCGTCGACTCCATCACGTTGTTTGTGTTCGGGGGGGTGGCGCGCATCGGCCAAGACGCGTCGAAAGCGATTCAGGAATTCAACATTGCGATCGCCGGACCAATCGCCAGTCTGTTTCTGGGTGGCGTCTTCTATGCTCTGACAAAATTCTTTCCCTACGGCACGATGGTCGGCGCTTTAGCGACTTGGCTCGCTGAGATCAATGTGATCCTCGCCGTATTCAACCTTCTGCCCGGCTTCCCACTCGACGGGGGCAGAATCTTCCGCGCCATCGTTTGGGGCATCACCAAAGATTTCACACGAGCGACAAAGATGGCGGGCACCAGTGGAAAGCTCGTTGCTTACGGAATGATCGTCTACGGCGCGGGATTAGCACTCAGCACGGGCCAGTGGCAGGCCGGTTTATGGTACGCCTTTATAGGATGGTTCCTGTTGAACGCGGCACAGGAGAGCGTAGCCCAGATCGCCATTCGCGAATCGCTGTCGGGCCTACAAGCGGCTGACGTAATGAGCCAGGAAGTCCCTATCGTCCCGCGCGAAATCTCGCTCGAAGACTACAGCCAGGAAGTTGTGCGCACAGGCCGCCGCTGCCACCTCGTCGTCACCAACGACCGCCTGGTGGGAATGATGAACGTGCACACGCTGAATTCCGTTCCTCGCGATGAATGGGCCCACATGTCGGTTCAAGCGGTGATGATTCCGCGCGACAAAATTCTCTGGGCCAAGCCGGAAGAGCCGTTGCTCGGCCTCCTCGAGCGTCTACTCGCCGCCGACATCAATCAAATGCCGGTCGTAAGCGGCGGCGAAAATACCGAAAATAGCGCCACCCACATTATCGGCATGATCACGCGTGACTCCATCCTGCGGGTAATGCGAACGCGCGCTGAACTCGGCCCCTTGGTGCCAAACAAATAGCCTTGAGATGGTTCGCCGTAATTTCAGAACGTACTTCCGGAATCCATTCCTCTGTAGGAAGGAGTCCCTGCGCCCGAGCTTGCCGAGGTGTAAGGAGCGGGGCTAACCTCAATCCGCGACAGCCGCCTGCACATTCGCGGAAGCCGGAAATCCCGCGGTAACCCGCGACTCGATCCTCCCCCAAATCCCAGAGCGCGGCCGCAAGGTAATCGATGGCATCGGTACCACCGGACGGCCTTCTACGAGCCGGATTCGAAACCTCTGCGCAATCGTTGCCAACAATAAAGTCGCTTCCATTACCGCAAAATTGTTTCCGATGCACTGGCGCGGGCCTCCGCCAAACGGAAAATAGGCAAACCGCGGCAGGCGCTTCATCAAATCGCCTTCCCAGCGCTCCGGACGGAATTCCTCGGGCGCATCAAACCAACGCGGATCGCGATGCACGACCCACTGCGCTAAGGAAACGCCGCAACCCTTGGGTATCGGGTACCCGCCGATCTCCACGTCCTCAATAGCGATCCGCGCCATCCCCCAAGCCGGCGGATAGAGGCGCATCGATTCCGTGATAATTTGGCCGGTGTAGCGCAAACGCGGCAGGTCGTCCAACACGGGCGTGCGGCCGGCGAGCACGGCATCGAGTTCGGCGTGCAACTTCGCCTCCACCGCGGGATTTTGGGCCAACAGCATCCAAATCCAGGAAAGCGCGTTGGCGGTCGTTTCGTGGCCGGCCAGAAAGATAGTGATCGCCTCGTCGCGCAGCTGGCGGTCGGTCATACGCGATCCGTCATCATCGCGCGCCGCCAAAAGCATCGACAGCAGGTCGCCCGAGTCTTTCCCGGAGGCCCGGCGCTCTTCAATAAAGCGGAAGACAATCTTGTCGAGCCGCCTGGTGGCGATCGTCGCGCGAATGTTCCGCGGAGTTGGCAACCATTTCGGCGTCAGGATCAATTTGCGGAAATCGGAGTTCAACTCCATGATCGCCTCGAGGGCGTGGCCTACTTTCCGGGCTTCGCGGTCGACGTCGGCGTCGAACAGCGTCTTCGCCACGATCTGCAGCGTCAGTCGCATCATGTCGGCGTGGATGTCGCGCTCTTCCCCGCCCTTCCATTCCGCCAGGAGCCGCTCCGCGTAGCGCACCATGGTGTCCGCGTAGGAAGCGACGCGGGCGCGGTGAAACGCAGGTTGCGCCAGGCGGCGCTGCCGGAGCCAGAAGTCACCTTCGCTGGTCAACAATCCGTTGCCGAACAGTTGCTTGTTCTTCCGCAAAATTCTCCCTTTGATGAATTTGCGGTTGTGCGTCACCAGCACTTGCTCGATGTAGTCCGGATGGCTCACGAAGTACACGCGAAAGTTGTAGTAACGCATGGTCACGATGTCGCCGTAATCGCGCACCAATTGCGGCATGTAGCCCAGCGGATCACGGCTGTAGTCCTTGAAACTCGCGGTCCAGGATTCGGGCGAGGGCCCGGGAGGAAGCTTGCTGGGTGTGGGGAGACGCATAGTGGAAGCTAGGGCGTATTATAGCGACTTCTCAATGCTGAGGCGCCTCGGAATGCGTCAACGCGCAGCGCCCTGTAGCCGCCCTCTCCGTGAGGGCGGGGTTTAGACCCAACTTCCGCCATCACCAAACGTCAAGCTTAGCCCGCGCGAATGGCGCGGAATCCAAATCCACCCGGCCTAAAATCGATGCTGGCGTGCGAAAAACCCGCGGCGCCGAGCCGACTCGAGATCGTCGCGGGACTCACCGGAACAAAGGTGCTCTTGAAGTGCACTGCGCGCTGCAGCCATCCATCCTGAATTTCAAATCCGAGAAAAGAACCTCCGGGCCGCAACACACGAAAGATCTCCCTAAAGGCGCGTTCCTGTTGCTCGATCGAGCGCAAATGATGCAGCACCAGTATTCCAATCGACGACGAGAAACTCTTCTCCGCGAACGGCAAAGCCGCGGCGTCCGCCTGTAGAACGCTACCGCTGCCGTCGAGCGCGCGCGCCGCCAGACTCGCCGCAAACGCGTGACTCCATTCGAGACTGGTAACTCGTGACGCCAGCCGCCGCAACTCCTGCGTCACGGCACCAGGTCCCGCGCCGATTTCCAAAACGTGATCGCCTAACTCAGAACCGGATAGAATCCAGGGCAAGAGGTTCTCGCGCGTCACGCGGCGCCAATAGCGCGTGGCGCAAAACCAATTCTCAAGCGCGTTCAAAAAGCAGCACAGGCAGTCTTGCCTGCGTCACCAGAACCACGCCGCTCCTGAAGCGAGTGCTGGTCTTCCGACAAGTCGCTCACCCGTTGATCAAACTCATCATGTGCTCCGGGTAGCGCGCTCCGGAAGCTGCGCCATGAGGCGCAACCTCATCGATCCTGCGCAAATCTTCCGGTGTGAGCGTAACGTCTAGCCCGCCCGCATTCTCCTCAAGATACTTGCGCCGCTTTGTGCCTGGAATCGGAATGACGTCCTGCCCCTGGGCAAGCAGCCAAGCCAGCGCGAGCTGACTGGGGGTGCACTTCTTTTCCTTCGCGATGGCCTCGACGCGCGCCACCAGATCCAAATTCTTCTGGAAGTTCTCTCCTTGAAAACGGGGCGAAAATCTCCGGTAGTCGTCGGGAGCCAGATCTTCGAAGCGCTTGTATTGGCCGGTAAGAAACCCGCGGCCCAATGGACTGTAGGCAATAAAGGCAATGCCGAGTTCGCGCGTCGTAGGCAGGACTTCGTCCTCCGGGTCGCGCGTCCACAGCGAATATTCCGTCTGCAGGGCGGCAATGGGATGCACCGCCGCGGCACGGCGAATTGTAGCGGGTCCAGCCTCCGACAGACCGATGTGCCGGACCTTTCCTGCGCGCACAAGCTCCGCCAGTGCGCCAACCGTTTCTTCGATCGGTGTATTCGGATCGACGCGATGCTGGTAGTACAAATCGATGGCGTCGACGCCAAGGCGTTTCAAGCTGGCGTCACAATGAGCCCGCACATATTCGGGCTTGCCGCTTACTCCGCGGAGGTCAGGCTTGGCTTTGTCGCGCACGATGCCAAACTTCGTGGCTAGAAACACTTTGTCGCGGATTCCGCGAAGCGCCTTCCCAACCAGTACTTCGTTGTCGCCATAGCCGTACACGTCCGCGGTGTCAAGAAAAGTAATGCCAAGCTCAATCGATCGGTGAATCGTGGCGATCGATTCGGCGTCGTCGCGCCCGCCGTAAAATTCCGACATGCCCATGCAGCCAAGGCCCAGCGCCGAAACTAGTGGCCCGTTTTTCCCTAAATGCCGTTTTTCCATAAATAACTCCTAATCTGGGTTTTCCAGTGTGATGCTCTGCCCCTTGATAAAGATACAGTTGATAAGGGTACAGTCGCGGCGCCACCGCAGCACAGTGAGCGACAACCGGGAATGGCGCGGGCCTGTCGGGTCGATTATCCTGAAAAGCAGATGGAACACGAAGAAGAGCCTCGAACCAACCGGGAAGAAAATCGTGCGCGCACAGGCGCCGCTTCGACCGGTGCGGATCAAACCGTGGATGTGGTGAGCGAACCCGCGCCGTCGCAAAATGTTCCCGACGCACCGGTCGATGCGCAAAGCGTGCCAGCCTCCAGTCCAACGAAGCCGCAAGCGCCTCCCGCGCTCAACAAATTTCAGACCTTTTGGCGCGGGGTGCTACATGTCGACACCGCAAAGATGGAACCATGGATCGCGTTGCGCAATGCGCTAGGCGTCGCGATTCCGCTGGCCGTCGGCATTGCGATGGGTATGCCGCTCGGCGGCTTGGCGGTGGCCAGCGGCGCGCTGAACGTGTCGTACTCCGACGGTCACGATCCCTATAAGGGGCGCGCGCGACGCTTGCTCGCATCGAGTGTGTTGTGCTCGATCGCGGTGATGGCGGGCGGGCTCGCGGGACACCACAACGCCGCCGCGGTGGCGCTGATCGCGGTTTGGGCCTTCGGGTCGGGAATGGCCATCACGCTCGGAACTACGGGTGAAAGTTTGGGTGTGATCAGTCTGGTGGTCCTGATCATTTATTCGGCGCAAACGCTCACGCCCGAGCGCGCTGTGCAGGCGGGCGCGTTGGCTTTCGCGGGCGGCTTGATGCAAATGGCGCTGTCCCTTGCCTTGTGGCCGGTGCGCGCATACGAGCCGGAACGCCGCGCGCTCGCAAATCTATATTTGACGCTGGGGCGGGCGGCATCTTCGCCGGAGAAACTTATGAAGGCTCCGCCGCCGGCGCAGGCCAGCACGGAAGCTCAGGCGGCGCTGGCGGGCCGCGCTTCGGATCAGAGCCTCGCGAGCGAACGATTCCGCTTCCTGTTGAGCCAGGCAGAGCGTCTACGACTAAGCTTACTCACGCTGGGCCGGCTGCTTCGGCGCATGCGGCGGGAGAAATTCGGATTCGCGTCCGCGGAAATGCTGGAGCATTTTCTGGAGTCCGCCGCGCACGTGATGACCGCGATTGGCGAATCGCTCTCGCGCGATGCGCCTCTCCGGGTCGACGAACCCTGGTTGAGCGAAATGCACAACGCAACCGAAACACTGAACGACGTCCGCGAAAGCCCCGAACGAAGTTTTCTCGCGGCGGTAGTACGCGACGCTCGCCATCAAATGGATGCGCTGGCGGGACAACTCCGCGCCGCGATGCAACTCGCTGGAGATGTTACGGCGGCCGGTCTGGAGGCTAGCGAGCGTCGCGAGAAGACTCTGCCGTGGCGCATGCGCTTCACCAGCAATCTCCCGCGCCTGGTTGCGAATTTGAGCTTGCAGTCGGCGGTATGTCGCCACGCGATTCGCATGGCCGTCGCGGTGGCCATCGCGGAGATCATGTCACGGAGCCTGGAAACGCCGCGGGCGTACTGGCTGCCGATGACCACCGTCCTGGTGCTGAAGCCGGAGTTCACGGTGACCTTCACTCGGGGATTGCTGCGCATCGCGGGCACGATTGCGGGATTGTTGCTGGCTACGGCGATGTTCCATTTTCTTCCTCCTGGAGTCGGGCTGGAAGTGGTGTTGATCGGCGCGTTCGTGTTTTTGTTGCGCTGGGCGGGTCCGGCGAACTACGGAATTTTTGGCGTTGCGGTAAGCGCTCTGGTCGTGCTGATGATCGCGATTACGGGAGTATCACCCAAAACGGTGATCCTGCCGCGCGGCCTGAACACCATCATGGGAGGATCACTGGCGTTGTTGGCCTATGTGGTGTGGCCGACCTGGGAGCGCATGCAGGTGGGGGAGATG
>Ga0210401_10001993_pt1 | contig 23003 bp, 19 predicted proteins | sample IncBWH32MmetaG_FD_150866 | JGI IMG/M metagenome (GOLD analysis project Ga0210401, IMG submission 150866) | Forest soil microbial communities from Barre Woods Harvard Forest LTER site, Petersham, Massachusetts, United States - Inc-BW-H-32-M | ecosystem: Environmental > Terrestrial > Soil >... | reverse complement strand
CTTCGAGGACTCGGGCGACCAGGAAGACCTCATAGTCCATGCTCAATCCGAAGACGATGGCAAACGAGAGAATCGGCACGATCGGGTAAACGCTGCCGGTCGGTCCGTCGAGCCCAAAGAGTTTGCTACCGTGGCCTTCCTGAAAAACGACAACTAACGCACCGAATGAGGCGCCAACGGAGAGTAGATTGAGCAGAATTGCTTTGACAGCCGCAAATAAGGAACGTAACCCGATCAGGAGCGCCAGCAAGCTCCCCAATACGACGCCAAGGACCACCCTCGGCAACCGCTCTTTTACTACCGAGTCATAATCTGCGTCGAGTGCGGGAACGCCTCCGACGCGCAGCACAGCGCCGGGCACGCCGGTCATCGCCGCTACATCGGAGGAACGCACCTCGCGTACCCATCGTATCTGTCCGTTGGGCGAAAGAGTGGCGTTGGGCAGCAACTCAATCAAGGTAGCTTGGCCATCGCTGCGTAGAAAACTCTTGCGGATTGACTCGGGCACATCGTCGACAGCATCCGCAGTATCAGACATTCCTGTGAGGGTCGGAAGAGATAAGACCTCTTGCGCTCTAGGGTCGCTCTGGAAGCTCTGCGTCAAGCGGCTGACGGCGAGCCAGCCGGCCGGCGAGAGCGGCGGAGATTGCGGTGGCAACTCCAGGATCACTCGGAGGCCCTGTACAATACCCGACCGCCCCATGCCTTGGAGCGTGTGCAGTGCTTGCACCGACTCCGCTGCCGCCGGAAGCGAGTCATGGTCAGGAATCCCGGGAGAGATTCTCCGTGCCTGGAATGCAAGAATCAGTAGCGGAGTCCCGGCGACAAGCAGAGCTGTCCAGGGCCGGCGGGTTATGATGTTGCCCCACCTCACCCACCGCTCACTGGCCGCGCATAGGCTCTCTGGCGTTTTGAATCGTCTGACGGGAAGACGCACTCTGGCGGCATTGATGCGATGCCCTAGCAGACCAAGCACCCAGGGCAGAATGAGTGTACACAGCATGACGCTCAAAACGGTTACCAGTAGCCCAGCTATCCCGATGGAGCGCAGTTCGCTGATGGGGACAGTCAGCAGCGCTGAAAATCCGATTGCAACTGTGGTGGCCGAGATTATCAGCGTACGACCCGCTTGTCCGGCAGCAATATCGGCAGCGTGGCCGGGATCATATCCCTCGGCCAACGCTTCGCGAAACCGGCTCACCATCAGCAAGGCATAGTCGATGCCCAAGCCAAGGCCGAGCATCGTCGCCAGATTCTGCACCAGAATCGACAGGTGCAGATAATGCGCGAGTAGCGCAGCCGCACCCATCGCCATCGAAATAGACAGCACTCCAACTCCCAGCGGTAACAGCGCGGCCACAAGGCTGCCGAAAGCCAGCAGCAGCAGAAAGAGAGTTAGCGGCAGCGCTCGTTCTTCGGCATGTCTGACGACATCTGCACTGACCTTCCGAAGATCGAACTCCAGCGGCGTTTCACCAGTAATCTCAAGCTTGATATTGGGGTATTGCGACCTGAGCTGACCTTCCATCCAGTCTGCTCTTGCCCTTAGTTTGGGGACCAACGCCTCGACAGTTTCATTGTGCGGGTCCAACCCGACGATGATCAAGGCCCCACCATTGTTTCCAGTGAAGAGAGAATCTGGCCAATCCAGACTCGAGACGGCACCCGACACTCCTGGCACATTACGCAGTGAACTGGTCAAGAAGCCCAATGCATCAGCGCCTTTGGCTGAATCCGGATCGGGAATACCGCTGATCACCAGAACCAGGCGGTGGGCGTACGGAGACTGGAAACGCTGCGCCAGTTCCAGGTCAACTTTTTCGGATTCTCCGCCCCTGATGTGAACAGCTGTCTCCAGGCGACGTTCGACTTTGTAGGAAAAGGGCAGCAGCGCAAGCGCCATGACAAATCCCGACATCGCCAACCAGAATCGTCGGCGAGCGGCATCATGGCCAGTCTTCAAGCTTGGCATAGCCATGGAAGAACCACGTCGTTTCCTGGCCCCCCTGAGAGCAATGAAACGACTTCGGTGATCGGGCACATCCATGATATAGGGTCAAACTGGATATTCATTGGGGTTCGGCCTTGAGCTTAGTTTAACGATAGATGTGGGGACTGCCGGTTAAGCAGTGCCAATCGAGGAACGTGGCTAACGAAGACTTCGCTGTATGATTACCCGCCAATCACTTATCAAGGAACGAATTAGGAAGCTCAAACGCCCTTGTGTCCACGAATGGGAATGGTTCCCCGGTTGGTCGGCAAGCAGGAAACTATGGGTTTTTGGTCCCAAAATCACTTCACGCTAATACCCCGGTCGCTTGCGTAAATGAATGCCGGGCGACCCACACAGCGTGAGTAAGGTCTGGAAGGCACAGGATCGGGAGATCGGCAAGCCCGGGGAGAACCGTGGAAAAGCTCACTGAACTTGCGCGTGCAGGCCGGGATACCGACTTTCAAAAGACCGAGGACCCGTAGGAAGGGAAAGAGAGAATGTCTAGGTAGAGGCTTTCCGCAGCACCGGCGCAACAGTGCGCCCGAAAGGAAGACTTTGTCAGGGCGATAAATTTGCTCGGATTCTGCCGGTTGGACCAGTGAGGCCGCGTAGTTAGCGGTAAATCATTGACCCGACAGACCCGCCCTTTTCAGCTTGCCTTCTTTCGCGTTGCGCCATTACCCCCATCGCGTTTTGTGTGACCCACGGGTGCGTGAGATTGGAGCGGCTGATAGAGTACGCGTTTGCGTGCGGGGCTAACGTTGACAGCGGTGAGAGCAAGTTCGACCCGCCGCAGCCCCTGCGATCCCTCTTCGGGCAGAAGCGGACATCGCTCGAGGGCGTTTGCTTCCCGCGACGGAGTAGCCGCGACCGTTGCTGCTGGCACCCTGCAAGGCAGCGATTCGATCGTTTCTAAAATGTTGCCAGTCAGAATGGGTTCCTGCTCTGAGCAATATTGACCAGACGCGAAAGCGAAACCATCGTAACTTGTGTGCCTAGCGAGACGGGAACGAGCGCGACTCATTTGGGTCGCCTTGTCTCTCGATGTGGCGCAGCCGTGAGCCAGTACCCATCTTGGACCCAACCCCCAACCCCACCGCTGCGCCGCACCTCTTTTGAATGACGGGGTGCTTTTAGCTCCGCACAGATCAGGGCTTGTTGATCTGCTTGATCACGATGCGGCCCACCCAGATGATGCCGATGAGCAAAACGAATCGGTCTCTAGGCGCTCTTCCGTTTGTCGCTGGATGAACGAGCAACTGTCACAGACTTCGGGTGCTCGCTTCGATGGAATGACAGGCAGCCTGGGCAAAAAATCTTGCTACAAAACTCGCAACGTTCCGTGTGCTCGTTGCACAGATCTATTCCGCAATCGGAGCACTGGGCCGTCGCGGATCGAGCGCACACGTCGCTCCGAGCGCGTCCTCAAGACTTCGAACTTCGACTACTCCGCAGTAGCTCATGGGTTTGGGAAGGCGACTATATTACCCCGGAATAGGCCAGTCCACCATCAGGAGAGCGATGAAGGACGGGCTGTTTCCGATGGTCGTCTTGGCCCAGCACGCACCAGTACTCGGGAGATCTTCTGAGAGATGGCATGTGAAGTTTGAAAATGCCGTTTGTGCCCTATCGAAGAGGGGTTCCTCAACAATAGCCTTGAATGTGGATGCGGGCTTCGCTGTCATTCGCCAGCTCGCCCCCACACCGTAGGCCTCTTCATCCGGTTCTTGTTCATCGGCTCGCGCCTTTGATCCACGCTTCTTTCAGACCCCGCCTTACGACGACGCCCTTGCGCTTCTCTAGCCCTTCACCTCCACCAAGTTGGACAAGGGACTTTCACCCCCAAGCTGTCGAACATGTTCGGCACACAAATCAAAAAGGCGGCCCCGGCAGGCCGCCTTGAAACCATTGCACCCGTGTTCACTCGAACGCGCTTACTGGTGGTCCATCTGACCCTGGTCCTTCATCTCTTTGTGCTTCTCCATCATTTCCTGTCTCATCTGCTTCCATTTCGCCTGTTGGTCGGGTGTGAGAACCCCGTTGATCTTCTCAGTGGACGACTCGTGGACTTCCTTCATCTTCGCTTGCTTGTCCGCCGGCGCCAGAGAAGCATCATCGTGGATCGCCTTCATTTGCTTCGATTGATCCTCGAGGATGGGCTTCAGCTTGGCCTGCTGATCCTCGGTGAGGTTGAGTTTTTCGGTGAGCATCTTCAGGCGGTTCTCTGGGGTCATAGGCCCCATCGTTGATCCGCCCATTGCGCCATGCTCTTGAGGGGTAGTCGCAGTCTGCAACGCGTGGGATGTCTGACCAACCAGCATCAGCCCTGCCACGAGAGCGAACGGGAGTACCAAAAATGAGAGTTTCCTCGACATGTTGCCTCCTTGCAAGAAATTGGGATTCTGGAAGTGGCTGTCGAGCACGATCGTTTGCGTTTGTTGGATAATCCTACTCCTTGAGTAGCCTCCCTGCCACCGGTTCTCGAGCCGCGCTCATCGCACTGGATCATGTGAGGGACTTCCGAGCAGGTCTTCCGAACAAAAAAGGGTCACCCTGCGTTCCCCGTGTTTCAGCAGGTGACCCCATTCTGACAACTTGACCCGAACATCTGACACGAGATCATAAGCCCAGATTGCAAGCCGTGTGAGTTGTCTTGTTGACAGCTCTACCTTTCAGTGGCTCAAAGGCTTTGCTTACACCGCTCTTTCATCAAGTGTTTCTCCTCCGCCGACTCCGTCGGCGCCGTCTGCTCCATCTGCTCCATCTGCGCCAGCCGTGCCGTCACCGGCCAATCCGGATGTACCCGACGAACTCGTAGGGTAGTCCCCCGGCGGCGAGCCTCCAGTCATCACGGGACCAGGGTCGGGCGGCGGTGGCGGCGTCGAAGGGAAACTTGGGATGGGTACCCCTACTTTCCCCAGAACCTCATCGAAAACCACCGTAGGCAATGGAATCATGGTTGCGGGCCGATTTGTGAGTGGTATGTCCGGAATGCCTTCACCTACGACATTCCCTCCACCCCCACCACCTTGTGGCGCGGCGGCGACTGCGTCCAATCTTCTTCCCGTATCCAATCTTGTCTCCTGCGAGCGCTCACCTCCCGGCCGAAGCACCCCCATCGGCGTTATCCCGCCACTTTCCGGGAGTTTCCCCTGCTGCAGAAGCCATTCTGACGCCGGGCGCATTCCGCCCTCGAAATTGCCCAGCTGCGGTCCTCCCTGACCAAGCCCGCCGACGCTTGGCTGTTTGAACACGTGCTCCGAAATGCCGGGGTCTAATGTCTGCGAGAGGTTACTTGCTACGCTGTTTTTAGCGTTTAGCGGAGCTCCTGGTTCCAAATCGCGCTTTGAATCCACAGCGTCACTGCAAGTCTCCGGTTGTTCATGGATGGGTGGTTGCGGTGTATTGCCAATTTTGAAGTCACTCATGGGCTGGTCTCCTCTTTCTCTCACACGGGATGTCCTGGATAGGGGGAAGCTTTGCTCATCCAACTCCCTGGATTAATTTTCGATTGATTTGGGTTCGGAACCGGAGCCCGATGTCCGCTGATTAGAGGGGAAGCAACGACAGACTGCGGAATGATACAGGCGCAGGAGGAAATGTCAATGGACTTAGACCGTGGACTCTAGTGAGCGAATGTTGGCGGCTGGTCGCAGTTGGCCATCGCTGTTTTCATTTTTCATCTGTCACAAGTCTTCCAACAGCCGCGGCAGTACGGTCCAGATGCACACGAACACCCCCAATTATTGGAGTCGCAGGACGGTGCGCAGCTTTGCCCGAGTGGCGCAGCCAGTTATTTCCACTTGATGATGCGCCGTACGGCGAGTGTTTTTTCCTGTTGATACGTGAAGAAATTTTGCGAATTGAGTTTCAGAAATCGCGTTTCGGAGTGATGATTTTCCTATTTTAGGGAAAAAAGCAGATTGCTCAGTTTCACTCAATAAAACTGCTTCCGAAAGGGGACTGAATGCGCCATACCACGCTAGAACGCACGGAAAACTATGGTTCTTGAGTTTCAATAAATAAAAGTCCTTTCTCGTACTTTCCTCCATCGCACCTTGCGAAATGCGCCAGAATGCACGCCCTCTTCGCTACGGGCATAATGCTAGCCTCCCAAAACCCCGTTTTTGACAATTCTGCGTCGAATCACCTATCGATGTGCGCTCCCAGAGTTTGAGGAGATGCTCACCAAAAGGGGGCTAGATACTATCAGCACGAAAACACAGAAGAGCTGATGAATTCTAAAGTCTTAGTTTTGCAGTTTTGAAACTTTTACGCGGCAGAGAAATGCGCACCAAAACGGCGGTTCAGAAACTTTTGCAGGCTTAAGAACCACATCCACACGGAGAGCCATGTGCGAAAGAGCCGCGGACGCGAAGTCCGACAAACGGAGTTTATATACCGATGTCGCCTTACAGCCAGTGCTCAGCTTTCAATCGCGCTGCGAAAAAGGTCTGTTCCTTTGCGGTTAAGGTAAGAGTTGCCGACCATCCTCCCAGAACTTCCCACAAGCCCGTCTGTTGATAGTTTCGGACTAGGGTGTTTAAGTTCCCCATTTTTGGTCCGGCGTCAACCCTGCCACACTGCATCGCCCCCGCGATGCCCGGTTGCCGCCCCCTCCGAAGAAGCACGCTAGGCCGAATAGATAGCCGAAGTTGTACCAGGGTCCAGTGTTGTGAACCTCGTAGACATTGAGGTCTCCCCTAAACAACGAGGCCACAAACACAATCGGTGCAATAAAGCCCTGCCAGAGGCCGAGCCAGAAGCCCGCGATCTCGCCGTGTTCACTCGCCATTTTCTTGGATGGGTTAGGACCCGGCGCGCACCCAGCCAGAATGCTCAGCAGCAGTAGGACAAACACAAGCACGGTGAAAGAGGTTTTCATTGCAACTCCTCCTGGCCTTACGCTTCTACGGGGCATGGGCATGAAAGGTTTCAGAAGGGCTGGCCACCGTGCCTTGCATCTTTTTTAGGTGCTAACCCGTATATCCGGTAGCATGAACGCCGCAGCATATTTCCTCATGATCGACATGGAGTCCGAGGCCCGAGCAATTGCTCGCGGCCTTCGCCGGCGCGATCCGCAGTTGCTGGACCGTCTCATCGAGCAGTATCAACACCGGCTGCTGCGTTATCTGTTGTATCTCGCAGGAAATCGTGAACTGGCGGAGGACCTCTTCCAGGAAACCTGGCTTCGCGTGCTGGAACGTGGCCATCAGTACGACGGTGGGCATGAATTCATTACTTGGCTCTATGCGGTGGCAAGAAATCTCACCATCGATTATTTGCGCAAGAGACGCCCAGTCAGCCTAGATGGACTGATGGAGGACGAAGAGCACGCCCCAGCGGAACCCGCCGACACCCGGCCGTTGGCTTGGGAAATTGTGGCGCAGCACGAGCAGGCCGAGCGCATCAGTGCCGCTTTGGTCGGCATCCCGGCAGACTATCGCGAGACCGTGGTATTGCGCTTCCAGGAGGGGCTAGCTTTGGAGGAGATTGCCACGGTGACCGGAGCTCCGGTGGGCACGGTGAAGTCGCGGCTGTATCGCGGATTGAACATGCTGATGTCGCGGCTGAAGGGAGCAGAGGCATGACGCGGGACACACATGACGAGGCGCGGAAGCTGATCACTCTCGGTGATGCTCTCTCGGATGCCCAGCAGATCTGGCTGCGGAACCATCTCGAGGAGTGCGTATCCTGTCGTGATTATGCGGAAGGCGCGGCCCAGATGGTTAGCGCTTTGCGCTCCGTTCCCGTATTCGCTGATGCCCGCTTGGTGCGAACCACGCAGATGCGCGTGCGCTTCCATGCCGCCAGGCTTCGGGAGACTCGGGAGCGCATGTGGCTGGTGGGGATGGCCTGCTTGGGCGTAGGGCTCACCGCAACACTGACCCTGCCGGTCCTGTGGCGCTTGTTTGCCTGGATGGGAGAGCAGGTCGGAGTCTCGACTCTGGTTTGGCAAGCAGAGTTCCTGTTTTTCTTTATCGCGCCGGCATTAGTGGTAAGCGTGGTGTTGTTGGCTCGCGGCAATCACGTGAAGACCCATGGACAAGGGTCGCGGCAATGGTGATCAGAAAGTGGGCAAATTTATGCTAGCGAAAGAAGAAACTCATACTGGACTGGCGGCGGAAATCAAAATTATGCCGACCTGGGCATGGGTCCTGGCGGGCGGCGCGTTCGTCGCGGCGCAGTGGTTTTTCAACATCGCTGTGGTTCGCCATCCACAGCCTCATCCAATACCAGCATGGGGGCGGCCGTTGCTCGGCCTGCTGGCCGGAATTCTAGGTGGTTGTTATTTGTTGTTAATCGGCTATGTCAACCGCGATGCCAAGCGTCGCGGCATGAGCCCGACCCTTTGGACAATTCTGGCTATTATTGTTCCCAACGCTCTGGGCATCATTCTTTACTTCTTACTACGGCTCCCATTGCGAAGCGTTTGCCCACAATGCGGCTACGTCGTGCAGCCTGGGTTTAGCTTCTGCCCTCACTGCAGTTACAAGCTGGGCCCGAGTTGTCCGCAATGCCAGCATGCGGTTGGGATAAACGACATCTACTGTCCCTACTGCGGAACCCTGCTGCGCAATCCAACGGGCCCGGTCTCTAGTCCTCCAACGCGAGTTCCCATCTAGCGGCCCAAAAAGGTCACCATAAGTCGATCACTGATCGGAAATGCAAACTGAGGCTCGACGGGTCGCTGCCAGGCCAGAACTCGGCATCTGGGGGATAGCGAACGGCTCACCGACAGTGAGCCAATCGTTTCTATTCGAGTCGCTGGGTATCGCCGGGCAACCCTGCACACAACTGGCACACCGAGGGAGTCCACGAGACGTTTCCCCAACCGGGTCAGGACTGCTGTCCTGCACTTCCCACAAGCCCGTTTCTGGACCGTGAGGGTGAAGCGCTGAAGGATTCTCCGCATTGCCGACGATTCGTTCAGGATGCAAAATTGAATGTTGACGCGCTTTCAAAACGCTCTTTAGCGTAAGGAGCATAAGTCGAGATTTTCAAAAGCGCGAGGCGCCATTCACAGCGATAGACGTTCAGGGGTAAGGGGAGTCGGATCAAGAACAGTGATTAATATGAGCAGACTGTCCAATAAAGTCGCAATAGTGACGGGCGCGTCCAAAGGCATAGGCGGTGGGATCGCAACGGCCTTGGGAGCTGAAGGCGCGCGCGTGGCTGTGAACTATTCCTCCGACCGGGAAGGCGCCGAACGCGTCGCTCAGGTGATCACCGACAACGGGGGCGAGGCGATCGCGGTCGGGGCCGACGTGTCCAAGGCCGCAGATGTCGCGCGGTTATTCAACGAAGTGGATTCTGCGTTCGGAAGACTGGACGTTTTGGTCAACAACGCCGGGGTATTCCGCTTCGGCGCCTTCGCGGAGATCACCGAAGAGAACTTTCACCTCCACTACAACGTCAACGTTCTCGGAGCGATTCTCACCGTGCAGGAGGCGATCAAGCGGTTCGTCGGCGACGGCGGGAGCATCATCAACCTCAGCTCTATTGTCGGCTCGCATCCGGTGCCGGGGGCCCTGCTGTACGCTTCCACGAAAGGCGCCATCGAAACGTTGACCAGGGGATTGGCGCTCGAACTGGCGCCGCGCAAGATACGCGTCAACGCCATCGCTCCCGGTCATACAGAAACCGAAGGCAATGTAGCCGCGGGGACTTTTGAGGGTGGTGCCGGCGCCGTTCTGGCTGGGAAGACGCCGCTCGGCCGGCTCGGTCGCGTCACGGATATCGCCCCGCTGGCGGTGTTCCTGGCGTCAGACGAATCAGCCTGGATCACCGGAGAGGTCATTCGTGCCGCAGGCGGTCTCGTTGTAGCCACGTGAGCGCAACGTGCTAACCTCGCAATTACAACGTAGTCATGTCAACACAGAGAGGAGAATCCTATGCAACTTCAAGATAACTACTTTGCTGCCTATCGCAGCCTAAAACTGACGCGCGATTCTGACGGTGTGCTGGTTGCCGAATTTCACAGCAACGACGGGCCATTCATTATGAGCGCACAAGCTCACACGGAGTTTGTCGATGCCTTCTACCGCATTGCGCAAGATCGAGCCAACAAGATCGTGATCCTGACGGGCGCAGGCGGGGAGTTCATTACCGATGTCGATTGGTCGTCTTTTGGCGACGTTGCCGATCCCGGAGTTTGGAGCCAGGTTCACGACGAGGGCGTTCAGGTGTTGGAAAATATAGCCAACATACGCGTGCCGGTCATCGCGGCTATCGAAGGACGCGCCCATGTGCACTCCGACTACGCGCTACTTGCCAGCGTAATTGTGGCAGCTGAGGGTGCGACTTTCCAGGATGTGGCGCATTTCTCGGCGGGCGTTGCGCCCGGTGACGGAATCTTCACCACCTGGAGTTATCGCGCCGGAGCAGGACGAGCGGAGGCGTTCCTGCTGAATCCACAGCCGTTAACGGCGCGTACCGCATATGAATGGGGAGTGGTTGCCGAAGTTGTGCCGAATGGCAAGGCGCTCAGCCGGGCACGGGAATTGACCAAGTTGTACTTGAAGGCTCCCGAAGTGACCCGCCGCAATACGCGTGTACATTTCATTCAACCGTTGAAAGAGCGCATTGTCCGAGAGGTCGGCTATGGACTGTCGCTCGAGGGAGCGTCAGCAGCTGACCTGGTGAAATCAATGAGAGCCCAGAATGAACCTGGCGCTCAGAAAGGAAAAGTCGCATGAAGAGCACCGAAAGCACTTCATCCGCTCAGGTACTTAAGAAGGCGCAGCCGGAAGAATTTGATCTGGTGATTCTCGGTGGTGGCACGGGCTCGACCATCGCTGCGTGGACGTTTGCTGGCGAAGGCAAGCGCGTCGCAGTCGTCGATCGCAAGTATATTGGCGGCTCTTGCCCGAATATTGCGTGCCTTCCGAGCAAGAACATTATCCATAGTGCGAAAGTTGTGGACTACTTTCGCCGAAGCAAGGAATTCGGCATCATACTCGACGGCTTCGCGATCGACATGGCGGGCGTGCGCGAGCGCAAGCGCAGGATGGTGCGTGGCCTGAACAACATGTATATGGAGAATTACAGGAAGACGGGAGCCGAGTTCATATTGGGAACGGGTCGGTTCGTGGCTCCGAGAACAGTGGAAGTCACCCTGGCCGATGGGGCCACACGTCAACTACGGGGCGCGAACGTGATCGTTAGTACGGGCACGCGTGCCGCGCTGGAGACAATTCCTGGCCTGGTGGAAGCGCGGCCGCTCACGCATATCGAGGCTCTTGAACTCGATGAAGTTCCCGAACACTTGCTGGTTGTCGGTGGTGGCTACGTCGGAGTGGAGATGTCCCAGACGATGCGCCGCTTCGGCAGCAAGGTGACGGTGATCGATCGCAACGGGCGGCTGATGTCCAGAGAAGACCCGGACGTATGCGAGGCTCTTCGCAGCCTGCTCGCAGATGAAGGCATCGACATTCTCCTGAATGCACGGATCCAGGAAGCGTCGGGCAAATCTGGCGACTCGGTGAGTGTCGTCGTCGAACAGAATGGAATGGAGAAAGTCCTAAAGGGTAGTCATGTATTGGTCGCCACAGGCCGCAATCCGAACACCGAAGGACTTGGCCTGGAACTGACCGGCGTTGAGCTCACCGACCGGGGATACATCAAGGTCAATGAGCGGCTGCAGACCACCGCGTCCGGCGTCTGGGCGATCGGCGAGGTCGCAGGCAGCCCTCAATTCACACACATCAGCATCGACGATTTCCGGGTAGTCCATGCCAATTTAACCGGCGGCAGCCGTGTGACCACGGGCAGGCAAGTCCCCTATTGTCTGTTTACCGACCCCGAGCTTGCTCGTATCGGCCTGAGTGAAACAGAAGCGGAGTCTCAAGGGATAGCGTATCGCCTGTTTAAGGTCCCAATGGAAACCAACCTGCGTGCACAGACGCTTTCGGAGACCCGCGGGTTCGTGAAGGCCCTCGTGGAGGCTGATAGCGATCGTATTCTCGGGTTCACGGCCTTCGGTGTCGGCGCTGGGGAGACCCTGGCCGCCGTCCAGATTGCGATGATCGCCGGGCTGCCCTACACCGCGCTGCGCGATGCGGTCCTGACTCACCCAACACTGGTCGAAGGTGTCATAGGTCTGTTCTCATCCGCGGGGTCAGCGCGCAACTTTGTCGAGACAACAGGAGCCCAGATTTCCGCTGCATGAGGTGAACTGCAACAGCAATGAGAAAAATAGGAACTGGGCTCCGGTCGTGGTGCAACAAGTTTCGCGACTTGCGCAGCACTATTATTGCTAGCCGCTACCCTGTCACGGCACTTTCAGGAAGTTTGCGAAACGGACGGGCAGCCAGAGGAATACGCGGTAATCGAAGGGAAGTGGTTTTTCAAAGCGGGGGCGTAGTTCAGCTGGTTAGAACGCCTGCCTGTCACCGCAGGAGGCCGCGAGTTCGAGTCGCGTCGCTCCCGCCATTTACAATCGCTAAACCGTTTCTGATTGACTGCGGACATTCCGATTGAATTTCTCGCAAGCCGTTTAGGACAACTTGCGATTGGCCGACCATCCACCGACCTCAGGTCCCTGGCCAGGAGCGCGTTTCTCGTTCTTGATCCTGATGGCACCGACTTCCCACAATCGACTTCTCGCTCGAGTCTTTGGAGTCCGCTTAATCCAAGCTTCCACAGAGGAACGCAATTATTTCACCTTTGTATACTCGGCTTTAACCTGCTTGAAAATTGGTATGTCCGGGTCCGCGTCTTTCCACATCGTGAAGAAGTCCTGAAAGGCCGATTTTGCCTTTGTCTTATCACCCGACAACGCGTAGGTCCTCGCAACCTGCACGTATGCCAAAGCACCAATGGGATCGCAGAGAACGACGCCTCGGTGGTCGAGAATTTTCTCGAATTCCGCGGCGGCCTCGGTGCCGTGATGTGAGGCAAGATAAGCCAGGCCACGGACATAGGCTGGGTAAAAACTACCTGCTCCCAAAAGAAATTCAGAACCGCCCTCAATAGGAGTTCCGCCTTCATAAGAAATGGCGGTCTGCAGCAGCTCGATAGCCTTCGAGGGCTGGCTGTGGTTCAACGCCACGAGGGCGCGGATTGTCGGCACATACGTGAATCGGACTATCGTGTCCTCGGGGAAGCGCCTGGAGAGGTCCTCCGCCAGCTTTTGAGACCGAGAAGAATCTCCCGAGAGAGCGAGCGCAAAGGCAGCTCCATATTCCACATCTCTGCTCTTTGAAAGCTCGACTGCGTCACCCGCTCTCTGCCTTGCGGCCAATGCATTTCCGAACAGAGCCTCCCGCATCGCGGCATCTGCTTCGTAAAGTGCCTCGGTATCCCGCCGCTCCGCCTTCCGAGCCAAATCCGCTGCCCGCTGTGACATCTTCCTGGCCTCTGCCAAGTGGCCGGAATAGGCCGATACGAAAGCTTCGGCGTTGGACATCCAGTCATCCACGCCGGGTTTTTCCCGAGGCAGAGCAGCTTCCCGCTCCATTCCTGCCCTGTCGTCTTTCAAGAAGGCAATGACGTATCGCTGGACATAGAAGTCGGGGATATCAAGTTTGCGCTCGGACGCTCGCTGGAGAGTCTTCTCCGCTTCAGCAGTGCGCTCCACCGCCAGGTAGCCGTCAGCAAGAAGGCTGTATCCTATGGAAAAGTCCGGATCGATACCGAGAGCTATTTTGGCTTCCTCGACGGACTCTTCACGTTTACCGATGGAAGGATAGATTCCCCCTGCCAACAGCGCGTGGGGGAACCACGCGCGAGGATAAGTTTGCATCCACAACTCGCAAGTCTGCTGCGCTTTCTCGAGGTTCCCCGTGACCTGCAAGTCGTAGTTAAGGGATATAAAGAACTTCTCCTGGTCGCTGGCGCGATCCCGCAGTTGATAGGCTTTGCTCGTGTTCTCCGCAGACAGAGCGGATTCACCTATGTCGCCATACATGCGGCCGATCGTGGCGTAGGCACTGGCGAAGTTGGAGTCAATCTCGATGGCGCGCTGGAAAAACGGCAGAGAGGCAGCGGAACCTGATGAAAAGGAAACCTGCCAGCCCACGCTGTAGGCTTTCAAAGCGTCGAGCGAAGGCGTCGTAGCCTCGGCGAGAGGTATGTCATGGCTCTTAACCGTTGATAGCGATTCACCAACACGGGTTCGGAACCTACTTGCAATTTGACTCAGGGCGTTCAGAACGTCTTCCTTTCTTGCGGCCTGTACCTGCTCCTCGTCCAGAATATCTCCACTGCGGCAGTCCTTTACTCGTAGTGTCAACACGTACTGGCTCCCAAGACTCGCAATCGAGCCGTCGAGAACAGCCGCGCTTGCAGTTCGTTCGCAGATTTCGCGGGCGATCTCTGGAGTCAGTCGTGCGTCGGCTGGCTTGGCCATCAGCTTCAGCATCTGCTCGATGCGCTCGTCTGAGATAAGACTGAGGAAAGGGGACTGCTCAAGTTGCAGCGTCAAACCTTGCCGCAACGTGTCGTCGAAGACCGGATCGCCAGTCGTGTTGCCGAAGTAGGCAAGGACAATCGTGTCTTTGTCCGTGAGCTTCCGTGCGCGGCGGAAATAAAAATAGACACCGACCGACAACGCCAGCACGACAACGATAGCAGGAACAATCAGCCACCAGCGCTTTCCAATACCGCTCGGAACTCCCGCACTCGGAACCGGTTTCTCTTGAACTGCCATTGCCTCGACCATCTTCGGCGCGCCAACCTCCGCCACCTGGGCGATGAAGCGGTAGCCTCTACCCGTAACGGTTTGGACAAATCTTGGCTGTTCGGGATCGTCTTTCAGGAGTTGGCGGATTTTCCGGATTGCAGTATTGATCGCGTTATCGGTATCGAGGAAGACGTTCTTGCCCCAAAGCTTTTCGATGATCTCTTCCCTTGTTACCAACTGGCCCCGCCGCTCTACCAGGAGGAACAAGACTTCCATGGGGATTCGTTCCAGCTTCAACGAGCGGCCTGAACGTCGCACCTGGTAAGCGCGAAGGTCTAGCTCAAAATCCCCAAATTTGACGACGTCTGCAGCCACGGGTCGAGTTCTCCACCCACGCGGCGGTAGTTCACTCATTCTGGCACATCAATAAGACCCAACGGTTCAGCCTGTTAGAGCTACAGAAGAATACACCTGAATACAGGATTCTCCAGACCTTCTCCATTGTCCGCCCGACCCAAGATGAAACACGATGGGCCGCAGTTCAGGGCAACCCGGGCACGAGCCGGGCCCAAGGAGACTCGGAAATGAAGACACGACAACTTGCCAAAATAGCAGCGGGAGCTCTCTTGACGCTGGGTGTGACCGCTCTCGCGGGACTGTTGAACACTTCACCGACTGTGCAAGCTCAGGACAATGGAAACAACGACGATGAGCAGCTCATCCGCATCGGCTACGCGATTACTCCCGTCCCGCTGAATCTGGAAGGGAAAAACCGGGATTTGGTGGGACTAGGCAGTTTTATCGTCAACGCTCAGGCTGACTGCAACGGATGCCACACGGCTGGCGGTCCTCCAAACTTCAACTACGCGAACAGCGGGAACCCGTACTTTTTGAACCAGCCCCTGGGAACAAAAACTGACCCTACTGCTTACCTGGCGGGAGGCACACCCTTCGGTCAAGCTGTGCCTTCAAGTGCTTCGGTGGGAGGATTTCCGAGTGGTTCCATACCATCATCTTACCCGCCGAACGGATATCTCATTGATCCCACAACTGGATTTCCATATGCCGGTCCGATCATCATCTCCCGCAACCTGACGCCGGATAAAAACGGGCGTCCGGCAGGGGGACACACGCTTGAGCAGTTTAAGGAGATTCTCCGGACTGGCAAAGATTTCGATAATATCCATCCAACCTGTCAATCCGACACAGACCCCAACATTGGGCTGGGCATTTGCATTCCACCTCCCGTGGACGGCAGCAAGCTGCAAGTCATGCCATGGCCGATATTTCACAACATGACCGACCATCAAATCGAAGCTATCTACGAGTATCTGAGCGCAATCCCCTGCATAGACAATACATTCAGTTCTTCGCCGGCGGGTGCCCCCAACGAGCTCCGCAATGATTGCGGTGTTGATCCGCCCGTTGACCGGGACCATGCTGCCGAGGCGCGACATGGTGCCAGGAGGCGGTAACGGTTCTTACGAATTGGAGGAAACCGCTGCTCCTCGCCAGAGGTTTCCTTTCTCTAGAAACCGTTGTCATTGTGACGAATCGAGAATTATCAGGCCTGGAGATGCTTCCATGTCGTCAATACTGCCGGCCCTCGAGCGCAGCCTATGGTTGCTTCCTAAATACTTGGTATTTGCTGCCATCGGCCTGATGTTGGCCTACGTGATTGCTCACGATGAGAGCTTCTTAGTGGATCCGAAAGATCCCGTGTGGCAGCACTATGAACCCTTTAAGTGGTGGCTGTTGCCGCACGGAATTGCCGGTGCGTGCGCTCTCCTGCTGGGCCCAATGCAGTTCTCCGACCGGCTTCGCAATCGTTTCGTGCAACTCCATCGTGTAGTGGGCCGAGTCTATGTCGCAGGTGTGTTCGTGGCCGCGCCACTCGGCTTTTACATCCAGTGCTTCGAAGAGCGCATGGGCGATCCCCGATCTTTCAGTATTGCCGCCGCCGCGGACGCCGCGTTGTGGATGATTACTACCGGGATTGCGATGATCTTCATTTTTAAAGGGAAGGTTCAGGAGCACCGGCAATGGATGACTCGCAGCTTTGCCGTAGCACTGGTTTTCCTTGAAGGGCGAGTGATCGGCGGTTTGACCGGATGGGACAACTTCGACATCCATGCGACCGAAACCATTGTCTGGGCCTGCCTAGCTTTTTCGATCCTTTCCGCGGACCTTGTGCTTCAGTGGCAGCAACCGTGGCGCCAATGCTCGGTGTTGTACCGTAGCGATCAGTTCCCCTCTAAGCTTCGCGAAGCAGGGACTGTGCCCTTTGATATGAAGAAACGGACTTTTTGAGAAATCGCTCCTGTGGAGTCGGCTTCTTAGAATCGATTGCACGGCTCCCGGATTACGGGCAACACTGAAGTAATCGAACGCTTTCCCATTTGGCGATTATCCTGCGTCAAGTCCCCGGGCCCTTTTCGGTGCGTAGCGGCCGCGACTGGTGCGAGGTTCTGGCTTGCAAAAGAAGGGCTCTGACTCGTTCCATTCTCAGACTCTGTTCAGAGTCGGTGTCTCACAGCATAAGATTGACCCTGTTGCTCGTCTCACATAGACTCCGCGCGACAAGTTTGCTCTGGAGGTTTATGCCGATGGTGAAATCTGGGTTCGTATGCTTTGTGTTCATGGTATTTGTGCTCGGAACTCTAGCGGCTCAGGACCAACGGGGCGCGGAGAAAAGTCATCAAGTCATCCTGAAGTATCTGGGAACGGCAGGCTGGGAAATCAGCGATGGAACCACCTCTATTCTGATCGATCCATATCTGTCGCGAATCAACGGACCTGCGCCACCGGGAGGAGGGTCGGGCCACTCACTGGCCGGAGACACTCGCCGGGCATATGGGTGGGGTGATGTTGCCTCGCCGGACGTGGCGGCAATCGATTCGCACATTCAGCGGGCAGATTGTGTTCTCGTCACTCACACACATTACGACCACATATTGGATGTTCCTTACATCGCTCTCAAAACTGGCGCTGTAGTGATCGGCACCGAGAGCACCGAAAATGTGATGCGGGCTTACAGCGTACCTGAAGGACAGCTGACCACCGTGCGCGGCGGAGAGGACTACGAGTTCGGTTCCTTTTCCCTCAAAGTGATTCCCAGCATTCACAGCCCCCTCGACCACAAGCACTACTTCAGTTCCGCGACTGCCCCAGCTGGAATGAAAGCACCATTGACTTTGGAACAGATTCACCCAGAGGGAGGCACCCTCGCCTACCTGATTCGTTTTCACGGTCATCAGATTCTTGTGTTCGGGGGGATGAATTACATCGAACGCGAGATCGTCGGACTGGAGCCCGACGTCGCGTTGATCGGAGCCGGAGCTTCCCGAAAGGAAATCTACGACTACAGCGGTCGCCTTATGCGCGACCTACACTACCCGGCCCTAGTCCTCCCAACCCATTGGGACAACTTTCTCGCGCCGTATGGAGCCTCGCAGCAGCCTGCTCTCGACGCCCTGCAATCCTTCTTGCAGGAGATCGCGGCCGCTTCACCGAAAACAAAGGTGATCGTGCCCAAATACTTCGAAGCGATCCCTCTCGAAACTCTTCCGAAGTGAGTACTTCATGTTCTCCCGATTGCAAGCGTCACAGCGGTTTACCTGAAATGCTACCGGGGGCGACTGTGCCCGGATCACGGTCAAACCAAGAAGGAACCGAATTACTTTTGTTTGCTGACCACCAAGCAGGTATCGGATAACCGGCGCGTCCCGGCCAAACTAATCGAGCACTCGCCGACGCTGTGCTCTCTAAGCTAACGTGGACAAAAATATTTGTCCCGCCTACAGAATACCCGCGCTGCCGGCCCACCGGGCGATATAAGCCCGCAAGAAAGAGGTGAAGTTGTCCGCACCTGGCGGAAGCTTTTTTCCTCGGAGGCTTATGCGACAGAAGTCCAAGTTCACAATGGGATTGATCAGCCTGCTCATCACGACCCTGCGATTTCGGCAAGCAGGCAACACGAAGGAAGGGATGACGGCATTGCCCTCGCCGGCTTCCACCATAGCGATCATCGTGTCCAGATAGTTGAACACGGCGCGCGGGCGGACAAAAACACCGGCGCGGGCCAGATGCCTATCGATGAACTGCTGGACCAGATTGCCTGGCACCAGCGAGATCAGCCGCTCTCCTTTCAGAGCGGACCATGTAGTAGACGTACGGCGCAATGCCGGATCGTTGTCGGGGCGAATCACCATCAACGAAAAGCGAAACAATGGCGTTCGGCGGAGTCCGGGCGCGGGCTTGAAGAACGCACCCACGCTCATATCCAGTTTGCCTTCCTCAACCAGTCGCGTGAGGGCCTCTCCGCCGACATCGAACACTCGAATGCGGAGGTCTGGCCGGTTACTTCGAAATTCCTTGATTGCTTCCGGCAGTATGTCGGCTGCGACCAGTGGTGGCGCGCCGACGGATAGGGAGAGGCTAGCTTCGGCTGCCGATTGCCCGACGCGGGATACGGCGGCATCGAGCTTCTCAAGACTCTCCCGGACCACTGCAAGCAGCTCGCTGCCTGAGCTCGTCAAGCCGACATGGCGTGTCGTGCGATCAAATAGGCGGAATCCGAGCTGGGTTTCCAACTCTCGAATCAAAACGCTCAACCCGGATGGGGTGATATAAAGTGCTTCCGCGGCACGCGAGAAGCTTCGATGCTGCGCCGCAAGCGAGAAAGCCCGGAACTGGCGGGACGTAAAGTCCATTCCTGAGAATACCTCAACAATTATTGAAATATTTGAACTTGTATCACAAGATTACATGAATTGAAATAAACGTCTGGCAGATTCCGCGGCCAATCCCTTGACGGTGGAGAATGGGCTCTTGCAACAGTCGGCAGGAAAAGAGCACGAGTTGACTGGCGGCTCGGAAGCCTCGGAACTGGGTTCCACCTTTTCGCGCCTCACGCCCCGGCAATGGCTCATCTGCGGGGTCGCCGCACTCGGCTTTGCGTTCGATCTTTACGAGACCATAGTGTTGCCGCTCATTGTCCGTCCTGCACTCACCGCTCTAGGAAACTTAAAGCCCGGTAGCCCGGGCTTTAACCTCTGGGTGGGACTGCTGTTTTACTTGCCATTGGCTTCGGGGGGTGTCTTTGGGCTCCTGGGAGGCTACCTGACCGACCTTTTAGGACGTCGGCGCGTGCTGGTGTGGAGCATCCTGTTGTATGGCTTCTCGGCCTGCGCCGCCGGCTTTGCTCATACGTTGCCGCAGTTAGTGTTTTTCCGCTGCACTACCATCATCGGCGTGTGTGTCGAATATGTGGCTGGGGTGGCGTGGGTGGCAGAGCTTTTCTCCAATCCCAAGCAGCGTGAATCAGTCCTGGGCTACACACAGGCAGCCTTCGGTTTTGGCGGGCTAATGGTAACAGGAGCCTACTATGTTGCTGTCACCTACGCCGAGCGCTTCCCGGCCATCCACGGTCGCCACGAGGCTTGGCGCTATACCCTACTGTCCGGACTGATTCCCGCGATTCCACTCATCCTTACACGGCCGTTCTTGCCGGAGTCCCCTATCTGACAGGAGAAGAAATTCAAAGGAACATTGAAGCGGCCGAGCTATGCGGAACTTTTCCAGCCCGCGCTGCGAAAGACCACCTTGGTCACCACATGGTTGGTGGCGTGCAGTTATGCCCTTGCTTCAGGGGTTATTCTGCAGACACCGCGCATGGTGCCTGGCCTTCCGGAGGTACGGAGCCTCGCGCCTCGTCTGGTAGAGCAAACCGTGAGTCGCGTGCAATTGTTTCAGGAGGTCGGCACGATTGTTGGCCGCTTGCTGTTTGCTTTCCTTGTGGTTCGGATCGCGACGCAGAGGCGCCTCCTGCGTGTCTTCCTGGTTCCCGGATTGATCGTCTTCTCCTGCGTCTACTTTTTTGCCGCGACCCATAGCTTGCGACTGCTCGAGTACGGGATCCTTCTCGCAGGCCTCCTGTTGAACGGGCCGTTCAGCCTCTGGGGCAACTATTTGCCGCGGATGTACCCGACACACTTGCGCGGCACCGGTGAGAGTTTCGCGATCAACATTGGAGCGCGCGTGATCGGTGCATCGGGAGTACTTCTCACGACGCAACTCACCAACATCATGCCCGGTGCCAGCGCGGCTGCTCGCCTTGCGTACTCGGCTGGCACACTCGCGGTCTCCGCTTACTCCTTATCGTTGATCGGGAGCTTCTGGCTTCGCGAACCGGAACGCGCTCAACTGCCCGACTAGAATTTCTGCGGGGCACGTCGGCGGTTCGCAAAACTCGATTCTCGAAAAGATGGAGGACGGGTATGGGAATGGAATCGTCTAATACTCGCCGTCACTCTCTTCCACGATTGCGAGTTGCTCGCATGTCGCAGTGGCTGAAGCGTATCGTTCTCGGGCTTGCAGGACTAGCGGCGTTGACTGCGAGCGTACTCGCAATTCTGGCCACTCTTACAAAGCTCCCCGGAGAGGAGAGGACTCCATCAGGAGTCCGGCGCGACACGGCTTTGTATATCACGATGCGCGACGGCGTACAGATTGCCGTTGATGTCTGGCTTCCTCAAGACTACCAGGCAGGTCAGCGGCTGCCGGTGCTGCTCCGAACCACGCGCTATGGGCGCGATGGCCAGTTCGGCTGGGCATATCGGCTGGCAGTAGCGTTGAAACAGGCCGATCCGCATGGTCCAGGCGACGCGCAGACCGACTACCTGAATCAGCGTCACTTTGTGGTTGTCGTGGGAGATGCGCGCGGCAGCGGTGCCAGCGGTGGTCATCGCGAAACAGAGTTTTCAAGCGAAGAGATTTCCGATCTAGGCGAACTTGTCAACTGGGCGGCTAAGCAGCGATGGTCCAACGGACGTATTGGAAGCTTCGGAGGGTCGTACGAGGGAGCGACGGCGGAATTGACGGCAGCGACGAGCCAGCCAGCAATCAAAGCTGTTGCTGCCTTCTCTAGTCAGTTCGACGTCGGCCTGCTGGTATTCCCCGGTGGAGTCTATGACCAGGCGGTGTTGCAGTCATGGAGCGATCTAATCCGTAGACTGGACAACAGCGCCGATGTTTGCGTTGCCAACGGGTTGAGCAGTGCTCGTTGCTGGTGGGCTGGGCGATTCCTTCGGGGTGTGAAGCGAGTCGACACGGATTCGGATGCAAAGCAGCTCGCCCAAATGCTAGCTCAGCGGAACAACCAATATCCAATGGAGCTACTATCACAGGCCGAGTTTCGGGACGACCCGCTCCCCTTGCGCAATGGATCCTCCATTACCTTCGCGGACATAAGCTCGTTCGGGCATCGCACCCAAATTGAATCGTCTCAGGTATCGATCCAAGCCTGGTGCGGTTGGTTGGACGCAGACATTTGCGAGGGCGCGCTATCGCGTTATTTGACCTTCAAGAATCCGCAGCAGCTCATCATGGGCCCTTTTTCACACGGATTGGACTTCAACGCTGATCCGTTTCTCACTCCCGCGCAGCACTCTCCTCCGGAACCTACGGTCGAGCAGCAGAAGCGCATGATGGCAGACTTCTTCGACCGCTTGCTTCGCCCTGAGGTTTCGACCTCGATTGAATCCGGCATCCGTTACTACACTATGGGTGAGGGTCAGTGGCACGATACGAAAGTGTGGCCACCGCGGGGATTCGACCGCGCAAGCCGATTGTATTTCGCGCAGAATCATGCTCTCAGCCCAGCGCCACCTATGACCGCCGCCGCAAGCGACATTTATCTAGTCGACTTCACAGCATCATCTGGCAAGCATGATCGCTGGACGACTGAACTAGACCTCAACATTCTCTACCCTGACCGGTACGGTGAAGACAGCAAACTCATCGTTTATAACGGCGCTCCACTGGCCACAGACGTGGAAATTTCGGGGTCGCCTGCGGTGGTCCTCGAAGTGGCCTCTACCGCGACGGATGGCGCATTTTTCGCCTATTTGGAAGACGTCGCGCCCGATGGCCACGTCACTTACCTAGACGAGGGTGAACTCCGGGCGGTCAATCGCAAAGAGATGGATGCGCACGAACGTCCGTATAATTCGCCCGGCCCAGCCTCTGGCAGTTCCCGCCACAATGCCCAACCGCTTGTTCCCGCAGAACCCGCCAAACTAAAGATCTGCATGTGGCCAACATCCATCCTGTTGCAAAAAGGTCATCAGATTCGCGTTGCCCTGGCAGGCGCGGATGCTGATAGTTTCCGCCGCTACCCGCCGGTTGGCGACGTCACCTGGACTGTTTATCGACAGAGCGGTTTGGGGTCTTATTTGGAGTTACCGATGCGCGAACGTTAACGAATGGCCAGTTGACACGTGGGTTCTCTCCGAATCAATGTAGACTTGGCGGAACGGAATGCGATGACCACCTGCGATTGTGCCTGACGTGCATATGCCGCCCTCATCAAAATGCAACACTGCT
>Ga0210401_10001991_pt1 | contig 23019 bp, 14 predicted proteins | sample IncBWH32MmetaG_FD_150866 | JGI IMG/M metagenome (GOLD analysis project Ga0210401, IMG submission 150866) | Forest soil microbial communities from Barre Woods Harvard Forest LTER site, Petersham, Massachusetts, United States - Inc-BW-H-32-M | ecosystem: Environmental > Terrestrial > Soil >... | reverse complement strand
CAGGCGCACTTTTACCTGGGACAGGCTTTCTACGAGAAGGGCGACCAGGACGCTGCCCTCCGCGAGCTTCGTGCCACGGTAAGATTGCAGCCGGAGCTCGTGGATGCTCAGAATCTATTTGGTTTGCTGGAACAGCGCTCCGGTAATGCAGAGGAGGCGGTGGCGGCTTTTCGCCAGGTGGCGAAAGCGCAACCGGAAAACGCAGACGCGCACAACAATCTGGGGCTGGCGCTCTTGCAGGCCGGGGACGCCAATACGGCCATCAACGAATTTCAGACTGCCATGCATTTGCGCCCACAAGATATTCGATACCAAACGAATCTCGGAGTGGCTTACCTCCAAAAGACGGATTTCGATGCGGCGGCAAGCGAGTTTGAGGTCGCGCTCAAGACCGCTCCGCAGGACCCGACGTTGCACTACGATCTGGGTTTGGCGCTGAAGCTCAAGGACAAACTCCCCGAAGCTACCGCGGAGTTCCGAAAAGCAGAGGAGTTGGATCCGCAGCAGGCTGACGTGCACTACACGTTGGGCGTGACTCTCTGGCAGCAGGGCGATTTTCCCGCGGCCGTGGAAGAACTTCGCGCCGCGATTCGCGCGAAACCGGACTATGCGGAGGCGTGCTACACACTGGGGACTGTTCTGAAGCAACAAGGGAAACTCGATGAAGCCGCTAGTTCATTGCGGGAGGCAATCCGGTTGCAGCCCGACTTCGCGGGAGCACACACGACGCTGGCTGCGGTTCTGCGCCAGCTTGGCGATAGTCAAGGGGCGGCCGCGGAATCGAAAGCGGGAGTAGAGATCAGCAAACAGAAAACGGATCAGCAGGCAGCGCTTTTTGCGACTAACTCCGGAAAACGACTGCTCAGCGCGGGGGACCTTGACGGTGCGATCTCTCAATTCCGATCGGCAATTGGCGCGACGCCAGATTACGCTCTGGCTCACTTTGAGCTGGGACTAGCGCTGCAGCAAAAGGGAGACAAAGAAGAGGCTCTCAAGGAATTTCAGAAGGCTGCGGAACTCGATCCGCGCCTCAATGCTCCACGCTGACGCTCCATGTTGAAGGCCGCGGCGAGCTCTTCCGGTGCTGGTCTCTAGCTGCCATTGCGCAGGGCCACCAACTCGGTCGAGACCGGCACTCCCCGCGTCACTTTCACACGAATCACTGCTTCAAAGGGTTTGAGCTGGCCAGTTTGCGAAACCGAAAGCCGCAGCAGCAGCTCTTCCACGGAGTTTTTGCGGCAAACATACTCGACGGCCGCCTGTGTAGCCATCGTAGTGTCTCCCGCCAGGATCAGAACAGCTTGGCCCGGGTCCAGTCCTCTAACCAGTGCGATCACGCCATAGTCGTCGGTTACGGGTTCACCACTCGGGGTTCCCCGGAATTCCTTCAGCTCCCCTGGTTGTGGATGGACGTTAATAATCTCCGGATCGCCCTTGCGCGGCCCAGCCTCCACTCTGTGAAACACGAACTCCTGCGTGCCTGGAATTTCCAGCAGCGTCAGATTTTCTAGCGGCGATCCGACGAAGATCAGGTTGTTGTTCTTGGCATCATCGAGGGAAAACAGGCTCCCGCGCTTGACGCGTATTTGGCGATGGAGCGTTGCGAACAGGTGATCGAGTTCGTGAACTGCCAGGACTTCGCCAACGCCCGTGTAATGGTCAAAAATATATGTGTTCTGATTGTCTTTGCGGGCGTCGTAGTAACGTATGGCTATTTCGGGCCGCCCCACGAACTTGGCATTGCTGAAAATGACCCACGGCTCTTCCGGGCCCGAGGCGAACGCGTCCCAGAAGACCCGGAAGGCTGCCGGCACCCCGTCGGAGTCGCGAGCGATCCCTGCTTGGGCGGGGTTTCGACTGGAAACCATACTCAGAATCGCAACGACCGATCCCGCCAATAAGACCGCCAGCAAAGCGGTGGCTATGATCCAGTTGCGCCGAGGCGCAGTCCCAGGGACCGTGGTCTCGGTGCTCGCCGCGGAGTTCGGTCGGCTGGGGGCGACAGCTCGGTGGTGGAACGCGAGCACGTACGTACCCTTAGGAAGTTCGACGACCACGGGATCCCCGACGCCGTCAGACCCATAGTACTCGGTGAGCTTTACGCGGAGACGCCCTGCCTGGACGCGGACCATCGAATCCAGTTGGGGGTCGAAATCCGTCGAACGCCCAAAAACCTCGGTCGCTATCTGGTATTCCTTGATCGGCGATCCCGGGTGATCCAAGACATGTTTGGCAAGATAGCGGAGCAGTTTGCACAGAGACTCAGAGCCATGCAGGACATGACTGTTCACCAGCCTGTCGATCTGTCCGAGATATTGCTCTCGTTCCGTCAACGCAACCTCGTGACAACCCAGTTAAAGGAAGTGTAACAACGGGTCCATCTGCTTGCAAGATTTGGATTTAAGAAACGTCACCGTATCAGACGCCCTGAGACTTCAATCTAACACAGAAAAAAAACTAATAGTAGGCAACGTAATCTCTGTTCGGCCTGTCGAGGGCCCGAGCTGCGTTTTGTTGTGATTCTTTCCTAGGTGGCAGTCCCAGGGAGAATGCGTTTGGGGTGCTTTTCAGTCGAGAGTGGTCGTTGGGGGGTGTGTGCTCATGTCCAGATTGGCATTCGCTGGCGTGTTCCTGCTTGACCTTTCCCTGAACGATTCACTTTTCTAACCTTTTTGAATGAAGCGTCATTGCTCGACGGCTCAGATTCGTGTTGAGTCAAGTTCCAAAAGATGGTTCACAAGTCACCAGGTTCGGGTTGCGTTTCTCGAGGGAGGGTAAAATCGTGAGGCGATCGATTTGGGTGGGACTCGTAGTTCTCTGTTTGGTGTGCGGCCTTTATACGTCGGTCACGTTAGCTCAAGCGGTCTTCGGCAGCATCCTTGGCACTGTTACGGACCCCCAGGGGACTGCTGTCAGCGGAGCGAAGGTAACAGTGACCTCGCTCTCTAAGAACACGGCGTTCGAAACGACCTCGAACGAAAGCGGCAACTATTCGGTTACTCACTTAATTCCTGATAACTATCGCGTTCACATCGAAGCCACGGGCTTCAAGGCCTACGACGTCGCGAGCGTCGCCGTATCCGCCGACACGTCTGTAAACGTTGATGCCGCCCTTCAGGTGGGAGCGGTCACACAAACGGTTGAAGTCACCGGCGAAATTCCCCAGCTCCAGACCGACCGCGCGGACGTGGACGTCCAGTTCAGCCAGAAGTACGTTGAAGATCTACCGATCCTCAACCGCAACTTCACCAATTTCGAATTGCTCTCGCCAGGCACGCAAAAATTACCCGGGTTCAATCACGCTGCCACCGAGAATCCTCAGGGTGGCGGGCAGATTCAGGTCAATGGGCAGCACTTCTCGGGCACTAACTTTGAACTCGACGGTACGGATAACCAGGATCCAATCCTTGGCATCATCGTCGTGAACCCTAACCTCGATGCCATTGCCGAAACGAAGATCGCGCTCCAGGACTACGACGCGGAATCCGGCAAGGCGACCTCTGGCGTGATCAGGGTGCAGACGAAGTCCGGCTCCAACTCCTTCCACGGTAGCGGCTTCTACTTCTACCGCAGTAGCGACCAACAGGCACGCGATCCCTTTACGAATAAGCCCGGCGTTGGTCTCGCCCCAGCGAACTGGAAACAGTTTGGCGGCTCCGTAGGTGGGCCCATCCTAAAGGATAAGCTTTTCTTCTTCGGCGACTACCAAGGCACCAAGCAGATACAAGGAATCACCAACCTGTATACAGTCCCGACCCCGGAAGTGGTCAAAACGTGCAATCCCGCGACCAATGCCGCCAGCGCTACTCCCGGCTTCTGCGACTTGAGCGAGTATCTGAATGCCTACGGGGCTCCAGTAGGTGGGGTGCCTAGCGGCCAAGTCTATAATCCCAACACCCCGGGTAGCAACCCTCTAAACGGCGCAGGTCGCGCCCCCTTTGTAAACAATATGATACCTATCGCCGACATCAGCCAGAATGTGGGCAATGTGCTCGCTTTGTTTCCGACACCGACGGCCCCTGGCGTTAACAATAACTTCGTCTCCAGCGGCGCCGGTCCCTTTGATCAGAAGTCCTTCGATGTCCGTATAGACTATAGCGCTCCTCACAACTTCCAGGTGTTCGGCCGCTTCAGCCTCGACTATTTCTCGCTGTCCGGGTTCGGAGGCCTGGGAGCTCTGGGAGGACTTGGTTTTGGTCCCGGCGGTTTGAATGGCACTTCCAATGTTCATAATTACAGCTTGGCTAGCGGCTTCACCAAGCCTATAGGCGCCAAGTGGCTTACGGATTTCCGTTTCGGATATTTCAAATACAATCCGCAAACGGCATATTCCGACGCAAATTCGAACCCCATGACTGCTCTTGGATTCCCGGGCCTCAATCTGGGGACCCCCGTCACTGGTGGCCTGTCGGGCTTCCTCTTCACCAGTAACGGCAACAACGGGGGGGTGAACGGCGCCTTGGGTAATAACTCCGCAGGCGCTTATTCTTTTGGCGATGGTTTGAATATTGGCCGTTGCAATTGCCCCTTGACCGAAAGCGAACAACAATTTCAGTTTGTAAACAATTGGACGCGCACTCAGGGCAACCACACCATTAAGTTTGGCGCCGACATTCGCTATGCGGAAAATCTGCGAGTGCCCAGCGATCAGAGCCGTACCGGTCTGTTGTATTTCGATCAGGGTGGTACTTCCAACCAAGGGGCTAACGGTCTCGCGATGGCCACTTTCCTTCTTGGAGACGTTACTTTCTTCCAGCGCTACGTCAGCCAAAGCTTGGACGCTGCCGAGCGTCAGAAACGGTGGTTCTTCTACGGCCAGGATTCGTGGCGCATCAGCCCCAAATTCACGATGACCTACGGCGTTCGCTGGGAAATCTACTTCCCTGAAAGTGTCAACGCCAAGGGCAACGGAGGTTTTGCTAACTTGAATGACGGCACGATCCGAGTCGCTGGCTACGGCGGCATCGGCTCGAATGGCAACATTGACAATACCTATAAGGCCTTCGCGCCTCGCCTCAGTTTTGCTTACGCTTTTGATCCCAAGACCGTGGTTCGCCTAGGTTACGGGCGGGGCTTCGACATCGGCGTGTTTGGCTCCAACTTCGGGCACGTGGTCACTCAGAATCTTCCTGTTCTTGCACGGCAGGATCTTTCGGACAGCACCTTTAATCCCGCCGCTTCGAACAATCGCAGTCCCATTTTCACCCTTTCCCAGGGACCGCAACCCTTTAACTTTGCTCCTATCCTGGGCTCTATTTCTGCCAATGGCTTGTTGCCGATCAACGGTATCGACGGCACGACGCAAGGCGTCGCGCGCCCGACCATTCAGCGGCTTCCCACCATCGATCAGTGGAACGCCACGATTCAGCGACAGATCACTCCATCACTGAACATTACTGCCAGTTACATCGGAAACAAGGGAACTCACGTTTTCGCGGGTACCGGGCCATCGTATAACAACAACGAAATCGCGATAGGCCCTGGTACCAACGACGTGGTTTGTCCCACTCCGACGACTTGCTCTCTGGCAGGATTTGTCCCGGCGCAATCGCAAGCCGATCGCCGTAGGTATTTCCTGAATGGCGTGCCAGCATTCACTTATCCAGGATTCACCTACGTGAACACGGCCGGCGTCGTCACACCGACACCTCCTTGCTGCGCGGTGGATACCACCTACTTCGGCAACGACGCCGATAATAAATACAACGCGTTGCAGGTGAAGGGCGAAAAGCGCATGAGTTATGGTCTTGAGTTCCTCGCGCACTACACGTTTTCCCACGCATATGCGTACGACTCGAGCTATTACTCCGTCAACAAGAAGCTTGCTTGGGGTCCAAACCCGTACAATCGCAATCAAGTGTTTGTGATCAGCACGATCTACGAGTTGCCAGTTGGCAGAGGCAAAAGATTCATGGGCGGCTCTGGCCGTGCCATGGACCTCGTCGTCGGTGGTTGGCAGGTGACGAACACCCTAACATACGGCACCGGTCTTCCCTTTACTCCGAGTATCGGGGAGTGCGGCACGATCGAAGATGCTGGCCCATGCCGTCCAAACGTCGTCCCTGGCAGTAAGATTCAGACTGGCGTTACGAATACGGCTGCTGGTACGTTCTGGTATACGCCGGTTGCCCCGCTCGCTTATCCACTCTCCCCCGCCAATGCGGGACTCGACTCCTGCACGTTTGCGCGTCCAACCTCTGGTATCTTCTCTCTTCCAGGTTGCGGCCAGATCGGCAACGCCGGATTCGATTCGTTGCGAGGCCCGCACGCCTTCTACGACGACATGTCGCTCTCGAAGAATTTCACCATCACCGAGCGCGTCAAGGCGCAGTTCCGATTCGATGCCTACAACGTGTTCAACCATCCGGTGCTCGCGGTTCCGGGCAATACTTGTATCGATTGCGGCGGCAGCGCTGGCCAGATCACGGACATCGAGGCCGATGCTGCCCCGGGTTCACCCGTGGGCATGCGTCAGCTGCAGTTCGGCGTTCGGGTCACTTTCTAACCTCTAGCATCGCCAAACAAAATGGGGAGCCCCTCGCGGGCTCCCCATTTTTTATGCTCTAATCGTTCTTCCGTGGTGATTGGAATTCAGATGGGAAAATTCAGGTCGGTCTGCACGGTATTGGCAAGTACGCTGGTCCTCGTCGACGGCCCCATCTCGTCGGCACGCTCAACACCTCCAAGTCAGGCGCCCACATCTGTTCAAACGCCACAGCCAGGGCCGGAAGCATCTCCCAAATCTACCCCAAAACCCCTGAGCCCCGGGTTCGAACAATCCCGGAAGCTTCTGCAGCAGGGAAAGTATGACGAAGCCCTCATGGCGCTCAGCGATCTCCAAGAAAAACACCCGGAAACTCCTGGGCTGTCACATGAATTTGGCCTGGCGTATTACAAGAAGGGCGACTATCTGAAAGCGGCCGCGTCCTTAAAGAAGGCCGAGCAAGAAAATACTGAGGATAGTGAAGCGATCCAATTGCTCGGGCTCTCCTACTATCTGGCCGATCGCCCCGCGGACGCAATTCCGCCCCTGGAAAGAGTGCAGACCTGGTTTGCCAGCGCCAACGTGGACGCCGCTTACATTCTGGGGATCTGCTACATCCAAACCCAGGACTATCCGCATGCGCGCGCGGCATTTGCGAAAATGTACGGCGTGCCTGACGAATCGGCCGCCAGCTATTTGTTTACCGCTCGCATGTTGCTGCGCCAGGATTTTAGTCCGGTTGCGGAAGAGTATGCACAGAAGGCCGCGACTCTGGATCCCAAGATGCCTTTGGTGCATTTTCTTTTAGGCGAGTTGAACCTGTATCATTCCAAATTCCCGGAAGCGGTTGCGGAATTTCGGGAGGAGTTGACGTTGAATCCGGGTTACGCTGCGGGCTACTACAAACTGGCGGACGCCTACTACCACATGCAGAACTTCGAAGAGGCGGAAAAGCTCTTGCAACGGTCCATCTGGCTTGATGCAACGTCTACGGGTCCCTACATTTTGATGGGCAAGGTGCTGGAGAAGAAGGGGGAGACCGAGTTGGCCGTGCGGGCATTGCAACGCGCTCTCGCTATGGATCCCAACAATCCCGTCACGCATCACCTGTTGGGACAAGCATATCGCGACATGGGGCGCACCCAGGACGCCGAGCGGGAGCTCAACGCTGCGGCACAATTGGAGGAACGCCAGAACGCGAGGCCATGACGTCTTCTATGGACCACGGTTTTTATGCAACGCAGCCGTCCGCCATTGTAAACTCCGCTCACTGGTTTCACTACATTCATGCCGGATACTAGATCCTATACCGTCGTGGGCCTGGGCGAACTCCTCTGGGATGTTTTCCCGAAGGGCAAAGAACTTGGCGGCGCTCCTGCGAACTTCGCGTACATGACCAGCCTGCTGGGCGATCATGGAGTCGTCGCCAGCCGAGTCGGCAGCGACGCGTTGGGACGTACCGCCGGCCGTCGATTGCAGCGCATCGGTCTCCACAGCCAATACCTGCAGATTGACACCATGCATCCGACCGGCACCGTGAAAGTGCAAGTTGATCCCGCAGGGCAGCCTACCTTCGAGATTGCCGAGTCGGTTGCCTGGGATTATTTTGAGTGGACTCCGGAGTGGGAGAAACTCGCATCCACGGCGGACGCAGTTTGTTTTGGGTCGCTCGCGCAACGTTCCTCGCAATCTCGCGATACCATCCGCGCGTTTCTGAAAGAGGTCAGACGCGGCACGACGCGCGTCTTCGATGTGAACCTTCGTCAGTCCTTTTATTCGGCGGATACCCTGGCCGAGTCAATGAAGCTCACCGATATTGTGAAGCTCAATCAAGAGGAATTGCCGATTGTCGTGAAGCTTCTGGGGCATGCGTTCCAGGATGACGAACGGGCAGCGCGTTGGTTGAGAGACACCTATAGTTTGCAGCTCGTCTGCGTAACGCGCGGCGCGAAAGGGAGTTTGCTCGTCAATAGCAGCGAAGTCAGTCAACATCCGGGCTGTCGTGTTGTAGTCGCTGACACCGTCGGTTCAGGCGACGCGTTCACGGCCGCGCTGGTCTATCACTATCTGCGCCGCGCCTCTCTGGCGACGCTGAACGAGGCCGCCAATCGCATGGGGGCCTGGGTGGCTAGTCAAACCGGCGCGACTCCGCCTCGCGATGATTATTATCTACAACAGATTCGTACCGCGGTAAGTGGCGAAGAGTAGCTCACCTGCGCCCGAATGGGAATCGTTACCGGAATCGTTCCATCCTAGGAGCGCTATTCCACGACTTGCTCTTCTCCGAGACGCTGAGTACGTACACAAGCAGCAACTAGTGAACGGGTCCAGCAGTAGCGGCATTCTGCTCCAGGGCCAGACGTGACACTGCGTCCGGTGGAAGTTGATTGAGTAGCGCCAGGAAAACGCCGTTTGTCCAGCCAAATCCGACGATGTTCATGTGATAGCCCGCGGTTACTTGGGTCTCCGACGATCGCGTCACAGCGTTGTACTTCTCTCGTATGGTTCCGTCGCGCCGGAAGTTTTCCGCCACTGTCGAGAGAAACTCGTAGGAAACCCGGTCTGCGTCGTCCTTAAAGCCGTACCGCCGGATGCCTTCGTCCGCAAGCAATTGATTGGGTGCCCACGCGTACGGGTAATCCCATTGCCCGCCGCTTTCGTAAGGGCTCATGACCAGTCCGCCGGGTTTCTCGAAGACCGCAAGATTCTTCATGATCGCCCGTGCTTGTTCGGGAGTCGCGATGCCCGTCCACATCGGGAGAAACGTGGTTACATATTCGTACGACGATTGCAGCTGCTTTTCGAAATCGTAGTCGAAGTACAAGCCTCGCTTGGCATCCCACAAATACGTTTGAATGCGCTCCTTGCGATCGTCGGCGCGCTTCCGCCAATCGGCGGCTTCTTTTTTGCGGCCAAGCATGTCGCTCATCAAGGCGAGATCTTCCTCGGTTTTATAGAGCAAGCTATTCAGACAGACGGGAGCATAATGGTGCGTTGCCGCGCCGTACGGGCCGAAGCGAAACGAAATGTCATAGCCTGACTCTCGCATGGCGCGGTCGCCCTTGTAGTAATCCGTGCTCAGCGCCGCGCTTCCCGCCGAAGCGCAGTCAGAGCGCTCCATCGTCGTGGTCGTCTCGCACACTTGCAGCCCAAACAGCGGTCCGGCCGGTGCCTGCGATGCGTCGCCGCTCTTCGTCGGAGCCAGGTAGCCACGTCCCCCGCCGGGGTGTGCCAGGAAATACGCTGCCACCTGGGTGAGGTGCCCGGTTTCGTCTTTCAGACTCTCCGGCGCCGGACCGTTCCCGAAATCGTAATAGCGCGATAGTCCTGTCGAGCCGGCCAAGTGCGGTTCGCGCGTCCACAAGCTGTAGTCTCTCGCGGCGTAACCGTACGCCTTTTCCAGCCACGCGCGATCCTCATGTCCTGCAGCTTTCTGTGCTTCGTATACCGCCAAAATCATCGAGGTAAGAAACGGTGGCTGCGACCGTGTCAAATAATAGGTACGATTCGCATTAAGCACCGCGCCGTAGTGCTCGATCTCAAAGAAAAAATTCTCTACCATGCCTCGCGCTAGTTCGATTCGGTTGTCCCGCACCAGACCGCGAATGATGAAGTAGCTGTCCCACCCGTACATCTCGTTGAACCTTCCACCCGGCACCACGTATTTGCTCGGCAGATACAGCAGTCCTGCCGGGTCAATCTTCCCCGGATCGACTTCGCCAAGCTTGTGAATGACGATAGGCAAGTGCTGCGCCTGGACGTTACATTGCTTCTGAAGCTGTTCGACCGCAGTTGGAACCTCGAAGTCCGCCGGGATGTAAAGCACGGAAGCTGTCGCGAGTTTCGAATCGACGATGGTTTTGCAATCCGTCAGCGAACGCGTAAGCGAATCCCATCCCGCCGCGATGTACTCCCGAATCGGGTTGAGACCTTGATCCTGTGCGGCGGCGGTCTGCGCATTCGCAGTCCCAATTGCGCAGCTAACGGTAAGAGAAACCACCAGCGCGACGGCAAATCTTTGCCAGGTGATGAACACAAAAATCGCTCGAAAAAGGCGTCGCGAAGTTAGTCGCGAATTTAGTCGCAAAGTTACGCGGTGAATCGTCTTTGGCGGCATAGTCCTCTTGCGAGTCGGTGGAAGGTATCTCTTTTATCTAGAAGAGTATAGCAGGCATTCGAGGGATGCGGCGCGAGCTTTTTTCGGACCTTTATCGCCGCACCGGACCGGCCTCTGCGGGCGGTCAAAAACTCACAGTTCTCCCGAATTCTCGGAAGCCAAGATCGAAGACCCTATTCGCTCGCAACGCGCGTGCTCAGGTCTAATTCTAGAAAGGACGCGCCCGGAACAGGGTTGGCGCGGTACGCCGCAATTTCTCGAAATCCCAGCGCGCGATAAATCTCCATCGCTCGCGTCATCGAAGGAAGTGTGTCGAGGCGCATTCGCTCGTAACCTATCTCGCGCGCCATTTCGATCAGTGTACCCATCAGCATGCGGCCCGCGCCTTTTCCACGAACCGACGGCCGCAGGTAGACACGTTTCATTTCGCACACCACATCGTCGATCGGGCGCAGCGCTCCACAACCAACTGCCTGTTCTCCATCGAAAACGAGCAGCAGCCGCCCAGCGGGTCTCGTGTATTCTCCCGGCAGGCGAGCCAATTCCTCCGCGAATCCTTGGAAGCAGAGATCGACTTCCAGCGACCGTGAGTACTCAACGAAAAGATCGCGAGCGAGCCGAACAAGTTCTGGCGTTTCCGCGCTCTCAATGCGCAACATAGCCGCGCCTCGCCATCTGACCAAACCCCATTCCAAGAGCAAACTACCAGCCTCTGGACGTTACGCAACTGACAATTTGGCGGCTCCTCGTTTGCCTAAGTCGCGGTTCCGAATTGACGCCAAGTATGGGTGGAACTGCACCTGACTGTCCCTAGTTCACCGACGCATTCGCAGTCGTTCACGTTGACGTTAGTGCCCTAGCAGGCTGCGGAAAAAGTCCTTTTCTTCAGCCCTGAAGGAAGCCTTTTTCCTCGTTTTGCTGCATTTTTCCGTAGCCTGCTAAGACGATCAGCGGCGCTTCATTCGGCAATCGGCAAGAAGCGGAGCGATTCTTAACGCTGCAGGGAATCAACAAGTCGAGATTCCTGAGCCGCGATGTCGGTCGGGAGCGGCGCGTAACCCAGTGCGGAACATTGCTTCTGCCCGGACGACAAGACCCAGCGCAACAGTTCCGCCATCGCGGTTTTCTTGGCCGCTCCGTCCAATTGTTGAGGAACTAGAAACCACGTAAATGTAGCGATCGGGTAAGAATCCTTGCCGACGGCATTCGTGATGGAAAATCGAAAGTCGGAGCCCATCGCTGCCGGCGTGCCAGCAGCGGCGGCGGTCAGGCTGGGCAGATCAGCTTGAATAAAACGGCCGGCGGCGTTGCGCACCAGGCCGAAGCTCAGCCTGTGCTGGATGGCGAAAATGAACTCGACGTAGCCGATGGAATTAGGCGTTTCCTGCACGCCTTGGGCTATGCCTTCATTCCGCTCAGCCCCGTTTCCGACCGGCCAATGCACCGTGACATCCGCTCCGACAGCGGACCTCCACTGCGGACTTACTTTGGAAAGGTAATCGGTCCAGGCAAAGGTTGTGCCGCTTCCATCGGAGCGATGAAAGACAGCGATTTCAGCATCCGGTAGAGGAGCGCCGTGATTGACGCTGCGGATCTGCGGGTCATTCCATTTCGTAATTTTACCGAGATAAATCCCAGCCAGTATCTCCGGCGTGAAACGCAGGTCCTCCTTCAGGCCCGAGACGTTGTACACCGGCACAACCGCACCGAGCACCGTGGCAAAGTGAAAGGCTTTCCGTCCGATTTGGGCTAGCTTTTCATCGGATAGGGGCATGTCGGTGGCCGCGAAGTCCACTTCGCCTTTGCTGAACCTCCGAATGCCTTCCTGTGAGCCAACGGCGTCGTAGCGGACCCGGATGTTCTCGTCTTTCTCAGCGAACGAAGTAAACCATTTCTGATACACCGGAGCAGGAAAGGTGGCGCCCGCGGCGGTCAGCAGGGTTTGCGAAGGAATTGTTTGCGAAGGAATTGTTTCCGAGGGACTTTGCGCTCGGGTTTGCAACCCGGCGCACACGAAACCTAGGCTGGCGCAAACAGAAATTGCCGCGGCCAAGCGGCGCGGTTGTCTCAATGAGAAGCTCCTTTAACATTGCTCGCCTGCAACGCTTCCTCGAATTTCTTAACCAGGAGGTCGGCAAGATTTTGCGTTACGCTGTCCCAATGAAACTTGCCGGGTGTGACCAGGTAGGACCACCGCGTTTCGTTGTGCTTGTCCTGCACTTCGACCGACAGCATGCCGCCGTAGATCGCATTCTGTCCGTAGGCGGAGGGCCGTGGATTTGTGGTGTAGTAGCCTTTTACCCAGAGTTCACCGGTCCCGGTGATCACCGCGTCCGCATCCTCTTTCGTGGAGACGACCTCCAGGCCGCGAACTTTGCGCAATCGTTTGACAAGAGCATCGCGCAGCTCGGCCGAGCCTTTCTTGGCGCCAAGTGAGTCAACATAGATCTTCTTGATTTGCGAAAGTGGAACGGCCGTTTGGGCCGCAGCCGTGCCCGCACCAACCAGCGAAAGACCTGCGGCACTTACCGTGAGGCCAAGGGCCACACGCCGCCAGCAAGCCATCCATGCCTTGGTCATAAATCCCAGGCCCAAACCGTACGTGAACATTATTACAGGCAGGTTACTCGAAGAGCCAGCATGCGCATGCGTTACCCTTATGGGAACTAATGCGTGCGAGAACCTGCGCCCGCCCCTGCCATCAGGCAGGGGGCGAGCTAGAGCAGATTCAGTTTATGCTTGCCCATATGTCAGTCCAGAACAACGAAGCGTTACCTAGGGTGCAGGCAGCCGATTCATAACGCCGTGAATGACCGAATTGGCGTCGAGCAATCTAAGTCTGCTGTTCTGAATAGCCTGACATCTCCAAGTTCCCAGCGAACCTATGATCATGCGATAACCGGTCACTCTGTTTGGTCAACAACCTTCATTCGTTCTTCATTCATCCGGCCACCGTGCACTTCGATTTTAGAAAGAGCAGTTTCGATCTCACGAAGATCCGCGGGCGTTAGCTGAACATCGATTGCTCTCAAGTTCTCGTGCAGGTGATCGGCACTTCGTGTGCCGGGAATCGGAACAATGAACGGCTCTTGCGCGAGCAACCAAGCCAGCGAAATTTGAACCGGTGTTGCATTTTTCTTCCCAGAAAACTGCCTGAGAAAATCAACAATCGGCATATTTGCTGCAATGTTTTCAGAAGAGAAGCGTGGAAACTCAGATCGCACGTCCATTTTGGGGTCGAACTTCGTTCGAGCATCTATCTTCACAGTTAGATATCCTTGTCCAACTGGACCCCAAGGCACGAAGCCGATTCCTAACTCTTCACAAGTCTCCAGTACACCGTTCTGCTCTACATCTCTGTTCATGAGCGAGTATTCCGTCTGAACTGCGCTCACCCGTTGAATCGCATGCGCGCGGCGGATTGTCTTTGCACTCGCCTCCGATAGACCGAAGTGCAGCACTTTTCCTTCTGCGATCAGCTCTTTCACCGCGCCGGCTACGTCTTCAATTGGCACGTTCGGATCGACCCGGTGCTGGTAATACAGATCGATGTGGTCGGTTCTGAGGCGCTTGAGAGATCCCTCAACCACTCTCCGGATGTGCTCGGGTCGGCTGTTAAGAATAAGACCGCCCTTTTCATTGTCGAAGCCAAATTTGGTTGCGATAGCGACTCTGTCGCGGACAGGCGCGAGTGCCTCTCCGACAAGCTCTTCGTTTGTATAGGGACCGTAGAATTCGGCTGTATCGAAGAACGTGACGCCTTTTTCATGGGCTGCACGAATCACCCCAATGCCTTTATTCTTGTCGGGGGCCGGTCCGTAGTTGCCGCTGGCATTCATGCAGCCGAATCCCATTTCTGAGACTTCTAATGTTCCGAGTTTTCGTCTTTTCATGGTGTTTCACTCCTCACTTCAACCCTAGCGACCTCCGATCCATCTGCGGTAGCCCGATTCTTTCGAATCATTGCCTATTCGTCCGGATGTTATGATTTGGTTGTACGGCGCGTGCTAACCGCCGGTTATGCTCAGGAGAGGGAGGGCGCCTCAAAGATGCTGAAACACAGGAAAATTGGCGATGCAAATGCATCCAGGCTCTCCCACCTTCTAACCGAGCTAGCGAAGAAGATTAGCAATTCACTTGGTGACTCGAGTGAACGTGCAACGGAGGTGCCGGGACTAATGCTTTATCGCCGCACTGCTCCGACCGCTCCGAATCCGAGTAGCTACGAGCCAAGCCTTCTTGTCATTGCGCAAGGAAGAATTCGAGTGGACCTCGGTAAAGCGAGCTACGTTTTTGGCCAATCGAGATTTCTGCTTACGTCTCTGGAACTGCCGGTCGTGAGCGAGGTGATTACGGCCAGCGAAAAGGCACCCTACCTTGCCTTCTTCCTGAAGCTGGATATGTCGGCTGTTTGGGACATTCTGAAGACAGAGGAAGTCCATACGACTGAGAAGTCCTCTGGCGCATGCGGAATCTCCACCGGGGAGACCACGGTTGAACTGGTCAACTCATGTTCTCGGATGATGGATCTGCTGGGCGCTCCGCGGGACATTTCATTCTTTAGCAAACTCATTCAACGCGAGATCATTTATCGCTTACTGCAGGGACGTCAGGGAGCACGCCTTCGCGCGATTGCCACGTTCGAGACCAAGTGCCACCGGACGGCGAAGGCGGTTGCCTGGTTGCGTTCAAACTACGAGAAGCCTCTGCGCGTAGAGCACTTGGCAACGATTGCAGGCATGAGTCGATCTACGCTGCACCTCCCTTTTCGCGCCCTTACGGCGATGAGTCCGCTGCAATTTCAAAAGCAGCTTCGGCTGCATGCCGCGCGGCAACGCATGCTTACGGGTGAACTGGATGCGGCAAGTGCGGCGTTCGAGGTCGGCTACGAAAGCCCGAGCCAATTCAATCGCGAGTACAGGCGATTCTTTGGCCGGCCGCCAATTCGCGATATCAAGGCTCTGCGAGACGGCAAAGTCATGGCGATCGCTACCGCTTAACGCTGAATTGCTGGGTTGCCATGGGCAGCTTGTTCTCGACCGTCGCAAACAGGCCTTAGCGCTCATTGAGTTATTGTCGGACAGTAGCGGTGATCCCTCCGACTGTGCGCGCGCCGCTTCACTTTGGTAAGGCCAAGCTGCCATGCGAGAGGAGCAAGCTTCTCAGCTGGCGGACGGCCTGAGCGCTCTCCGTTACCCTCGCATTTGCAAACCCCAAAATTAACCCCTGGCGAGCAGCTCTTCCAAGATACGCAGGGGAAAGTGGCCAAAGCCAAAGCCTCTTACGTGCGGCACTCGCCGCAACCTCCCGATCGCGGAACCCCTTTGGCAGCGTGACCACAAGTTGCATCCCCGCCTGCGCCCCGAGCACTTCGAGCGCGGATCCAAACTCCTTAACTATGCTGTCCACTAGCCCAGTTCGCCTTTCGCCGTAGAGGATCCGCATCCTCCGAATGTGACGAGCAAAATGTCCTTCTCGCATGAAGTCGTTGAGCACCGCCTGATTCAGGTAGGACGGGCTCAAGTCCATCGCCTGACGAATCGCCGTGAAACGTTCGACGAGGTCGGAGGGGATCACTACATAGCCCAGCCGCAACGACGGGAACAGGGTCTTGCTGAACGTTCCGATGTAGATCACGCGAGAATTGTGATCGAGTCCTTGCAGCGACGCGATGGGCATATTTTCGTAGCGATACTCGCTGTCGTAATCATCCTCAATGATCCAGGAGCCCGAATTTTGCGCCCAGTCCAACAACTGAAATCGGCGCGAAGCACTCATGGTTACCCCGAGCGGATATTGATGAGACGGCGTCACATACGCAACTCGAGCTTTGTTGCATAACTTGATGCCTGCCGATACATTCAGCCCTTCCTTATCAACGGGCACCGGGATCAAGCGACAACCCGAGCCCGTAAGAACGTTCCGCGCAAGCCAGTAGCCGGGTTCCTCCAGCCACGCGGCATCTCCGGGATCCAGCAGTACGCGCGCAGAGATCTCCAGCGCCTGCTGGGAACCGGAAACAATCATCACCTGTTGCGGTTCGCACCGCACCGCGCGAGAAGTTCGGAGATAAGTGCAAATCGCCTCGCGCAAACCTTCAAAACCTATTGCGGTGCCGTAGTGAAGCTCACCAGCGTGTGGATTCCGGCAGTGCCGCATCACCAGGTTCGACCATATCTGGAATGGAAACTGGTCATACGCAGCTTGGCTCACGCTGAACGGCCCCACTCCACGTACCCAAGGAGGAATTTCATAGCGCGGCAGAAGCAAAGCCCGTTTCGCCACAGGCCGGTACCCGGAACGAACCTGATTCGAATGGTGGTTGCCCGACTCATGAAATGTCAGTTGTTCCGGCAAGGAACCACACACGAACGTTCCTGCACCTACGCGAGCCTCGAAATAACCCTCTGCCAAAAGCTGAGCGTAGGCGGTAAGCACCGGGATGCGCGAAATTTTCAATTCGGACGCCTGGGCGCGCGTTGATGGGATTTGCTGGCCCGCTCCCAAGCTGCGGTTGACGATCAGGTCCCGGTAGGCATCGTAAATTTGCTTGTGCAGCGGCTTCGCTGCTTTGCGATCCACTGCGATGACTGGTGACAATCCGCTCGATACCTTCTTCATTTCCACAGTGTAGTGGTCATATCAGAATTCAATCAAGTGGATATTGCCACAAACCACTTGAACTTCTACTTTGGTCCAAAGGGGTAGTCCCAAAAATCCAGTCGGGGTCTGGAGGCATAGCGATGAATTTAATGAGTACCTTCGTGCGCAGTGGTCAGGATTTCGTTTTTGCTGTGAAGCGGTTTCGCTTGAGGTTTTTATCCATTCTGTCCGTTGGTCTGCTTGGTTTTTCTCTATCAACTCTCGCTCAGGACGCCAGCATCGTCGGCACCGTTACCGATCCTTCCGGCGCCTCGGTTCCGAACGTGAAAATCACGGTTACAAATACGGAAACGGGTTCGACGCACACCGTGGTGAGCAATGACTCAGGCCAGTACGCAATTCCTGAACTGAAGATTGGTCACTACAATGCCAAGGCCGAAGCCACCGGTTTTAAAGCGGCCGAGCAAAAAGGTCTTCAGTTGCAAGTAGGCGACCGCACTCGCGTTGATTTTCAAATGCAACTCGGCGGCGCTCAGGAAACGGTCACCGTCGAAGCCAATGCCGTGCAAGTGCAAACCGACTCCGGTGAGCAAAGCAACGTCATCACCGGGCAGCAGATTTCGCAAATCGCGGTCAGCGGCCGCAGCATGTACCAACTTGCGGCTTTGACCCCCGGGGCGTCGAGCCAGATTGGCGCTGGCGGGATGAGCGCAGGTGTTGTTAACACCTCGGCCGGCGGCGACGCCAACGTGGAATTCAACGGCATGCGGCAAAACCACAACATCTATTTGCTCGACGGTGGCGAAGATGACGACCGCGGCGGCGCGGGCGGCATGAGTATCGCCCCCTCCTCGGATGCCATCGCGGAATTCCGCGCTCTCACTTCGAACTACAGCGCTGACTATGGCCTCTCTTCCGCTGGAACCATGACTATGGTTCTCAAGTCCGGATCGAGCACGCTCCATGCAGCGGCGTGGGAATTCAACCGCAATGACGCTTTCGACGCCCGCAACTTCTTCAATCCGGCTCCGCAACCCGTCGCGGAGTTGCGACTGAACACGTTCGGCTTCAACGTGGGCGGACCCGTAACTTTCGGCCGGCTTTACAATCGCGACCGCAAGAAGACCTTCTTCTTCTACAACATGGAATGGCGCAGGCTCATCCAGGGCATCGTCAACAACGGCCAGCCAGTGCCGCTCCCCTCTACGTATGGAGGCGACTTCGGCAGCACCGCCATCAACGTCCCGACGGCCGCGCAGGTTGCGCCTTCGGTTCTAGCCAAGAATTGTCCCGGTGGTGTTCTGCCCGCCGGCATCGTCCAGGGTTCGCCCTTTCCGGGAAACACGATCCCTTCTTGCATGATCAGCCCCAATGCGACGGCTTTGCTCAACGCCGGGATTTTTCCGGCGCCCACGTCGGGTGACCAGTTCACCGGCGCCGCCACCTCGCCTACCAACGTGAAGGAAGAGATCGTGCGCATCGATCACAACTTCAGTAGCAAATTTTCAATTTTTGGACACTTTATCGCCGAGCAGGTGTCACAGGGCTACTCGACCAGCCAGTGGAGCGGTGCCAACGTTCCCACCGTCGGCGATACCTTCGGCAATCCCTCGTACAGCGCGGTAGTTCACGCAACATACACGATTAATCCCAACCTTCTGAACGAGATCGCCTTCAACTACAACGGCAATCGCATCAACATCGTACCTTTCGCGGGTGCTGGCTTGAGTAGCTTGGCAATCCCCGCAGGATTCGAAAGCAACCGGCTATTCACAGGCCCTAACAACGATAACCGCTTCCCCAACATCGACCTGAATGGCTCCACGGGTACCAAAGTCGAAATCTCCAGCTGGCCGTGGCACAACGTAGCCGACGACTACCAGATCCGCGATGACATCTCCTGGACCCACGGCGCTCACCAGTTCAAGTTCGGTGGGAGCTGGGCTCTCTACAAGAAGACGCAAGACCTCTTCGGTCAGACCCAAGGCGGTTTCAACTTTGACGGAACCTTCACCGGCAATGACTTTGCCGATTTCCTCCTTGGCGATGCCAAGAACTATCAGGAACTCGCCGTCCAGGACGCCGGCCAATGGAACAACGTTTCGTGGGCCGCGTACATTCAGGACAACTGGCGCGTCAACCGCAGGCTGACCCTCAACCTGGGTCTGCGCTGGGATGGCGTTCCGCATACCTACGAAGCCAACAACCGCATGGGGAATTTCTATCCAAACCTCTACAACCCGGCGAACGCAGCTCTTCTCAATCCCGATGGCAGCATCAATCCGGCCAGCCCGGGACTCGGCACCAGTCCGAATCCAATTCTTGCAGGCATTCCGCTGTACCTAAACGGAATCGGCATCCCTGGCCAAAACGGAGTTCCCAAGGGCTTGGTGAACAATCACTGGGCGGCATTTGGTCCCCGGTTGGGTTTTGCTTACGACCTGACGGGTGCTGGCAAGACCGTCGTCCGTGGCGGCTTCGGCATCATGTACGAGCGCATTCAAGGCAACGACATGTACAACGCCGGACCCAACATCCCTTTCAGCTTGCAGGTCACCACACCAGGCCCGGTCGAATTCAGCAATCCAACTCTCTCGCTGGCTTCGGGCACGGCCGCTGCACTGCCGATCAACGCAGCCAGCGTCACCGGGCTGGCCATCAACGACTACAACCTCCCGGTCAGCTACCAGTGGAGCGTCGGAATTCAGCGTCAGTTAGGCGCCCGATCGGTGCTGGGAGTTGCCTACGTCGGGAACCAGAACCGGCATCAGAACGACTACCGGGAAACGAATCTGCCAGATCAGAGCGCGCTTGCTGGGCTGATCAACGGCGGCATCTATACTCTGGCGCCGGGTCTGCCCTATCCTGGCTTCCACTCGATCGATTTGAGTCAAAACGAGGCCAACTCGCACTACAACGCGTTACAGGTCGATTTGACCTCTCAAGTCGGTCGCGACTTGACCCTGCGAGCCTACTACACGCTGTCGCGTACGATCGATCCGGTCACCGGCAACGGTGGCCAGGATCTGCAAAACGTCTCCAATCCCTACGCGGGATGGCAGTACGACAACGGACCGGGTGGCTACGATCGCACCCACAATGCGGCGGTCAACTTCATCTATGATCTGCCGATCTTCCGGCACACTGAGAACCGCTTGCTCAAGTCCACCCTCGGCGGCTGGGAGGTCTCGGGAATCGTTACGTTGACGTCAGGTCTCCCGCTCAATCCCCAACTGACTGGCGGACAGAGCAGCAACGGTCTTCCCAACGCCACCAATCGCCCGGACCAGATTGGGCCGGTGTCCTATCCACATACGGTTGCCGAATGGTTCAGCACGTCATCGTTCGTCGACCCAGCGGTGGGCACCTTTGGTGACGCGGGACACAACTCACTGCGTGGCCCAGGCCGCGACAACTGGAACCTCTCGCTGTTCAAGAGCTTCGTGCTCAGCGAAACTCGTGGCAGCAGGCTGGAACTCCGTGTGGAAAGTTTCAACACCTGGAATCACACCGAGTTTAACCAAGTCAGTAACGGCCTCGGTTCCAACAATTTCGGCCAAGTCACTTCCGCGTTCGACCCGCGAGTCTTTCAGCTCGGAGGGAAGATCTACTTCTAACAACACGGGAAATAGGCAACTTGACCCGCTCGCGCCGGAGACGGCGCGAGCGGGTCTTTTTCTTATGCACAGGCCAAAAGGAGCCGAGTTGTGAGCTGACCCTCCCCCCCCGGTTTTTTGTAAGTATTCATTCTAATGGTACTTAAAGTTGTTTGTTTTGATAGACTTTTGTAAGTATTCATTCTAAATCGCTTACGCTTGCAGTGGAAATCGGGGAAAAATGCCGGGCAAGAGGTGTGGCGGAGAAGCGGGAGCCTACGATGATTCGATTCGAGATACACGGTAGAGGATAGCATAAAATCATAGAGTTGTCAATTAGTATATTAGGTATCATCTCGAATGAAGCGGGCGAACGAACCGGGAACTATTGAGATGCTTAACGATGGCGGCGCCCATGGACGAAGCTCGCCTCGGAAGTCTGGGTCATCAGGAGCGCTGCTCCCGCGGAGACTGGGTCACTGCGCTTTCGGGGGCACAGACCCTTCGGCGCTCAGGGTAAACAGGAGTGTCTGTGCTACGAAAGGCGCCTGGCCGATCTAGTTCGGGACGGCATCGGCTACGGGCTGGGCGTGAGGTCGCACCTCCGGTTGCAAACGGTGGGACTCAATGCAGGGACTCAATGCAGGGATCAGGGCAGGGATTCAAGGCAGACTCGCAGGAGCGCTTTTGCAGCGCTCCCTTGAGGTGTAGGTCGGCGCTTGGATTTACGCCGTTATGTTGATTTTGGGCTGTGAAGTGGTGTGCCGCAATATCCATTTGAGCTGGTTTCATCATGACCACTTTAATTTTGGATTTCACGCCGCGGCGGTGGGAGAATTGAGTGCCTCTAAAATCTTCGGTAGTGGTCATGGGGCGGTTGTGGCAAGTGGTTATTGTGGTTTGCCGCCTTCTCCGCAAGACTTAGGAGGGACCGATGAAAATGACATGGGCAACCAAATTAGGAGTCACAACTTTACTGGTGATTCTCTGCGCCGCGGCTGGGGACTATGCGGCGGCTCCGGATACAGCCGGGTCGCCCGTTCTGGTGGAATTGTTCACTTCGGAAGGATGTTCGAGTTGCCCTCCTGCCGACGCGTTTCTCGAGCGAATGGACGCCAAACAGCCGGTTCCCGGCGCACAGTTGATTGTGCTCAGCGAGCATGTGGACTACTGGAACCATGACGGTTGGAAAGATCCTTATTCGTCGGCGCAGTTGACGGAGCGACAGAGCGGTTATGTCCACAGCCTCGGACTGAACACGCCGTACACTCCGCAAATGATTGTGGATGGAGCGGGAGAATTGAAAGGAAATGGCGCGGAGCTGGCGCAACTCCTCCAGAAGGCCGCGACGGCGCCAAAGGTTGCTGTGCGCATCAGTTCGCTAAGCGTCGCGGCGGGATCCCCGGCGATCGTACGCGCGCACCTGGACGTGGACGGCACGGCGCAGAAGCACAATTCCGAAATTTTCGTGGTGGTGGCCCTGGACCACGCGGAGTCTCAGGTATTACGAGGAGAAAATTCGGGCCGCCATCTGACGCACGTCGCGGTAGCGCAAGAGTTCATCAAGGTCGGAAAGCTCGAGAAGCAAAAAACGTTCAGCCAGGATTTCCAAGTCAAGCTCAAGCCCGGGACGGATACTGCAAATATCCGCATCATTGCTCTGGTTCAAGATTCCGGCCTCGGAAAAGTCTCGGGAGCAGCGCTGCAGAAAGTCACGAATTAGAAGTGTGAGAACGCCAAAGTTCCTTCCGTTCCGACACCACGGCGGATAGCAAGCATCGTGTCGGTCTTGCAGTAAGTGACTCTATTGGTTAGATTTGTTGTGCCAGCGCCCGGGTGGCGGAATGGCAGACGCTGAGGACTTAAAATCCTCCGGGGATTTTTCCTCATGTGGGTTCGACTCCCACCCCGGGCACCATTGTTTCCCCGCATAAACATTGAGGATTTGAGCGTTAGATTTTAGCTGTGCCCACGGAGTGCCCAACTATTACGGACGGTTGAACCGCTTCAGATTGCAGAGCGAATGCCTCAGCCTCGCATACTGCCCATGCCAGCTGTTTCGGATATGGAACTTTATTTGCGCTTAGGTGTGCCCGATGGACTCGAAACGTATGGCGAATGGCCCTATGAGAATGTTACGGCCAGCACAGATGAGCACGCTGAAGGTCAGCGAATTATTCGCAGGGACCCTAGCAGCTCGGTTAATCACGCGGGATAAC
>Ga0210401_10001989_pt1 | contig 23050 bp, 18 predicted proteins | sample IncBWH32MmetaG_FD_150866 | JGI IMG/M metagenome (GOLD analysis project Ga0210401, IMG submission 150866) | Forest soil microbial communities from Barre Woods Harvard Forest LTER site, Petersham, Massachusetts, United States - Inc-BW-H-32-M | ecosystem: Environmental > Terrestrial > Soil >... | reverse complement strand
AATTCGCTCGTCGGAGGGCCTTCGAAGTTGTATGAAGGTTCACGCACTCAGATCCAGGGAGCGATTGACTCGCTGGTGAAGCGCGCTATCAAGAGCGGTGACATTCGTAGAGACCTGGAGCCATTCGATCTTCTCCGCGCGCTGATCGGCGTCTCCCACGTAGCCTCCGGTCCCGACTGGCAGCAAAGCGCCAGAAGACTAGTGGATATCCTCATCACCGGTTCGCGGCCAACAAAATAAGACGGGAGACGTAGGGGCTCGTATCGTGAGCGGTAGCACTCAGCAGTAGAGTGGCAGTACAGTTGTTGAGTTGCAAAAAGATCGCCGATGCTCGGGCTCAGTCTGTCTGCCACTCCCTGCTTAGGCATGAACCCTTATGGGATTCTCAGAAAACCGTGATTTGCATTATTCGCGTCCACGTAATATCCGCTGATATCCCCCTCGAAGTTGAGACCGGTCGGAGTGGTGCCCTGGCCACTGCCGCGGCCTGCACCCGGTGCATCAAACGTCGTGATGGACCCGTTAGGGCTGCGAATAAATGCGTGCGCCACGCTGTTCGAATCATAGTAGGGGCCCGAAACCTCCCCCAATAAATTGAAGACCTCGGGCAGTGTGCCTTGCCCCGATGCGGTGCCGGCGCCGGGAACATCGAACTCGGTGAGGGTGCCATTGGGGAAACGGATGAAGCCATGACTGACGCTATTCGAATCATAATATACGCCGGGAACCAGGTAGTCGTCGCTGACGCCGTCTGTATCTGTGCCTTGGCCAGGGCCCGTACCTGCGCCTGGAGCATTGATTACGACGAAGGTGCCGTCAGGTTGCCGGAAATAGCCATGTAACACATTGCTGTCATCGATAATGGCTCCGGCAATCGCCCCTTCCACATTCAGACCGTCGCCCGCTGCCGTACCAGTGCCTTGTATTGAGCCCGTCCCGGCGCCAGGACCCTCGTAGGTCGTGATCGATCCATTCGGGTAGCGCACGAATACATGGGCTCGATTTGTCGAGTCGAAGTAATATCCGGCAATTTCTCCCCAAAGGTTGATGTTGTAAGAGAGAGTTCCCTGTCCGGCGCCCGTGCCAGCTCCCGGGGCATCGAACCTGGTGATGCTACCCCCAGCCGTCCGGATGAAGCCATGACTAACGTTGCTCGAGTCAATGTAAACACCGGTGATCGTGCCGATAGGATTCATACTGACCGGCTCTGTGCCTTGGCCTGCACCGGTGCCAGCCCCTGAGACATCGAAGGTTGTGTATTGTCCTTGTTGGCTGCGAATAAACCCATGAGCAACGCTGTTTGAGTCAGCATAATTTCCGAAGATCACACCTGAGTCGCTGACATTCTGCGGAAAGGTTCCCTGTCCCAGGCCAGTGCCTGCGCCCGGCACGTCGATGGTGACATAGGTCTGCGTACTCGCAAAACTGCACGCGAGAAGTATGACAACCGGCAAAATCCAAAGCTGCTTTTTCTTCATGACGCCCTCTTTCGATGGAAGTTCAAATGGGGATAAGTTGGCTGAATTGGTTGAGATTGAGCGATGCTGCGACTGAGTGAGTAATGAGGCAATCGCGGTGCCACAAGGCAATTCCGCCTGGATGTTTTCAAACGGAATGATCAACCTACAACGGCTATGCGTCAGAGTTACGGCGACTATGGACAGCGATACGTAGGGCATGAAAGGGAAGCGGTGAGGGGTGGAAAGCTCACAAATTGATTTGTAGTGACAAGTTACGAAAAATGGAATATGGAGTGCGAGGCCACTTCAGAAAATCATAGAGGCTTGCCCGATCGCCGTCCGATTTTGAAGTATTTGTGTGCGTCGTTTTCGCATAGAATTGCGGCATGCAGTGGCCCAGCCTACGGACAATCGTCCGAGCTTACGTAGTGTCCTTTGTCCTTTGGTGTGGTTTCGCGCTGCTCATGGGACTGCAGTATCAGACGCCAGATCGAAATCATTTTGGGCATTGGCTTGCGCAGTTCCTCAGCGAGGCGGTACTGCGTGCAGTGAACTTGGGCTTCTGGACTCCACCTGTTTTTTACCTTGTGAACCGGTATCTCCGCTTTTCGAAACGTCGCGTGCATTATTGGTTCGCTTGGAGTTTGGGAGCATTCCCCTTCGTCCTGCTTCATAGCACTTTTCTCTCGATTTTGGTTCCGGACTATGATGGTGCGACACAGACATATCTCCCGCGCTCATTTCAGTCCTGGTGGGACACGATTCGCCACGGTTTCGCCGATCAGACATTGATCTACATTTTGATCGTCGTGGCAGCGCACGCGTACGAGTACTTAAAGCGGTTGCGAAGTGAAGAGCGTGACAGATACGAGTATCAGCAGGCGCTGGCTGCAAGTGAGTTGCAGGCACTCAAGATGCAGCTTCATCCGCACTTCCTGTTCAACACTCTGGTTGGTGTGTCAACTTTAGTGGATGTGGATGCGGAGAAAGCAAAATCGATGATCCTGAAGCTCTCGGGCTTGCTGCGCACCGCTTTGGATGGCGGCAGCTACGATTTGGTTCCTCTGGAGAGCAAGTTGAAATTTGCGCGGGAATATCTCGATCTGGAGAAAATGCGCTTCGGGAACCGCCTCGAAACGTTTTGGGCGATTTCACCGGAAGTCTCCCGCTTTCTGGTCCCGCAGATGATCCTGCAACCGTTGGTAGAAAATGCTATCCGCCATGGTATAGCGCCGGCGCGCGAGGGCGGATGGGTCGAAGTCGAAGCGGGCGCGAATGACGGTATCCTTCGCATTCAGGTGCGCAACAGCATGGTAGGCAATGGGCGGAGCGGGACCGGTTTAGGGTTACGCAATGTTGAAGCGCGTCTGAAGCACCTCTATTCGGGGAAGGCGAATGTGCGTCTCAACCTGGCAGAAGACCACATCGCAACCGCGAGTTTAGTATTACCGGCTTTGGATCGCGGGATCGCCAGCTTTGTGACCGCCTTTGAGGGGCACAATCGAGGAAGTGATGCGAGTCCTGATCGTTGATGATGAACCGCTGGTTCGCACCGCACTTGAGCGGATTGTGGCTGCCAGGCCGGATGTCGACCGCTTCGACTCGGCTGCTGACGCGATTGAGGCTGAAGAACGTCTCGCTGGCAATAACTACGACGTAATGCTGCTCGATATCAGTCTGCCGGCGAGAACAGGACTCGAATTGCTAGATCGCATCCGTCAAAGCCCAAGGTCTGCGCCTTCCGTTGTGCTGGTAACCGCTTACGCCCAGCATGCCTTGAGTGCGTTCGAGAAACATGCCGTCGATTACATACTCAAACCCTTTTCGAGAGAGCGCGTGAACCAAGCCCTAGACTTTGCTTCTCGCAGAACCGAAGGCGAACGCGCTGCGAGGCTGCTGGAGCTTATGCCTCATCTTCGCTCTGCAACTGACCAGAGGACTGCCAAGATCGCAATCAGAAGTAAAGGCCGCGTACTTTTCATTGATCCACGCGATGTGGCAGTCGTCGAGGCCCAAGGCAACTATGTATTGCTTCAGCAGGAGAAAGGGTCTTACATGTTAAAAGAATCGATCTCAGCGGCCGCCGATAAATTCCGAGCCTATGGGTTCGTTCGAATTCACCGTTCGGTGCTGGTCAACGCCGCGTTCGTCGAAGAGATCCGTCCCCGTTCAACTGGGGAGTATGAATTGCGGGTGAAGGGCGGAAATCAATATACCGTCACACGTACCTACAAGGGCAATCTCAAAACCCTCGCCAAGATATGGATGGGCAACGGGACACTGCTGGCCGACTGACGCTTGACCGCAAATCGTAGATAGTCCATTGCGCAGATTCGAGCCACTCGGGATCAACGATACGATTCATGATGAATAAGAATGCCAGACCGTATGCCAGCGTTGCCGCAAACGGTGCAGAGTAAGTCAGACTGCGCAATGTGCGCAGAGCCCGGGTTCGCCTGAATCGGGACGGTTGGCGGTGGCTAATTGGCGCAACCAGCGCTTCGAAGAATCCTCCTCACGTACGCGGATTCAATCCCGACTGATCTGCACGTAATAAGCGGATAACGGGCGAGTCGGAAATCGCGGGCCAGAAGTCGGCTTGTTGCAGCCCGGGCCCCTCCAGCGAGGCTTAAGACCTCGCGGAGCTTCCACGCACCTCCTTGCTGTACCGCTGCAGCGCCGCTTCGATCACCGGATACCCGTCCTGGGCCGGCAGAATGTCGTCCACTTCGACAGTCTTCCCTTCGAGCATCTTGTAATCCTGAAAGAACCGCCGCAGCATCAACCGGCGGTGCTGCGGAACTTGGCCGATTGTATGGTATTCGTTGAATTCGGGATCCCGGGTCGCCACGGCGATAATCTTGTGGTCCTTGAGTTCCGAATCGATCATGGTCATCAGACCAATCGTACGGGCATGAATCACGGTGAGCGGCACAACCGGTTCCTGGCATAGCACCAGCACATCGAGGGGGTCGCCATCCTCCGCGAGGGTCTGCGGAATGAAGCCGTAGTTCGCCGGACAAAAGACGGCGGAATAGAGAATCCGGTCCATTCGGATCATTCCGCTCTCCTTGTCCAACTCGTATTTCACGTTCGATCCCAGTGGAATTTCGATAATGGCGTTGAACTCGCGCGGCAAATGTTCGCCAGGAGTCAGGTTGTGCCATGGATGCGGCATGCTCCCTCGCTTTCTATTTGTGTCATTTAGGTCGGGACATTAGAACCATATCGTACCCCTCCGGTTAAGTTCCCGAAGGACCCGATCCTAGTCTGTCTGAACCTCAATGCAGATTTCTTGAGAAGGCGAACTATTGAGGCGCGCCGAAAAGAACAGGACTCACCATGGTTCCAATCCTGGCTGCCATCTCCTCAGCGGGGATACGGTTGGGGGTCTGAAACCAGCGGCGCGCGGCTCCAAAAACAGCCCAGGCCGCGGTGGTCGCCAGCAGTGCCGTGTCGACTCCGGGTGCCGTCCCATGAAGAGCAAGACCTTCCTTGAACATACCCTCGACGACCGGGATGATGGAGCCTTCCAGCGACATCCGGGCCAACTGACTGGGACAGCCTGTGGTCTCAGCAAGATAGTCGCAGACGCCAAGTGCGATGGCGCGTAGTGCTCCGTGGCAGTCGGTAAAGGTGATGGCGCGGCGCTCGATCAGGGCGCGAAAGCGGGCGTCTGTCATGGCTTGCAGCAGCGCGTTCTTGTCCGGATAGTGCAGGTAAAAAGTGGCCCGGTTTAGCGTGGCCTCGTCCGCGATGTCCTGCACGGAAATTTCTTCGAACTCCTTCTTTTTCAGTAATTTTACTAGCGAATCCATGAGCATGCGGCGGCTGCGCAGAATGCGCGGATCCGTCGGTTCGGTCTCGGGTTGGAGCAGCTGGGCCATTCCTACCTTAAGGATACCTCCTCAGCACTTAAACGACACTCGTTTATTTTGTGAATCGACATATGTCTATTACTAATCATATGTCGCGTAGGAGGAATTATCAATGTCAACGCTGCTGCATATCGATTCCAGCCCTCTCTACAGTCGGTCGGTCTCCCGCGAGCTGACGGCTGCGTTCGTCGGCCAATGGAAGGCTTCGCACCCGGATGGAATGGTCATCGAGCGCGACCTCAACGCAACAGTCATCCCGCCAGTCAATGCGGAATGGGTCGGCGCCGTCTACACGCCGGAAGCGGCCCGCACTCCGCAGCAGAAGGAATTGCTTTCGCTCTCCGACTCGCTGCTCGCCGAATTGGAACAGGCCGATGAGTACGTCATCGGAGTGCCGATGCATAACTTTGGTGTGCCCTCCGTGCTCAAGCTATGGATCGACCAGATTGCGCGTGTCGGCAGGACCTTTTCCTACGGTGAGGGAGGGCCGAAGGGCCTGATTACCGGCAAGAAGGCGACCTTCATCATCGCAACCGGCGGCATCTACGACGCCTCCACGCAGAGGGCCTCATTCAATTTCGTGGAGCCGTATCTGCGGTCCGTATTTGGTTTTCTTGGCGTGACGGACGCGACCTTCCTCACCGCAGGCGGGACCAGCGTGCTGAACCAGGGCCATGACCGGAACGCATTCCTTGCACCACATCTTCAAGCCGTGCAGACGCACGCACAGACCATCTAGGGAGGACACTCATGAAAACTACTTCAATTGTTGCTCGCTATCTATTGGGCCTTATGTTTACGGTCTTTGGGTTGAACGGATTTTTCAACTTCATCCACCAGCCGCCCCCAACGAATCCGCTGGCCATGCAGTTCTTTGTTGCCGTCAGCGCATCGCATTTTGCTGCGTTCTTTTTCGCTGTGCAGGTTCTTGGCGGACTGCTGCTGCTCTTTGGCTACCTCGTACCACTTGCGCTGACAGTGCTGGCGGCGGAGCTCTACAACATCCTGGCGTTTCACCTGACGCTTGCGCCGGCGACCATTGCTCCGGCTCTGGTGGCCTCTGTACTGTGGATACTGGTCTTCCTGCAATATCGCGAAAGCTTCAAGGGCATCTTCAGCGCGAAGGCTGCAACGCAGTCATGAACTGCGTCGTATCTTCGTTTGCATCCGCCCGAAGTGGCGAGATACCAAGGGAACACCCAATCGCAGACAGCTTGTAACACCGGCTCTTGGATGAAGCGGGGATTGGGGTGAACGTCGAGTTGTACCAGCGCTGAATCACCAACCGGAGGTGTGAACAAAAAACCCTCTCCCCGGCTATTCGGGGAGAGGGCGGTTGCAGTCGAAACGTGCTTTAGTCGTCCAAGTCAGCCGTCTTAGGCGCCGCCTTCTTGAACTCGCTCGGGGGCCGAACCTTGCTCTCGCCGGGATACGGCCGCGTAAAGCCGGTGGCCATGTACCAGTTTAGATGGTTGACGGTGTCCGGGTCTTCGGAGTCAGGCTTGGTCAGCTTGCCGGCGAAGATCTGCGACTTTTTCTGGAGCCACGCCGCCCTCAGCGCCTTGACCTTCGGGCTGTCGTTTGGATTGACTTGGTTCGCTGTAACGCCCTGGTTCAGAGGGACCTGGTTCGCCAGGTGCGACCACGGTTGGAAGTTCTCCTGAGGTGGTGTGTCAGTGAAATCCGGCCTCATGGGCGATGCGATGAGGTCGAACTGGTTCATGGGTGTCAGGCCCAGGATTTGCTCGATCGTCCGAGTCATGTTGACCTGCGTGTAGTAAGTGTGGTCGGTGGGTCCATACTGCACGGCATATGGGCTGACGATATAACCTGGGCTGCGATGACCGTCGACGTGGTCGACGCCGTTCTGGGCGTCGTCTTCTTCCATGAAGATCGCGGACGTGGACCACACGCTGCTGTTGCTGATGTAGTCGATAATGCGACCAACCGCCAAGTCGTTATCGGCCTGTTCGGCGTCCGGGGTCGGCGGGCCGCCGGTGTGGTCATCCATAATCCACAGGATGCTCAACGCCGGCACCGTGTTGTTCGCGACGTCATTGTTGAAGTCCTGTACCCATAGATCGACGCGGAATTGATCGGGAATGTTCAGATCGAACTGCGGGAAGTTGGTAATGAGGCGGTTATACACAGCCGGGACAGAGGAATGTGCCTGAACTGTGTTCTGATAGTAGAGTGTCGTCTCGCCCTGAGTTCCAGGAGGTCCGCAATTAGGCCCTCCCTCGTAGCACTGCGAGTCGGCATAGAATTGGGCCCACGTCGGCTCCTGATTCGACCCGTTCGGCTGGTTGAAGGTATCGTACTCGACGTATTCGCCGTAGATCTTTACCGGCAGACCGGCGGCCTCCGCTTCCGAGAATAAAAAGCCCTTTTTCTGATAAGCGAGTGCATCGCCGGCGTTCCCGCCTGGATAGCTGCGGACCCAGTCAGGCGACTGGATGTCGTCGGCGTAAGGTGCCATCCCCTCGGTGATCCACTGATGACCGTCAGCCGACTGGCGGCTGGGATCGTAGAAATTGTCGAAGAGAGGAAAGCGCGTCACCAGGTTGTGTACGTTCGGCGTGTCCAGGTAAGTCGGGGGGTTGTAACCGAACACCGCCAAGGAGGGGTCGCCATTGCCAGCGGCCACGTCGCCCAGCATCTGGTCATAGGTGCGGTTTTCACGGATGATCAGGAACACGTGCTTGATGAACGACGGATCGCCGACTTTGGCCGGGATTGCGACCGGTGGGGTCTTCGGGTTGCCACCGCTGGCAGACTGGATATTCTCAATCAGATTCCAGTGGTTGTACTCGTAGACCTGCTTGGTCATGGCCTGCAAGGTCTCGTTATTCGGGACGGGGACGATGCTGACGGTGCCATTGTCTTGGTGGGTATTGTAGCCGCAGACGCCGTGGTCGCACTCGAACGACTCGCGCGTGCCGATGCCTTTGTCGTTGGCAACGATGAGCGTGTTTCGGCCTTCCAGCACGACCGAGCTCGGCGCATAGGCCACCGGGATCAAGCCCAGGACCGGCTCATTCGCGCCGCTGTTGAGGTTGACTACCGCGATCGAGTTGGCATTGTAAAGGGCGACATAGGCAATGCCTTTACTGCTATCGACGGCGATCGAATTCGGCGCGGCGCCATAGGCGGGCTGGCCTTGGCCGGGCACTCCAATCGGCAGCCCGAGGCTGATCGTCCGCGCCACCGTGTTGGTGTTGGTGTTGATAACCGAGATGGTGTCGCTATAGGTGTTGGCGACCAACAGGTACTGTCCGTAGAGCGCCATTCCGGTCGGGTGCAGACCGGTCGAAATATTAGCGGTGACCGTCATCGAGTGCAGATCAACTACAGAAACGGTACCGGTGACCGCGGCGCCGACAAAGGGGTCGGCGACGATTTCCGTGCCAGCGGACCAGATCTGGAAGTCCGACTGCGTAGCGGCCCGGCCACCTTCGTTGCTCACGTAGGCGGTCGTGCCATTGCTGCTGATCACGATGCTGTGTGGTGCGTTGCCGACCCGGATCTGCGCGCCCTGCTGGTTCGTGGTCAGGTTGATCTGGGTGAGCGTATCGTTCTGGTTTAACAACGCGTAGGCGCTGCTGCCATCCTGTGAGATCGCAACGCCGCCGGGATAAGAAGTGCTCGGAGTATAGAACGTGCCACAGGGGACGTCATAAGCTCCCGGAGGGCTGTTCGGGAAGCAGGTGATGAAGGAATTGTTCGGCGGAACGCTGATCTGGGCGTTGTCTTCGAGTAAGCCCTGTGCAGTGACGTTGGCGATGGTGACATTGCTGCTGTCCTGGCTGAAAACCAGGTGCTTGCCGTCTGCCGAGTAGGCTATGCCGCTATAGCTGCCGCTCGGATCGTTTCCCCCGGCCGGGATGTAGTTCTGCAGGACAACGCCGGTCTTGGTGTCGAACACCTCGACGGCTCCGTTGCCATCGCTTGTCGACGTGCCCAGGGTGAGGACGGCGGCGGTGTGAGTGCTGAGATTGGGGTTCAGCGCGATGGCCTTCGCGCGGACCCGGATGCCGAGGTTCACCTGGGTGCCGGCTGGGTTAATGATCTGGCCATCGCTGACGACCCACGAGCCGTTCGGCTGCGGGCCAGTCACGTAGGTCGGGTAGTATTGAGCAGCCGCAACCGCGGGAAGGCCGAGCCCCATCGCCAGCACGCCGGCGAGTGGGCGCAGATGGTTGATTTTCGACTTATTTCGAGACTTAATTCGAAACATTTTTCGAAACTTGGATTGTTTTCGAGACATGTACCGTTCTCCTCTTTGGATTTTTTTCATCACGCGGGGCTCGCAGAAGGGACTTCGTAGCGGTGCTCATCTTGCTGCTCAACCTCCAACAGGGCTTGGTGCAAGCACTCAGTGCACCAAGGCGACCAGTCTAGGTTTGAGAAAGAGACGCCAGCATGACGCCGAGATTACATTTTTGTCATCTTGGGTTTTGGGACCGGCTGTGCCACTTCGGAAGGAATCCGCGCGGCTAGCCGCCCCAGTCCCGCGCGGGAAAGAAAGCGGGCTCCGGCTGTCGCCTATCGACTCGCCCTTTACATCGGTATTCGGCTGTGGTAACTTGCGCGAGGTTGTAGCTCACTTTCGTCAGTCTCCCCTGGCCGAGTTAGTTCCCGTCTAAATTGCAAGGAGGAAATCCCGTGTCCCGAAGAATGATGAGTCAATTGCGGGCGTCACTTATTTTGTTGGCCGTATATCTGGCATACGCGACCTATTCGTTTGCTGCCTCAGAGAAGGTTCTTTTTGCATTTCCCAGTCAGAACACAGGGAATCGCACCCCTCAGGGGGACTTGGTTTTCGACACCGAAGGAAACTTGTATGGTGGGGCGGGCGCAGGATTAACCCAGGGTGGGGTGGTCTATCAGTTATCCGAGAGCGGCGGCGTTTGGAATGAGAATATTATTGTTCCCTCAATGTTCGAGTTCATCGGTCCCTCGGCAGGATTGATATTTGGCCCAAATGGAAGCCTTTTTGGAACCACAACTGCCATGGGTGGGCCTCCTGTTCCGGACGGGCTGGTTTTCGAGCTAACTTTGTCTGATGGCACCTGGGTGGCGACGCCAGTCTACACCTTTCCCAACTTCAAAGATGGGCAATGGCCCGATTCTCTGGTCGCAGACGCATCCGGTAATTTATTTGGTACCGCATACTATGGCGGGGTGGTAAAACCCCTGTCTATTTGTGGTAACTCAGGCTTCGTCTCCGGCTGCGGCACTGTCTTCGAGCTGTCTCCAAAATCGGGAGGAGGCTGGAAGTTCACCATGCTTCATAAGTTCGAAGGGAACGCAGATGGGGGCAACCCTGCCGGTGGCCACTTGATCTTCGATACGAAGGGCAATCTTTACGGTGCGGCGCAGGTGGGCGGAACCTCGTCCTGCAGTTGTGGGGAGGTTTTTCAGATATCGTCCACTGGCTCGTTCACAATTCTGCACAGCTTTCACGGGCCGGATGGCGCTGGGCCGAATAACGGTATGGTCTTCGACTCCAAGGGCCACCTCTATGGCTCAGCAGGAGGAGGAGCGTCCAAGGATGGAGTGATATTCCGGCTAGACCCTCAGTCCGACGGTTCCTGGGTGGAACAGGTCTTGTATCAATTCTCCGGAATCGACGGACAAGGTCCAAACGGGGATATGGTATTTGATGCTGCCGGAAATCTCTATGGCACTACTTTCAGCGGTGGAGCATATGGACGCGGTGCGGTATTCGAGCTCACTCGCCAATCGAGCGGGCAATGGACAGAGACGGTACTTTACAGCTTCACCGGAGGAGCAGACGGCGCGACTCCAACGGGCAGCGTTATTTTCGATTCCAGCGGCAATCTCTACGGCGTGGGTTCGGGAGGTGGGAACGGATATGGAATCGTTTATGAGATCACTCCATAACATTGTTCGGCTTCCCGCTCCCGGGAGTTTTCCAACTCACCCGGAGGCTTCGGGTACCCCGGTTCGTTTCGCTAGGGTGTTTCAGCCGGCGACGTGACCGCGAATGCGGTCTTTAAAGAACCGGCAGGCTGCGCCGAATCCGTGCGCGAGAAGCGCGGAAAGAATGAAGGGAAAAAAGGTGACGGCCAGTCCAATCACACATATCGTACATTTGAACGAAAACGCGAAACACACAGCGATCCATGCCGCCAGGCAGACTGGGCCGGCGTCATTTGAGGACCAGTCGCTATCTGAGTAGGCCAAAACGGCAAACGGTAATGCCGAGATAAAGCAAATCCTGGCAAGTTGGTCGGCCCCGGAGTGGAGCACGCCGAGGTGCATCCCAAGATAAATCGCGTAGGGGACGACCAAAAAGCAAAACAGACCAAGATATTGAAGTGGCTTACGTTCGCGGCCGTCCCAAGCTTCGCAGATATAGTCCCGCATCATGGGAATATTGTCGCTGCAATGAGCGGTCTGCGCCAAGATGCCGAGGAGGACCAGGCAAATGTTACTGAAGTCATCCGCTCTGGCGGTGTGAGTCCCGGATTTCCGTGGAGGGTGGACAAATTGTTTTTCCTGGCATATGCTTGACATATGCCTACGAAGCGCACCGTAAGAGGCCCCGAACGCCACGTCAAGGTCTTTAAGAATGGACGCAACAAGGCCGTGCGCATTCCCCGTGAGTTTGAGTTTCCGGGTGAGGACGCCATCATGCGAAAGGAAGGGGATCGGCTCGTCATCGAGCCTGTTCCCACGAAATCTCTACTCGCTGTGTTGGCGAAGCTTGCGCCGCTGCGGGAGGATTTCCCACCCATCCTGGATGCGCCCCCTGATGCGGTCGAACTTTAATGCGCTACCTTCTGGATACGAACATCGTTTCCGATCTCGTCCGCAACCCGCAGGGAAAAGTGGCAAGGCAAGTTCGCAAGGTTGGCGAACAGCATGTCTGTACCAGCATCATCGTCGCTGGGGAATTGCGTTACGGAGCCGATAAGAAAGGTTCGCCGCGGCTCTCATCCCAGTTAGACGCGGTGCTAGGGGCGCTGGAAGTCTTGCCGTTCGAGGCTCCGGCGGACACGAGCTACGGATTGCTGCGTTCTCGTCTGGAAAAGCGCGGCACGCCAATCGGCGGCAATGACCTGCTGATTGCGGCGCAGGCTCTGACGCTTGGTTACGTGATAGTGACTGACAACGAAAGAGAATTCTCACGGGTCGAGGGGCTGCGGGTGCAAAATTGGTTGCGGGTCAGGGAATAAGTGGGGAGCTCTTGATGGTCCAGTTTTCGAAACGCCGAACGCGCCCCATCCGGAACGACATCTCCTTAATATAATTGGCAGGACGTGGCCGAAATGTGCATTCAAGCAATCAAAGAATCTAGTGTTCGCCCCAGCAGTAAGTCAGCGGTTTGTCTGAAACTAGGTTTGCCTTGCCGTTTTGGACGAATTTCTCACAAATAATTCTTATGTCTTTAGCGGCTATGACGCTGGAGTTGTGCTCTCGAACTTTAACTACGATCTCGTCCAGGGTTAACGGAAGATTGTGATAGTTTGGTTCACCGGCGGGCGATGTTGACTTCCTCAAGGTTAGTTCTACCGCATCTTTAGGGGTCATTGTCATCTCGCTAACGCCGTCGATCGTATAATAGTGCTTCAAGGCACAGTTCGGCCACTACCGCTAGCTACGCTTGGTCTATGCCTGGCGCGTACGATGGTAAAATGCCGGTATGATGGAAATCTGCCCTGGAAGCTATGGGTATCCGCAGCAAGACGGGTCTTGCCGTGAATGCCGCCGGAAGATTGCGGCATTTCATGGAAAGTTGGATTGGCACACGCGGGAATCGAGGGGACGTGCCCGGTCCAGAAAAGGCGCTCGCCTTGGAAAACGGTCGGACAAAAGACGCTAGTTCAAGGGTATGACTTCTTCTTTGAAGGTCACGCCTAGCCAATCCCATGCTTTGCTTTTCGCAAAATCCGCAAGATGCATCTGCGTCAGGTCGCGCACTGCCTTTGACTGCGCAGCGGAGACAGTGCGATCGTAAATCAAGAGACAATGGACACTCCGCCCATCATTCTCGGGCCTGAAGGACATAGAGAAATTCTTCCCTGGGCCAAAATCTTGACCGTATTCTGTTTGCAGTTCAAGTGCCGCCCATTCGAGTTTCGTCGGAGTATAGGGCGCGTCTCCGGGTCGGGCACTTTGCGCCCGAAGTAAGCCTGCCAGAACAATCACCGCCAACGCTAGCAAATAGCCTCGCATCTGCCCTCCACATGTCGATTTGACAGCAGAATCGTACACCTCTGTTCCTCGTAACTGCTGACAAATCTCATCACACCAGCGCTCCCCCGCGCACAATCACGATCCGCCGCTACCCGCGTTCAGTTCCGCCCCATCCTCAACCAGCCCACGCAAGGCCCCTAGCCAGGGTTCGTAGCGCCGCCAACGCGCGACCGAGGTGCGATAGATCGGCTGCCGCGTCTGCCACTTGCTGGGGGTCTTCACCGCCCGCGGATTGTTTTCGGGGCGCAGACACGCGTCGTTCCACTCCAGCCCGCAGGCCGCGATGATCCGCCGGATCGCTGGTTCGGGCGCGCGCGTCAGGTCCTCGTAATCGACCTCGATGAAGCGATCGGCCGGCAGCACGCTCCGCCAATGGTCGATGAGCCGCTGATAGCTGCGGAAATACGCGACCAGGTCGGTGCCTCCAGTCGGAAAAGCCAGGGCGGGATGGAAAAAAGTTTGATGGATCGACAGCGCCGTATCGACTGCCGCGCGGCGGCAATGAACGATCGTGGCTTTCGGGAACGCCACATGGATCAGCCCGGCCCAGAGGAAGTTGAATGGCATTTTGTCGGTCACTCGCGCAGCTTTCGGTGCAATCGCACGCAGCACGCCGAGGTAGTCTGCCGCTGCCTTAGCAACAAACTGCGTCTCATCGCCACCTGAAGGGCGGTGCCAGGCCGCTCCGCGCTCGTTCCAGAAATTCAATTCGCCACCGGCCCCGACCTCGGGATGCATGGAGACGATCTGCTCGACCAGAGTTGTGCCGGAACGCGGCGTACCGATGATCAGAACCGGCGTTGAGTCGTCGCTGCCGAGTTCGGGCGCCCGCGCGATGAATTCGGATGTGCAGCGGGCAATCAGGCGGTCGACCTCCAGGGAGAACGCGGCCGAGTCGAAGGGCGCAGCCCCGCGGCGCACGGCGTCTGCGGCATCGAAATGCTGCATGGCCAGCGCGTAGTCGCCAAGATCCTCTGCTGCCTTGCCAATCGCGAGGTGAAGCCGCAAACGATGTTGCGCTTCCAGTCCCGGCGTAGCCAGGGCGGCTTGCATCTCTTCGAGGAGACCCTTGTCACTGCTCGTGACCGGACGGCAGCGGACGAGATCGTAATAGCTTCCCGCCATCATTGGCGCGATCGCGATCGTACGTTCGAAGCATGCACGCGCTTCGTCGAAACGGCCGAGCTCGGAGAGCACACTGCCCAGCAAATCGTACGCCATGGCGTTCTTCGCATCGGCTACCAGCGTCTCTCGCAATATCTGTTCGGCTTCCTGGTTGTGGTCCTCGATCACTAGCGCCCGCGCCTTACCCAGACGGCCGAAGCTGGTCTTGCCCCCGGCCACAGCCGCGCGGCGGAAACAAGCGATCGCCTCCTCGCGATGGCCCAGAGTGTAGACCAGAGCACCGGCCCGGAACCACGCCTCGGTCAGGGAAGGGAGCAGCTGCGTGGCATGGTCGTAGGCAGCGAGTGCTCCGCGTATGTTGCCCAGCTTCTCCAGGGCGATTCCCAGGCGGAAATACGCATCGGCGTAGCGCGGGTTGCTGGCGATGGCACTCTGGAACGCCGCGATAGCATCCCGTATGCGGCCAACTTCGAGACAGGCGAGGCCGAGGTCGTGCTGAATAATGGAATTGGACGGCTGCAGCAGCGCGGCATCGCGCAACGGTGCGATCGCATCGGCTGGTCGACCGGCCCGGAGCAAGTGAGCGGCCGACACCAGCAGATCAGTGACCTGCTGCGTCGCGGCTGGGTTTGGAGACAAGGACATGGTGTGATCCTTTATTGTCATCTTGCGCTGGAGACCGGCACGTGGAGCGTGACCCGGGTGCCTTGTCCCGGGTGGCTGGTGATCTCAGCATTGCCGCCGTGAAGCAGCATGATGCTCTGGACAATGGCCAGCCCCAGGCCAGTACCGCCCGAAGCCTGGGAACGCGACGAGTCGACACGGAAGAAGCGATCAAAAACCCTGGGTTGTGCTTCCGCCGGAATGCCGATCCCGGTATCGGAGACTTCGATGCGAATCATGGAGAGATCCGACTTCGAAAAATCCTCGTTCGAAGAATCAATGCTCGTCCCCAGCACAACGGTTCCGCCGGGTGGGGTGTGCGCCAAGGCATTCGAAACCAGGTTGCCCACTGCCCTTTGCAAGAGCGTGCGGTCCAGTTCTGCGATAACCGGCTTGTCGGCGACAGTGGTGGTCAGCGCGACTCCACCGTCGGCCGCTGAGGCTTCGTAATACTCGCGTACTCCACCCAGCAATTCGGCTACGTCCACTCGCTCCCGGCGCAAATGAGTTAACGGGCTTTCTGCGCGCGCCAGGAAAAGGAGGTCGCCGATCAGATCCGATAGCCGCACGGCTTCTTCGAGACAGGACTCGATCACCTCGCGATATTCCTCGGCGCTTCGCGCGCGGGCCAGGGACACTTCCGCCTCGCCGCGAATGTTATTCACCGGCGTGCGCAGGTCGTGAGCAATGTCCGCCGAAAATCTCGAAATGCGTCCAAAGGACTCTTCCAGGCCGTCCAGCATTTGGTTGAAGGTACTGGCCAGGGACGCGAGTTCGAAGGGGTATCCTTCCGGACGAATGCGCTCCTGGAGGTTGGTCGAACTGATGTGACGCGCGGTGGTTGCCATTTCCTCCACCGGGCGAATCCCACGGCGTGCAATCTGGTACCCGACCAATGGAAAAATGGCAAAGGTCGCGAGCAGAATGGTCCAGAACCAAAAGCGATATCTGGCCAGGAACTCCTCTTTTTGCGAGACATCGATGGCAATCTCAATGGTGTCAGTTTGAGTTCCCAGGGAACCGACGGGCGCGGACACGCTGGTGACGCGAAAGGCCCGGCCATCTCTGCCCCTCAGCGGAATGGTGCGATCAGGGCGGCTTTGAGTTTGACTGGCTAATTGCCTGAGGTCCAATTGATCCGCCATGCCCGGCGTCATCAACAGTGCTGTGTTTCGTTCATTGAGCAGGCGAATATAGAACTGCTCGTAGCGTCGAGCGGCCGATTCCAGTTCAACTTCCTCCCGTAGCGCGTCCCAGTCGTCGGGTCTCTCCCGCAACATGGTGCGCAGCACGTGCACCTTGTCCGCGAGGAACAAATCGGTGCTTTTCTCCAGTTCGCTCACCAGCACCAAATAAAGACTGACGGTGGCGAACAACACCAGAACCAAGCCTGCAAGCGCGTAGCCAGCGGCTAACCGGAACGCCAAAGTTCCCAACCAACGTGAGAGCGGCGCGAGGCTACTGGGCGGATTCCAGGACATAGCCAGATCCTCGAACGGTGTGGATCAACTTGAGCGAGAAAGGATCGTCTACTTTGCTGCGCAGTCTCCGCACATTGACGTCCACAACATTGGTGTCGCTATCGAAGTTCATGTCCCATACTGCTTCGGCGATCTGGGTTCGCGATAGTACCTCGCCCGCGCGCCGCGCCAGCAGGGACAAAAGAAGGAACTCTTTGAACGTCAGATCCAAGCGCTGACCGGCGCGGGTAGCACGCTGGCGCAATATGTCGATTTCAAGATCGGCCAAGCGAAGGGTCTCTTGGGTGCGGGGAGATCCGCGGCGCAGCAGGGATCGCACGCGCGCCAGCAATTCGGAAAATGCGAACGGCTTTACCAGGTAGTCGTCCGCGCCGAGTTCGAACCCTCGCACCCGCTCGTGTACGGCGTCGCGAGCGGTCAGAAAAAGCACGAGCGCGCGGCGGCCTTGCTGCCGCAGGCGAGTGAGAACCTGCCAGCCATCGAGCCCTGGGAGCATCACGTCGAGAATGACGAGGTCGAATTGCAATTCCTGCGCAAGGTGCAACCCGTCCAATCCATCTCCGGCAAGGTCGACGACGAAACCTGCCTCCCCGAGTCCCTTCTTCAGGAACTTGGCGGTCTTGGCTTCATCTTCAATGACCAGGATTCTCACAAATCGCCATCCTAGAAAGTGAATCGGGCTGAAAACTGCAATACGCGTGGGAGACCGTCGGGACTGATTTCCTGCAATGCCCCGAAATTTCCCGGACCCGAGTTGGGCACCAGGTAACAGGTTTGCCTCAGGGTTGCGCCATCCCCGCAATTGCTGCCGATCGGGTTGTATTGCAAGGAATTGACCCCGTCGCCATTCTGCACGTAGTAGTTGGCGTGGTTGAACAGATTGAATGCCTGAACTTGAAGTTGCAGCTGCATACCTTCCCTGACCTCAAAACTGCGACCCAGACCGAGATCGATCCTTTCGAGCCATGGGCCGTAGAATGAATTCAGTCCGATCCCCGGCGTAGGGCCACCACCATTGATTCCGCCCGCCGTGTTTGCGGTGTCTTGGTTGAAGGCCGTGTCGTTGAGATTGTCATTAGCTCCGTTGCAATTGGTAAACGAGAGGGACGAACTGGTGCAGGCAGGACTCAACAGCCCCGCGTACGGGCGGCCGGAAGAGAAGTCCATGACACTGCTCAGCATCCAGCCCGAGAGCAACGCACGGCCGGTTCCAGAACTGGCCAGCTTTTGCAGTCCGGGCTGGTAGACGCCGGCAAGGGTAATGCGATGCCTCTGGTCTAATAGCGAGGCGGCATGGGTGTTGCTGAAGTCGAACTGATTGTTGAAGTCCATGCCATCTAACGTGATGCTCTTGGCAAACGTATAAGAAAATTGCAATGAAAGGCTTCGCGCCATGCGGCGCTGCACTTGTATGAAGAAGGAGTTGTAGTAATTTTGCGCTGGGCTGATTAACTCGTTGATCTGGCCCAGGTTTGGGTTGATGCGGCCTTCGGTCAGTAGATTATTGTCCATATTCGGCAGGGTGATGGCTGGCCCCACGCATGGCGCCGTAGTCGCGCCGGGCGGACAGACGACGTAGGTGGTCGCGCCCTGCAACGGATTCAGGTTCGCGTCATAGGCGCTGCCTGACAGCAAATGCACGCCGTGGTTCCACATGGTGCCGAGACTGACGGTTGTGTTCTCGGAAATCTCGCGTTCAATCTGCAAGCTGGCCTGCAATATGTAGGGCGCCCGAAACTGCGGAGAGACCAGAGAAATGTCCGGGGAAGCCTGAAAAAGTGGGGAATTACCCGGAAGAATATTCGGAAACGTAGGTATCTGCTGGTTGGGCGAACCCGCTGTGTAACTGACGCTTACCGAAGATTGCTGCGATGCTAGCCCGTTCGAGACCACCGCATTGCGGTAGTTCAGGCCGTTCATATTGGTATAAAACTGTCCGAATCCGCCGCGCACGACCGTCTTCGATGCCGGCTGCCAGGCGAATCCGAAACGCGGCGCCAGGCGCAGAAATTGGTTCGGGTATTGTCCGGTGAGGGGAAAGACCGGATTTTCCACCGGCTGCGGGTAAACCTGGAAGTCTTCGCGCAGTCCCACTTCGAGCGTTAATTTCGGTAAAGCCCGGAAGGTGTCTTGCACGTAGAATCCGTAATAAGGCACGGAAAAGGAAAAAGTCGGATTTCCCGAAGATTGACTGAAAAGGTTGTACTGGCCGAGGGCAAGAGCCTCCAGATTCGAAAATTCATAGCTGCCGAGGAACGACCCGAAGTCAACGGCCTCATTCGGGTCCGCGCCGCCGTCATTGTTGTCCGAATCCCGCGCCCGGCTCATATCGAAACCAAATTGCAAGGTGTGCTTGCCAATCACGTAGTCGACCCTGTCGGACAAAGACCACTGCCTTTCGAAAACTCTTCCTATGGAGAAAGGTGCGTTACCCAGAACAAAAGCGGCCGGGCTGTCAAGAATCAAGGTAGGAGTGTTTGGCGCCAGGCCGGTCGGTGTCGAAATCTCGTTGTCTTGCGAAGTGCTGGCGTGGAATTCGTTCAGCACTCTTGGAGAAAACGTGTGCGTCCATCCCAGGCTGGCCTGGAAAGTATGCACGTATGCGTTCGCCAATGTCTGGGTACCATAGTTGCCCACCGTAGGGTCAGTGATGACGCCCCCTGGGGAGTCGAACCGGTTCAGATTGAGGGTGAGAAATAAACCGTCCCGTGGCGTCGCCTGGTAGTCCAATCGCGGCGTGATGACCCAATCATTTCGCTTTCTTGGTTTGCTGCCAAGATTGGAGTTGAGCGCGTAGACCGTGTTTGCGACTTGCTGCAGGTACACCGGATTGATCGGATCAGGCGCAAGGTCGCTGCCCGGTATGGGTAACGGACCGTTCGGCGGCGGGAGAGTCGTCCCCGCCGGAATCCCAAAATTGGCGCTCAAAAAAGCGGCTGAATTCGCTGGCGTTGTCGACAACACTGGGTTGATCACGGAAATCGGATTGTTCCGCAGTTGCTGCTCGTAATCCACAAAGAACCATAGGCGGTCGCGCACGACCGGCCCACCCAAGCCGGCACCGAATTGCTGCAACGCATCGAGTGGTTTCGGGAAGCCGCTGGCTTTGTCGAGGGCGTCGTTCGCCCCAGTCGCAGAGTTCCGGTTGTAATAGAAGGCGTTGCCGTGGAACGTGTTACTCCCCGACCGCGTCACCGCATTAACAAAGCCCGCCCCACCGCCATAAATCGCCGAGTATGGACTCACCGAGACTTGAAATTCCTGGATTGCATCTTCACCGTAGAGGTAGGGGATGCGGTAACGGCCAATAATGTCAGCAAAGTAGTTGTTGGTGGCGTTGCTTCCATCGACAGTGAAAGCATTGGAGCCATTACCGTTTGCGTAACCTGAGTCCTCGCCGCCCTGCTGTCCGGCGATGCTTACCAACCCAGTGTCGCCGTCGTAACTTGTATTTGGGGTTAGCACGCTAAAGTCGGTGTAGCGGCGTCCGTTCAGCGGCAATTCATCGATAAACGACCGTTCCAGAACAGTGCTGGCGGAGGATTCCGCCGGCCGAAGCAGTGGTGCCCTGCCGATGATCTTGACCGTATCCGCGCTGGCTCCCACCTGGAGTTTGAAATCCTGCGACGTGGTGTTGCCCACTCTAACCTGCACCAGTACTTGAACGTCGCGGAACCCCTTGAGACCGGTTGTCATGGCATAGGTTCCCGGCATGAGTGCGGGAAACTGGTACAGTCCTGCCTGGTTAGCTTGGACAGATTGATTCACACCGGTGGCGAGGTTTCGCACAACCACGGACGCCCCGGGCAACACCGCTCCGCTCCGGTCTGTGACCCGTCCGCTAAGCGCACCCGTCAGTACCACGTTCTGGGCGCTTAGCAATGAGCAACTCACCAACACGATCAAAACGCTGTACACCGCGGCGCTGCCGTCGCGAGATTGCGTTTCAGATTTCATCAGCCATCTTCCTTAAACTGTGACGGAAACTTTGTTTTCGTTTCTAGCAGTAACGCGAGGGCCAAGGCAAGGCCGAGGCCATCCCGAAGGCCGGCAATCGCGTGCGAAGGAAATCAAACCCTAATCGTTTCATACGCTCCCCTTAGGTCCCAGAGATGATCCGTGCAGCCGACCAGTGCACCACCACGCATCGTAAAAGGCCACTGCGACGGGCGTGTTAATAAATTATGAATTCGACGGGAGCCCGATCCGCAGCCATGGGAAATGCGTAAGACCCGTAGCCAATTCAAAACTCGCGCGCAGTGTGTGTAGCGAGTTCACCGTGGTCGAGTACGAGAAAAGGGAACTCCATCCCTCGTTTAGACCATGGCTCGTCCCACGTTGGCACGGGAGATGACACGACCACTTTAACGAGGTGGAAGAAAAGGAATGGGTTTCGATCGCCCGCAATTGCGCCGACAAGCAGCTTGAGCAACTACGCAGCCTCAGCCGGTCGCAGCTTTGCCTGCAAAACCCGGATACGCTTGTGCCGGGCCTCGTATGCGTACCATTCTGCGTCCGTCAAGGCAACAAACGCGGCCAATTCCAGAGTCTCGAGCTGCCTCTGGAGAAGTTGAATGAGTTCGGCGCGGGTTTCTTTGAGGTCTTCCACTGGCCCAGGCCCATGGACGAGGCGGCTTTATTCCGATGGCAGTAAGTTCATCCAGGGTTGGCCGGTCTGCTCGATGCCAAAGAACCCATATTGTTTAGTTAGTATTTTCAATGGGTTAGCGTCGACATGAGATTGGGAAGCAACTACGAAAGGGGATTGGTGTTTGCTCACGAAGAACACAATGCATGCTGGACGAGGTAATATGAGCCGTAGATGGTCATAGTGTTCCTGGCCTTTCTGCCCAGTCTTGTACATTTGCCAAAGCGAGGGTGAGATTATGGCGCCTAAAGAATCGCTATCTGGCCGGCTTTCAAGAAAAACTGGAACGCGTTACGCTCTGGCATTGTTGGCGACGACGGCGGCCTTGCTGTTTCGTTCGGCCCTGAATCCACTTCTAGGGAGCTCCGAACCGTACATTTTGCTGTTTCCGGCGGTCGCATTTTGTGCCTGGTACTGCGGAATCGGCCCCTCAATCCTCAGTGTGGTTCTTGCTCTCATTGGCACACAATACTGGTTTATTCCCCCCCTACACTCACTGCGCATCGTCGGCCCCGTACAGGGCGTCGGCATTCTGGCATTCTCATTATTTTCCATCGTCGTGGTTGCGATGGGAGAAAGACGTCGTCGTCGGGAGGAAGCGCTCTGGGCAGCACAATCGGAATTGGCAGAAGCAGTTCAAGAACGAACATTAGAACTCGACAAAACCAACCAGAGTCTGCGCGAACTCTCGGCGCGTCTGCTGCAACTGCAGGATGACGAAAGGCGGCGCATTGCGCGTGAGTTGCACGACAGTGTGGGGCAGATGCTGGCTGCGCTGGGAATGAACCTATCCAGCGTGGGGGCTGACATCGAACACCTTGCTCAAACCGCAAACAGAGTCAATGACAGTGCGGTTTTGGTAAAGGAACTTGTTCAGGAAGTCCGCACGATTTCCCACCTCCTGCATCCGCCGTTGCTGGATGAAGCAGGGCTGGCCTCGGCTCTTCGTTGGTATATAGACGGTTTTGTCCAACGCAGCAAGATTGAGGTCGAATTGGAGTTCTCGGAAGACTTTGGGCGGCTCTCACGCGATTCAGAAACCGCCATCTTTCGAACCGTGCAGGAGTGTCTTACGAATATTCATCGTCATTCGGAAAGCCCAACCGCCAGGATTCGAATTGCTGCCGTCGACAATGAGATTCAGATAGAAGTCGAGGATCGAGGCAAAGGCATACCACCAGAAAAGCAATCGGAGATGATTTCGACCGGCACTCCCGGGGTAGGAATCCGGGGTATGCGAGAACGGCTCCGGCAACTGGGCGGGGGCCTGGAAATTCATTCCGAGGGCAAGGGCACCCGCATCGTGGCACGACTCCCCGTCGTAGACGGATCCCCAACCTCGTATACTTCCCCGACCTCAGCGGCAGCCTAATCTGCCAGGAAGACCCTCAGCCCACGGTCAGTATCAACCGGACGTTGTTTTCGTTGACTGCACTGGCAAGAACAGGGAAGAACCGCTTAAAATGTCGATTCCCTATCTTTCCGCCGAAAACTGGGACGGCATCTGGTGGGTGCGAGGTTCACGATGATGACGAATGCAAACCCAACGCAAAGTGTGGCCAACCAACC
>Ga0210401_10001986_pt1 | contig 23061 bp, 20 predicted proteins | sample IncBWH32MmetaG_FD_150866 | JGI IMG/M metagenome (GOLD analysis project Ga0210401, IMG submission 150866) | Forest soil microbial communities from Barre Woods Harvard Forest LTER site, Petersham, Massachusetts, United States - Inc-BW-H-32-M | ecosystem: Environmental > Terrestrial > Soil >... | reverse complement strand
TGCGGATGAAGAAAATGTTGTACGCCATAAAAGATCGCAGCAATCGCGATGACGATGCGGCCAAATAAAATCATCCATTTCGATGGTCGCGGCGACGAGGCGCGACTATGAAGTCCGGCGAGAGCCCATGCGCCTCCGGCAAAAGAGAGATCTCTTAGCGCGTAGATCCACGCGAATCGATTTGTGGCATGCCGGAGCGCACTCGGTAGATAAATCATGCAGACAAACAGCGAGAACATCATCGCGAGCAGGGTGGAGGACAAGCGTACGAACTTCGTCAGCGTAAGACTGGTAGCTGCTGCGAGCAGCGCGCATCCGACAAATAACGGCCAGAACCGGTGCGCTGGCATCCACGACGGGACCATATTCTGGACAAACTCCGGGCCGCGGAAATGCTCGGGCGCGAATACAGCGAGGGGAACGGCGATGAAGACCGGGCCCAATGTGATAAGCTTGTCGGATCCACGAGCCGCGCCGATCTCTTTTCGAAGTATAAAAACTCCCACGACAAGATAGATTAGCCCGGCAAAACCCATCCAGAAATTTGTTGATGAAAGCATCTTTCGCAAAGGTGCTGCGGCGGAGATTATATCCCGGCCGCCAGGGTTGCGGTCGACTCCACATCGGAATCGCTCACGGATCTGATGCTGAGTCCCGGGGTGACAGGGTCAAGGATCGTCTGTCCCGCATTTCCGCGTCCGCGGCCTGGCGCATCCTGACTATCTTCAGTGCCCGTTGTGGCCCACGGGCGATATCAACCGGTACCGGAAAGGTCCGCACCCTTTTTTTCGTGACCGCTCCAGGTGACGATGGCAACCAGCAACGCGATAATCACCACTGTCCACGACAGTACCGGAGGATAACTGCCGCCATAGCGACGTTCGACGAGCTTGGCCTGAATCACCGCATTGCGCGAGGCAAGCAAATTTCCCAACTGATAAGCAAACCCTGGGAAAGTTCCGCGCACCTCCGGCGGAGAAAGTTCATTCAGGTGAGCCGGAATTACTCCCCACGCACCCTGCACCATGAACTGCATGAGAAACCCACCTAGCGCCAGCATCGGAATAGTGTGTGAATAAGCCCAGAGCGGGATCACCGGAATCGCGAGCAGCGCGGCGATCACGATCGCTTTGCGGCGGCCGATCTTCTCTGACCACGTGCCAAACAAAATCCCGCCCAGCAGCGCTCCGATGTTGTAAATAATCGCAATGAATCCCACCACGTGCGGAGAGTAATGCAGGTTCTTCTGCAGGAAAGTAGGATACAGATCCTGGGTGCCGTGGCTGAAAGAATTAAACGCGAACATCAACACCACCAGAAAAAGAAAACTGCCGAGGTGGCTGAGGATGTCTTTTCCCAGATGACTCTCTGTACGCGCCTGTCCTTGCAGCCAGGCCGGCGACTCTTCAACCTTCGTGCGAATGTAAATCACCAGAAATGCGGGCAGCGCTCCAATCACAAACATGCCCCGCCATCCAAGGATGGGGAACAACGTGCCAAATATCAAAGCGGCCAGCAGATAGCCTGCTACATAACCTTCCTGCAATAATCCCGAGAAGAAGCCGCGCCCTTCGGCCGGCAGGGTTTCAAAAGCCAACGCCGCGCCGACTCCCCATTCCCCGCCCATGGCGATTCCAAACAGCGCTCGCATGATCAGAAAAAATTTCAGCGACGGAGCGAACGCTGAGGCCAACTCGAATAGCGAGTAAGCGATGATGTCGACCATCAGTATGGGACGCCGGCCAAAACGGTCGGCCATCAATCCAAACAGAAATGCACCCACTGGGCGCATCGCCAGCGTAAGGAAAATCGCTTCTGTAATGGCCGAGACTTTGACTTGAAATTGGCTGGCGAGGGCGTTTACGCAGAAGATAAGAATGAAGAAATCAAAAGCGTCGAGTGACCAACCCAGAAAGCAGGCAATAAATGTGTTCCGCTGGACCGTTGTAAGCCTGCGAAAGTGGCCGATAAATTCCATTTTGTCGTCCGGAATTCGATCCCACAGCTAAAAACTCCCTCGCATGCTACCACACGGTGTCAACCGGATTGAGGCATTGCGGAATGCTGCAGGCGCTGGTCAACGAACGGCTCGATCGTTTAGCCCTGGCGCCATGTCTTCGGCTTCACTTCGTATACGGCGATTCGCCGTTTCCGAACGACCAGTTTTCCCAGGCAACTTCCACCAGACTGATCATGAGATCCTGGGGCCGTAATCCCGGATTTTTCGCCATGATTTCTGCCATACGTTGAAACAGTTTGCGCTTCTGCCCGGGCTTGCGCCCCGCTGACAAAGTGATCTGCACCATTACAATATTGTCGCTGCGCTCCACTCCCAGATAACTCGGATCGTAAATCAGATCAGTTGCTGAGTGTTCCGTAATGATCTGAAAACGGTCCTGCGGCGGAGCATCGATGGCCTCGACCATGGCCTGATGAACCGCGTCTCCCAGCGACCGTCGATATTGTTCCGACTTGCCCTCTCTTAACGAAATGCGAACCAGTGGCATTGCGACCTCCTGCAAAATATGATGGAGTTTCAACTCGATCATAGTTGATGGATAGATCAATCCAGCGCTCTTGTGCTAACGGAGGCAGGAACACCAGCGGGTTCGCAAGCAATTCCTGTCCGAACTCACGCAAGCGACGAGATTTGTGCCTCCCAGATGTTTCATGCGCCCACGGCCAAGAGAAAACTGAGGACAAAAGAAGTTGAAGATATTCTGCAGGTCGACCATTGGGGGTGTTCTCCCGTCCTGCGTTCTTTGCGAGTCATCTTAACAGCTCGTCGCGAGCTGGGGCGGTGAGTGTATAATCAGGGCCGCTTTGAGGCCGACACAGAAGATTCGGCCATCATCGACCAGGAGTCTGTGAAATGAAACGTTTCTTGTCGTTTTCTATGATCGCTGCGGTTGCGTTATTGCTGGGCGCTTCCATCCTGCCATGTTCCGCTCAGATGGCTGGGTCAACGGTAAACGGGCATCCGATCATTGTTCCGAAATCCAGCATTCCGCACCCAGGCCATATCAATACAAATTACTTTCTGGTCGGCTCGAATCAGCGGCTGCCGCAGCCTCCTCCCGACGCGGAGACGCCGGGGTCGGTGGCTTGTGTGTACGAATTAGTCTCAGGGCCAAAGGGTTGCCCGATCGCCACCAGCACCAACGTTCCCACCGGCGGCGTGGGTGCCATTGCCATCGTGGATGCCGGCGACTATCCGACCGCGAAGGAAGACTTGCATGTGTTTTCGAGCTACTTCGGCATCCCCGACGCAGACTTGCAAATCGTATATGCCGACGGCCACAAGCCTCCCGAGTATTCAGATTGGGTCGTCGAAGAAGCCCTCGATATCGAGTGGGTCCACGCCATGGCGCCGAAGGCTAAATTGTTCCTTGTGGAGTCCGTGCTATGCACGTCCAAGCGGTGCAACACCGATCCTACCTGGCAAGCGGTGAAAGTGGCGAGTGAATTGGTGGCTAAGAATGGCGGTGGCGTCATCAGCATGAGCTGGGGAGACCCGGAATGGCCCCAGGAGCGAAACTATGATCACTACATGACCACCCCAGGAGTGGTGTATTTTGCTGGAGCCGGTGATTCGGGCTTGAACTACCCGTTCCACCCCGCCGCTTCTCCGAATGTGGTCGCAGTTGGTGGCACCTACTTCAACCGTGACAGCAACGGAGATTTTACCTACGAACAGTACTACACCGGAGGCGGTGGCGGCGGCATCAGCCCGTATGAGCCCAGACCAAGCTATCAGGACATCATCAAGAAAATCGTTGGCAGCCAACGCGGATTCCCGGACGTGGCCTCCGATTACTGCTGTGCTGCGATCTACCTTCAGGGGTGGGGTGAAGTGGGCGGCACCAGTTGGGCTTCGCCAACCTTTGCCGGAATCGTGAACGCTGCCGGTCTGCTGAAGAAGTCGTCGCACGACGAACTCGACATGATTTACAAAGAGTACGCCAACCCGAAACAGCACAAGGCGTATTTCTTCGACATAACCCAGGGTGACTCGCAATGTGTAGTCGGTTGGGACGAGTGTGCGGGCGTCGGGTCGCCTCGAACCTACAAGGGAAAATAGTGGTGTTGTAGGCGTGCCGCACCGCCTTGCGCGGAGCTTTGCCCGCGGGAAGGGTCACATCTTGCGCGAAATCTGCCGTCTTGATTTCCGGGTGGCCCCGAGTCCGGATCTCAACACTCTTTCCTGTTTCGTAAAAGCAGCTGAAACTTCAACGTTCGATTGAAGAATTAAAAAAAGAAAATTTCGAGGACACCTTATCTTCCGTGGTCGCATCCGAAGCTCTCATAGGAGAAAACATATGGCGACCCAAGACTTACAAGGACTAAAAGTTGCAATCCTAGTTACCGACGGGTTCGAACAAGTAGAACTCATGGAACCTCGCAAGGCTCTCGACGCATCCGGGGCAAAGACGCAGGTTGTCTCCCCGAAAAACGGAAAAGTACGCGGCTGGAAATTTACAGAATGGGGCGATGAAGTCGCAGTCGATCTTCCTCTGGATAAAGCGCGCGCCGACGACTTCGATGCGTTGCTACTCCCGGGCGGCGTAATCAATCCGGATACGCTTCGCATCGAGCCGCGGGCGGTGCAGTTTATCAAGGCTTTTTTCGATGCGCAAAAGCCGGTGGCTTCGATTTGTCACGGGCCCTGGACCATCATTGAGGCGGGAGCGGCAAAGGGCCGACAGATTGCGTCCTGGCCATCGCTAAAAACTGATCTTCGCAATGCCGGAGCTGAGTGGATGGACAAAGAATCAGTAACCGACGGCAACCTGACGACAAGCCGAAAACCGGATGACCTTCCGGCATTCAACCGGGCCATGATCGAACTTTTCAAGAATAAGCGCGCGCAGCATCGGCCTGCGGCTTAGCCGAGATCTATTGGGAGCGCGAAAGCGCTCCCATCTGTTATTCAGGGGCTTGGGGTTCTGAAAGAGGCGAGGTTTCGGCGCCAGATTTTCGAAATTCCAAGTGCATGTCTCTTGCGTGCCCTTCGAAGCTGATCTGCAGAGTTCCCGCATGGTTCTTGGCGAAACTTCCGACGATGGTCTCTGTCTGTTCATACTTATCCGGAATGGCACGAATGCGGACACGCACCCGGTGCTTGCCCGAGGCAATTCGCATGCTTTCGGTTTCCTTAATATTTCCTCGAAACGGATTCCAACGTTTCTTGCTCTGTCCGCGTAGTGGCTGGTCGTAGGCAAGTTTGTCGTCAACCCAGACAGACAGGTCTGCGTCGGAGAACCGATGTTCAATTTGTATGGCTAATGTTGAATCCGCTACTGGCCTGGGAGAATAGGAAACTGCTTTCGGAGTTTCTGTGGTCGCTGGAGGATACCCAACTTCGTTCGTAGAGTCGGAAATCGCGGGGACAGAGGCTGCACTCGATTGGCCAGTGTCGTCCACTGATTTTGTAGCTGCTTTTGATCCACTCTTTTTCGTCGTCACCACGGCGAATGTCTTTTTGGCCTCGGTTGGCGGCAGATTTGCTTCCATCTGCAACTCATCGGGAATCGGGGGCTGAACGCTTGGCGGTGCGGGTGCTGGCTCCGCACTCGCTGCAACAGCAACTGGATGCGTTGTCACCGGCGAAGGCGTTACGGCGTGAGTTTTATTCAGCGAGGTTTGACGGTGATGATGATAAGCAAATAGGCTCAAAACAACCGTCGCGACGGATATGACACCGATGCGAACCGCCGGCAGGTGCCATTGGGGAAGGCGCAATTGAGCCAGCCACCACTGGGGTAAACGCCATTGAGGTAAGATTCGTCGCTGAATAAATGGCGGTACTTTCCTCGCAGCCTCGCTCAAGGTTTTAAACAAAGCCGCAGAGGCGTAGTTTGCCGAGGGAAGGGCGCTGGAACTTCGCTGGACCGGCCGTACAGGGCTTACGCGTGATCCCGGAAACCAGGAAGGGCGCTCCGGCGTTCTGTTCCTCGCTTGACCGCGCTCGCGCAGTTCGTGAAGATCAAGCGCAAATTCCAAGCCGCGCTGGTAACGCTGGGACGGCTCCTTTGCCATGGCGCGCGCAATTACAGAATCCAATTCAGGCGGAAGTTCCGGATCAAGCGCGCTGGCACGCAGCGGATCGCGGTTCGCTACCTTAAAGCAGACAGTCGCCGTACTGTTGCCTTGAAAGGGACCGAAGCCCGTCACCATGCGATACAAAATCGCGCCCAATGAAAACAGGTCGGAGCGTTGGTCGACTGCTTCTCCCTCTAACTGTTCAGGCGACATGTATGCTGGCGTGCCAATTACCTGGCCACGCAGAGTCATGTAGGCCATGTTCATTTTTGCGATGCCGAAGTCGGCGATCTTGGCGTGACCTTGCGGCGTCACCAGAACGTTCGCGGGCTTCATATCGCGATGGATGACGCCTTGTCCGTGCGCGTGATCGAGCGCTTCTGCCAGTTCCTCGGTCAACAACAACGCTTTGTCGAGGGGGAGTTTTTTCGATTTCTCGGAAAGCATCCGTTCCAGAGACTGGCCGGCGATGTACTCCATTACGATGTAGGCGATATGGCCTTCGGGGTCCTCGCCGGTATCGAAAATCGTCACAATGCCGGGATGCAATAAACGGCCCGCCGCCTGAGCTTCGTGAAAAAACCGCTCGCGGTATTCCCGCTCCTGTTCCGGGTTTTGAGTCGAGAGAGAAATAGTTTTGACAGCTACGAAACGATCGATCTTGGGGTCGCGGGCTTTATACACTACTCCCATTGCTCCACGACCGAGTTCAGCGATGATCTCGTATCGTCCGAACCGCTTACCCCAGCGAGTTTGCATTTGGCTCACAGGTCGAAGCTCCGCCGGAACACATCTGTTATTAGTTTAGGGCTAGCCGTTTAACTGAAGCGTTCGCAACCGTTCGATTGCCGTTACGGTAGTAATCAGTTTTTGCAATGGATGTGTTACCAAAGGGATATTCGGCGCTGCTTCCGCAGGCGCCGCTGGTGCTTCAACGTTGCGCAAATCCCGGCGCTGGATGTGGAGTCATGCAGTGAGAGCGGGAGACCAGTACAAGAACCACACCCATGACTACCAGAGCGGCGAAGGCCACAATCAGGGCGCCCCGGCGCATAGGGTTTGGAATCGATTGCAAGTTGCCCATCGACTCTGGGCTTAGTTCTTGTAGCGACGAACAAAGCTGCGGAAGCAATTCTCTATAGAGCCTCCAAAGCAGCAACATGGGTAACCACTGGAAAGCAAATGCGGAAATGACGTAGACGATTAGGGTAAGCTCCAGTTTGCTTGCAAGGGAACCGTGATGGTCGGAAGAGGTCTCGATTGCAATTACTAAGCTGCTCGTCGACCCCAGAACCTGAAACAAGAAACTGCCGGCGGAATACATCGCGACAAACGCCTTGGCTTTTTGATAGTCAGATGGAGAGTCAAGATAATAACCTGCGCGGCGCCGGCCATATGGGAGGAAAACCAGCCGTCCGCTCGAATCCTTTCGGCAACAGCGAGCTTCAACTAGCTGCCCGATCCATGCCGAGAACATTCCCATTGCCTCCAAACGCGCTCCGCGAGTACTTTTCGAGATTACAGGAGCGGAATTCCGGCACAAATTACGAAGGTAATTTAAGTTCGGCCTGCTGCCTGAAGGCGATCAGAAATACACGCCATCTTCACATGGTATTGAGCGCACAGCGAAGTTGGTCCGGAAAGACTACTGCAACGGGATACCCGCATTCAAACAGGAGTTGGCTTTGCCATCGGCGGAGAAGTGAATAACTGCGGACTGATCGCTGCAAAAGGCTCGAGTTCCGGCGCTGGGATTGGCGGGTTCGGCGGTGATGTTGTAGCTGGTCGCCGGAATTCCATTGCACCCGGTCAATGCGAAGACGTAACCATTCTTTTTGCCTGAGGCCAGCCGCGGATCGATCAACATCGCCTGGTGCTCGTTCATTCCGCCGCCGCTTCCCATGCCGCCCAGATCCGCCAGCGTGCAGGTAAAGCCACGGGCCGGGAAAGTCGCGTTGTAGTTTATCTCTGCCGTATTAAATGTGCGAACCGCACCCACCGCCGCAGATTCGTTCACCGCGATCAGCATTGGATTCGTGCCAACGGAGGTAGCCGGATGACCTGTTGTATCTCCGCTGATTCCGGTTCCCAGTTTGGCTGTAATGGCTTTCAAGAATGCCGGGTCAGTGAGCGATACTCCGATCGTTACAGAAACGTCGTTAAGACGCCAGATTCCGGTTTCCTGCTTCATGATTAAGGTGAGTCTTACTTTTACCCCCGCTTGGGCCGCGCCATCTGTTGAGGTGCGGAATGAGAGGTCAATTTGGTCTTCATCGTTACGCAGATCATCGCCTTCCACGGTGATTTCAAACTTATTGTGAGCCTGCGGATCGTCGAGCAGTAAGAGCGTTGGCCCAGCTTCGAACGTCTGCAAATGCCCCCCGTGAGCAGTCATGTTGCTGCTTAGTAGAGAAAACGCGCTGAGAAAAGACGTGCCGGATTTTGTCCCGGCCTTTGCCAAAGCAGCCAAAGTCGCTTGCGGAAGATGCTTCTCGAAACCGCCTGGAGTTTTGCTGAATAACATTTCCAGGAGCGCCTGGCGCGCGGTCTGAGGCGCGGGCTGCGCAGCCGCGGACAGGGCAGTGACGAGGGTGACCAAACACATGTTACGAATCAGGGTAATGGGCTTCTTCACACTCGCCTCCTCGGCTTCTGCGTGATGATAGCAATCCATGCAATCTGTGCCAGTTACATAAGTAAGCGAAGTTTTTGGGGATGACTTCAGAGCGGATTCAAATACGGCGCTGGCCCTGGGAATCGTCGGCTTCCTGGAGTTGTCGCTCTATCGCGTCTTACTAACCATATATCGCGTGATTGCCGGCGACTTCTCGAGCAAGCGGAGAATTGGAGCTCGCACCGACTGCGGCAGACGCAGCATGCGGCGGATTGTCGACGAAGTGCGGAATATAGCTCCGAGGTGCTCTTCGTAGGTCGCCTGATAATTGCGGGCAGCGTCGGGCAGCGATATTGTTCCAGCAAAAAATGGCAGCAGCGAATCGCCTGCCATCCGGCCGCTGCGCAGGGCAAGAGAAATGCCATCGCCTACGAAAGGATCGACAAAGGCGGCAGCATCGCCGACCATGAGAATTCCATCGCGCTCGGGCTGCGGCTCGCGAAATACCAGCGGCGATGTCTTCACTGGATCGCTGAGCGGTTTCCATGTGCGGCTGCGTTCCTGTAATTGAGGATGGCGAACGAAGACTTCCGGCAACGTCGTGGCCACATCGGCGCGCACCATGGCGCAGGCATTAACCCTTCCGGAGCCTTCCACTCCGCCGGCATGGTCTACGGGTTGGACTCCGCAGTAACCACCGTCGAAGAAATACAGGTCCACGGAAGCCCCCGCGGAAGTCTCCACGAAATGTCCTTTGAGGCCGATCCATTTAGGCTTCGAGTCTGCAACTTCGGAAAATGCGGAGGTCAGATTTGACCAACGGCCTGACGCATTGATCAGAGCGCGACTTTCAAATACTCCCACCGAGGTTTTCACCAGAAACGGACCCCCTCCGGACAAACTTTGCGCGGAGGCTTCCTGCCGGCAGTCGACACCGCGGTCTTGCGCCGAATCCCACAAAGCGGCATCGAGGTCGAAACGCGAGATGCCGGCGGCTGCCGGAGCGACGGTGGTGTGGAGCGTCCGTCCGTCGAGAAATATGCGTGATTGTGGAATACGAATCGCTGCCGAAAATAGCTGCGCATGTTGTGGAGCGAGCAAATCGCCAAGCAGGTCCAGCGATTCGGCGGAAACAAATTCGCCGCAGACTCTATGACGCGGAAAACGTCCGCGTTCGAGCAACAGCACGCTTGCTCCGCGGCGCACACACGTAATGGCTGCTGAAGTTCCCGCTGGGCCGCCGCCGATGACGATCACGTCGTACATTAGTTTATTTTTTCCACGCAATCGCGCCCATGCGAAAAAGGCGATGAGGCTCAATATTCACTTTGGCTGCCACTGTCTGTCGTAGTATTTGCTGCAACTCAGCAACGGTGTAGGCACGGCGTACCGAGGCCGGAGCGTCATGATGAGTGAGGCGGCTGCGATACAGTGGCAAGCTCAAGTAGACCAGAGCTAGATGAATTGGGTCGCGGACTACATCGTTGATGATGACCGCGACGCGGCACACTCGCAGTCCCTCGTTAACAAACTGGATTATTTCCTGCGGCTCCAGATGGTGAATAAAGAGGCAAGAACTTACTACATCGAAACTTTCGTTTGCGAAGGGAAGCGCGAGCGCATCGCCGGCCACTGCGAAGTTCCCGTTTTTGGTCAGGTGAGAATGCGCCCGATCGAGTAGCGTGACCTGAAGCTTGAGTCCCGATGCGCGCAGGCGCGCGCCAGCGGAAAGCGGCACATATCCGGCGCCAGCGGCAACTTCTAGCAATGAGAGCGAATTGGCTCCAGTTTTCCGTGCCGCTTCCGCAATCATCGACTGCGTGGTGTCTACGCCACCGAACCAATGATTGATATTGCGCAAGTCGGATAGCGCCGTGGCGATTTCGGCTGGTGTGCCGGAATCGGCGTCAAGCAGTTCGGGGATCACGACGCGCTGCATAATGGAAACTTATGGAGGCCGGGCGTGCTAGTCGGGCGAGACGCCCGTTTCTCCATTACTCTGGCTACACCTCCGCCAGTTCTTCTTCGAGCAACTGCTTGTTGTACAAATCGGTATAGTAACCGTCCTTGGCAACCAGTTCATCGTGCGTGCCTATTTCCACGATGCGACCATTGTGAAGGACGGCGATGCGGTCGGCGTTGCGCACGGTGGAGACGCGGTGAGAGATGAAAATCGTTGTACGCCCCTGCATGATTTCACGCAGATGATTGAGAATCTTGTCCTCGGTGTGGGTGTCCACGCTGGACAGCGCATCGTCGAGGATCAAAATGCGCGGATTGCGAATAATCGCGCGCGCAATCGCCGTACGCTGCTTCTGGCCTCCCGATAAGGTAATGCCGCGCTCGCCCACTATGGTTTTATATTGCTCGGGGAAGCTTTCGATATCCTCGGCAATGCTGGCCGCACGCGCCGCCGAACGGACATCTTCATCGGCCGCGTCTTCTTTTCCAAAGGCGATATTTTCGCGCACAGTCTCGCTGAACAAGAAAGTTTCCTGCGGTACGAAACCGAGATTATGGCGCAACGTCGCGAGAGGGTATTCGCGGATGGGAATGCCGTCGATAAGCACGCTTCCTGGCTCCGCATCGTAAATACGCGGGATCAGGCTAACCAGCGTAGTCTTGCCAGAACCGGTCGGGCCCACAATCGCGAGGCTCGTGCCAGATGGAATGCGAAGGTTGATGTCGCGCAAAACAGGAGTTGAATTGTAAGAGAAATTCAAATGCCGGAACTGGATCTCACCACGAATTTGTGAGGGCGTGAGCCTCTCGCTCGTGCTGCCTTTGACGTCTTCGCTATCTTCAATCTCAGGTTTCTCAACTAGAATCTCATTGATGCGCCCCATCGACGCCGTGCCCCGCTGGAAAATGTTGATGACCCAGCCCAAGGCAATGATCGGCCACGTCAGCTGCACCATGTAAGTATTAAAGGCGACAAACTCGCCGACGCTGATGCGGTGGGAAATCACTTCGCGTCCGCCCAGCCACAGTACCAGTACAATGGCCAGCCCGAGCATGGTTTCGAGCGTGGGCCACAGCATGCCCATCAGACGAACCAACTTGAGGCTGCGCTTGATGTATTCCTGATTAGCAGTTTCGAAGGCCGCGATTTCGGCTTCTTCCTGTACATAAGCTCGAACAACGCGCACGCCGGAGAAATTTTCGTGAGCGCGCGCGGAGATATCCGAAAACATCGCCTGGATTCGCTCGAAGCGTTCATGAATCTTGCGGCCGAAATATTGAATCGTGATGCTGACAATAGGTAGTGGCAGAAAGGCATACATCGTCAACTTGGGACTGATCGAAAGCATGAAAGCCAGCGCGCCGGCGGTAAACACAATGGTGTTCGCGGAATACATAATCGCCGGGCCTAGCAGCATCCGAACGGCATTAAGATCGTTGGTAGCGCGAGCCATGATGTCGCCCGTCCGCGTGCGCTGATAGTAAGAGTAGGAAAGGCCTTCAAGGTGCCGAAAGAGGTCGTTGCGCAAATCGAACTCGATTTCACGGGAGACGCCGATCACGACCCAGCGAGTCAGAAACTGGAAGATTCCTTTGCCCGCGGCGACCGCCAGCAGAAGCAATGCGTAGGTGACGAGCTTGTGGCGATTGACGCCGAGATAAAGGTCGTCTACCGCGCGGCGAATTATCTGCGGAAAAAGAATCCAGATGCCGTTTGTCAGGAAGACGCAGATCGTCCCCAGCAAATAGCTGCGGCGATACTTTCTGAAATAGGGAACCAGGGGACGAAGGCTTTTCGGCAGCATCGGTGTGTTAGATGAGATTCTAACAGCACCGGCTTCAGTTACGGCGAATCGTCTCCATCAATGGCAGAAATCGCATCCACGGCCCCTCGGCGAATGCCACCAGGCCTGCGGTCAACAGCAATAGCACCCAAATGCCAAGAAAGAACCAGGTGAAATCTATTACGTATGAATAAACGAGATCAACATTCACGACCGCACCTCGAATCCGTACTCAGCAAATACTCCGGTCCCTAAGTTCGGTTTTCCCGGTCAGCTTCTTATATTCGTTCACAATCTCGCAAACGGCATTGAGGCGGCCGAGCGAGGTCAAATGCATATCGGTGAGCGCATCTTCAATTTCTGACATCCAGCATTCGACAGCGCGCTCTACGCCGACCGACATTTCTCGCGCGATAACATCTACCAGATCCGTGGGGATCGCTCTAGTGGCCAAGTAACTACCCGCCTTTCTTTCTTAAGAAACTCAACTTTCACCAAGAAGGAGGGAACACCGCGTTCCCTCCCCCTTGCCCCCCTCGCTGCAGCTCAACTACTCATTTGGCGCCTGGCCCGCCTGATTCTGCTGGTGTTCTTGCATGTGTTGCTGCATCCGCTGCTGCCGTTTGGCGATGAACTGCGTGAACTTGGCCTTCTGGTCGGCAGTTAGGACCTGGTAAGCCTGCGAAGCCATCTGCGCGTGCAGCACCTCAAGTTGCGCGTGAACTTGCGATTCCTGATTAGCAATACTTTGCGCCTTCGCTTGATCAAATGTGCCGCTCTCGATGAGTTGCATCATTTGCTCATGGCTTGCCTTTTCCTGCGTGAACAGAGGTTCCATAGCTGGCTTTTGCGTGGCGATGATTTGCTTGATCTGTGCCTGTTGGGCATCGGTGAGATCAAGAAGATCGGTGAAGAAACCCAACATCGGACCACCGAAGAAATCACCACCACCGCGCGGGCCGCCGTGCGGTTGTGCTATCGCGATTCCTGTGATCAGTACGATAGCCAAAGCTGCGATCGACATCTTGCTGCGAAATTTCATATTCCCTCCCTGTGAGCATTCCCGTGAGCTGGAAACCTCAATTTGCCTCTGATCATACAAACACTTTTCCTGATCAGCAGTGGTAAAGAGTCGGTCAACCAGAGTAAAGTTTTGTAAAGCGCGATAAGCGCTGGTTTGACAATTCTTTACCACCGTTATCTATGCCGCTAACTAAAATAAATAAAGTGGATCGCATTTTGGTCATCGACGACGATGTAGAGTTATGCAGCCTGGTGGGCGAATATCTGGAGCCTGAAGGTTTCCAGATTGAGGCAGTCCACGACGGCAATCGCGGCCTCGACCGTGCATTGAATGGCGATCATCTCCTGATCGTTCTTGATGTAATGTTGCCGGGTATGAATGGCTTCGACGTGTTGCGGAGAATACGCAACACTTCGCGAACTCCAGTGCTGTTGCTTACGGCGCGTGGAGAAGATGTCGACAGAATTGTAGGCCTCGAAATCGGCGCCGATGATTACCTTCCCAAACCGTTCAATCCTCGCGAACTGGTGGCGCGCATCCGCGCAATTTTGCGTCGCACCCAGGCAGGCGAAAAGAACGCAGAACGACTCGAGGATCAAATCCCGGAAGTTGTACGGGTGGGCGATATTGAACTTGATCCTGCTACGAGGATCGTTCGTCAGAATGGCAAGCCGATCGAACTGACCTCCGTCGAATTTAATTTGCTGCATGTCCTGCTACGCGAGGCTGGACGCGTTGTGACCCGCGAGCACCTGGTGGATGAAGTGCTCAGCCGCAAATTTTCTCCCTTCGACCGCAGCATCGACATGCATGTCAGCAAAGTGCGCAAGAAGCTTGGCGATTCCGATAACGGCAGCGATCATATCAAGACTGTGCGCGGCGTGGGGTACATCTTCGCGCATCCCCGGGATCAAGCCAAAAGTTCCGCCGCCAAGGCCGAGGAAGCATGAGAAGCTTGTTCCTCAAGATATTTCTCTCTTACTGGATTGCGCAGGCGCTCTTCCTGGTCTTGGCCATTATCGTAACTCTCACCATGCGCCCGTCCCGCGAGATTTCCAATCTGCAGGCGCAGGAACCGAAGTTTCTCAACGAAGCTCTGCAGGCTTATCAATCGGGTGGCGAGGACGGTGCTCGAAAATACTTCAGAACTGTGCGCGATAATCAGCACGTCCGGCTTTTCATCTTCGACGAGCAGGGCCGCGAACTGTTAGGCCGCAGCCAGCCTGACTGGATCGATCGGGCCAGGCGCGGGCGGATCCATACCGCCGACACCTTCCTGGGACGGTTCGGACCCGGTCAAGTCCTGCGGCAGACTCTCACCGCTGACAACGGCCGCAACTACATGCTGATTATCGATTTGCCTCCCGAAGAACATCCTTTGTTCGGACGCATTCATGGCATCGGCATTCTGATCGCGATTATTTCCTCCGGATTGGTGTGTTACATCCTGGCACGATATTTGACCTCACCCATCGTCCAACTTCGTCGCGCGACTCAAAAGCTGGCCTCTGGCGATTTGACGGCCCGCGCGGGTACGCCCGCGTCCCGTCGGCATGATGAAATGGCTGAACTGATGCGTGACTTTGACCGCATGGCGGAACGCCTGGAAAACCTGGTAAACGCGCAAAGCCGCCTGCTGACTGATATTTCCCATGAACTGCGATCTCCGCTGGCGCGGTTAAACGTCGCTCTGGAACTGGCCCGCCAGCGCAGTGGCACCGAAGCAACCAGCGCCCTCGATCGCATCGATCGCGAATCCAATCGCCTCAACGAACTGATCCAGAAATTGCTAACCATCGCCCGGCTGGAGGCAGGTGACGAATCTATCGAGAAAAGTCCGGTTCATCTCGATCAGCTTATCCATGAAATTGCCCGGGATGCGGCCTTCGAAGCACAAAGCCGCCATTGCATAGTCGATGCAATTGTGTTGGCTGACTGTGTGGTCATGGGAAGCCCGAGCTTGCTGCACAGTGCCATCGAGAATGTTGTGCGCAACGCGATCCGTTACACGGACGAAGGCACCAAGGTTGAGCTGCGGCTGGAACAAGACGAAAATTTTCCCGCCGCTGAAACGGGGGTTGTAGACATAGGCCGCAAGAAAGTGGGGCTGCATGACGCGCAGCGCGGGAATGATCGCGCGGGCAAAGCGGAAGCGGTGGTGCGGGTGACCGACTCCGGGCCCGGCGTCCCTGAGGACGCCCTCGACAAACTTTTCCGCCCGTTCTACCGCATCGACGACGCCCGGGGCCGGCAGACTGGTGGCGTCGGATTGGGCCTGGCAATCACGGATCGCGCCGTGCGCCTGCACGGCGGCACGATCAGAGTATCCAATCGCCCCCAAGGTGGCCTGATGGTTGAAATCCGCCTACCCTTGTCGCCGGTGGGGAGCAACAAAAAGCCAGATCCCGCAACCGTCACTATTCTTTCGCGTCAGCTCTAGACCCTGGTTGTGCTGGGCATCCATTGGCTTTGGTGACCCTCCCCAGCGTGCTCCTGCCTTTACTGCTCATTTGCGCCTGCTACGGGGCGGCAGGCCTGACGGGCTAGGCGTTGGAACCTCGATATCGACCGGACCCGCCGAAATGGCTGTTTTTCGTCCAAAAACCAGCCATCCTACCCACCACAGAATGGCATCTGAAATGCTGCGGTTGAGTTCGTAGTTGCGGGCAAATAGCCGGGAGGCCCGGAAATCCTTATCGTTCTGTAGAGTTGACCATGAGGCGAACAGCACCGATTGAAATAATTTCCTTTTTGGTGTTGATTACTTGCGCGGCATGCTGCCAGAGCCTCCCCGACGCCCCATCCCCTCACCTGCCAGCAGGCGGAGATAAACTGCAAACGCCCGCTATTGAGGGGCTTTCTGCGGCTGATATACCCGTGACTGCCCTTCCCGAACCAGCCTCAAAATCGCTCATTTTTTCGGAACAGCCAACTGCGAGTGCTCTTTACGGGCCAATGTCGAGTCAGAAAGACTCCAGCGTTTTCGACAAGTATCTCTCCCGCTCATTGCGAGCGCGCCAGCAACATTATCAGCCTTCGACGGGCGGCAGCTTTATGAGCCGCGCGGCTTCCGCGGCTTTGCACACTTTCATTACCCGCGACGACTCTGGAAAGGGAAAACTCAGCACTTCGTATTTGATGGGAACACTGACTTCCGTAGTGGTCGATAACGCTTACCGCCCTTACTGGGTGCGATCATCCGCGTCCTCGACCTTCAACAATTTCGGTTCGACGATTGGCAGCGATGCCGGTATGAATGTTCTTCACGAATTTGCCCCGGGCATCCGGCAATTGCTAATGAGCCACGCGCCGGGATTTGTCTCGCGTATTCAAGAGCGCATCAGCCACGATCAGGGAGCTGTCTTCAACTCGGCCAGATAGTGTTCTGTCGGCCTGCCGGCGAACTGCCATCACTTTTCACGCGAAACTCACTCTGCGGTAATAGGTTCGAAGTCTACGGCATCACCTCATAAATGATTCCGGCAGCCCCACCGCCGGCGGTGCCATACAGGTTTCCCCGTGGGTCGAGGGTGAGACTCCACGGCGTCGCCCCCGATCCGTCGCCGCCCTTGAAGTCGTAAAGGACGGTTTCATTCCAGGTGTTTTCGGTCCGCTCCAGTTTGAATACGACACCACAAAGGCGGCATCCTGTCCCGCCCCAATCTGTGGTGCCGTACAGAACCCCATTGTTGTCCATAACTAGCCCGGCCAAAGGAAAAGCCCCGTCCGCGCACTTGTTGAGGCTGCAAAAGTTATGCAGCATGCGCTCCTTCCATTGATCGCTTGAGTGGCTGAGCTCGAAGACGGTGCCAAAGTTGTTTCCGCCCTCGGCTGCCGTCCCGTAAAGATTCCCTTTGCGGTCGCGAATTACCCCAGCCGCAGGTTGTCCACCGTTCCCACCGCCGAGAAAATCGAAAAGGTCGGTCTCCGTCCACTGCCCGTTTGCGTGCTTAAGCTCGAACACCGCCCCGCAATTAAAACCGCAGAACTGAACATCGATGCTGTAGTAGGTGCCGTACAAATTGCCTTGATCGTCAAAGACCAGGCCGGGATTGAGAGTCCCATCTTGGTCTGAAAACTCGTACAGTACTTTTTCAGACCAAGTGCCGTCCTTTTGTTCCGTCCGCGAAAGCTCGTAAGCTATCCCGTTGTTATGATTTCCTCCAAGCGGAGTAATGCCAAACAAATTGCCAGCAGCTCCGAAGATCAGCCCTACCGGGCCCGCTCCATTGGGCTCGCCCTGGAAGCTGTAAATTGCAGTCTCAGTCCACGTGCCGCCCTGATTAGGAGACAGCTCGAAAACTGTTCCGCAGCCCTCCTTCGAACAGTTGCCGGTGACAAGGCCTCCTCCAGAAGCTGTGCCGTACAGGTTGCCCGAAGCATCGAAAACCAGATTGCCGCTTGGGTAAGCGCCATCGGGAGCGCCCTGAAACGCATACAGCACGGATTCCTTCCAGCCGCCACCACTGATGGGAGTCAGCTCGAACACAACGCCACAGCCGTAATTCCCGCAACTTCCGCTGGTGCCGCCGCCATAGTATGTTGTGCCATAGAGGTTACCGCTCGCGTCCATAAGCAGGCCAGAGCTCGGAGAACCGCCGTCCGCTCCTCCGGTGAACTGGTACAACACCTTCTCTTTGGCGGCTGCCCATGTATTCAGAGAGAGCGTTGTAGTCAGACAGACGGTGAGAGATATCAAACTCCAGTTTCGTCGCATGGGATATGCCTCCCGTAACGGATGATTCGGCGATCAACAAAGCCGTCTGGTCAGTCAGATTTCTGGGACGATGACAAGGCGTTCTCTCCAGGCCACCGAACGCCCGTCATGCCTGCTCTCTTTTTCACTGCTTTCGCCGCCATGCGGTCAAATCTGCCGCTCCCTGTGCGAGACGGCCCAAGCTAGCCGGCTGAAGAGCGGCCTGCCCCGAATATGTGCGGCTTTGCTGAAAGGTACCGTTGCTGTCTTCGGTGCCTTTTTCCTTGCCTGTGACTATCGGTCTCGAAGGAACACTCTCGTAGGCATAGCCCGTCAAAAGCGCTGTCACCATCCTGTTTGAGCAAGCTACACTGAGTCGAGCCCAGCCAAAATGCACTTCCCCTTTAATAATGAACTTAAGTCCGAGATAGCGGTTGCTAACGTTTGCCCAAGGTCCGGTACAGGAATCCGAGCCTGGGGGACGTGCGCCGCCATTGAAGGTCGACTCTGCCATCCTTCCGGAACCGGGCAGGAATTGGCCTTTAGGTCCGACGCGGGCACCGGCGAACAGCGCAGAGGCGTAAGCCCGGGAAGAGAGAGTGTGTCCCCAGACCCGGTTTTCCTGTCCAACCGGAAGAGCCAAAAGTCGGCCAGAGGAGGTGTAATTGCTAAAGTGAAACGTGTCTTTCAGAGTGAAGTCCACGATGCCGTCGTGGTTGAGGTCCAGCTTGAGTGTGGTATGAGGTGTGATTTGCCGGTGAGCCTTGGTGTAAATAATTTCCGCTTCACAAGCCTGACTTGCCAGAGCTCCGACGCCTGCGGCTGTCGCCGCCAGCGCATAGCAACTAAGTTGTCGCTCAAACTCGGAAATTTTGAATACCCGCTTGAGCTGGTTCGAAGGTCGTCGCATGAAGGACTCCTTTGGACGGACTCGATCTCCCTGCGGCTACAAACGGCACCCATTGTACCCCCGTCTTACGCTTCCGCAACGGAGAAATGACTTTACATCCGGGAGAGCCAACGATTGGGAGAGCCAACGATCGCGAAGCAACTATCCCACCCTCGACGGTCGCGATCAGAGAACGAAGTTTGCTCTTGCCTTATAATCCTGATACACAAATGAGGGTAACCCTTGATCTCCAACCGCGCGCCGGGAAGCGTTTCCTGAGTCGGTGAGATCTTTGAATCGACGACTGGGAGAAAGAATAGGGATGAAGTTTGCTCTGGTGAAATACGTGGTGCTTGCGGCTGCACTTTTCTGCCTGGCAGGTTGCACTTCAATCAACAATGCGGCGACGACCGGCGTCGCCTACCTTTATGTCGCCGCGCAGGCGAATACGACGATCTCCGCATATAGCGTGACCCAGAGCAATGGAGCGCTCACCGCCAACGGAAACGCCGTTGGAACGGGCGCAGTTCCTTCGTCGGTAGTATTGACTCCCTCGGGAAATGCGTTGTTCGTCGCCAATAGCGGTTCAAACAGCATTTCCAGTTACAGCGTAAATTCGGACGCTACGCTTACACCAGTTAGTGGAACCACTGCGACCGGAACCACACCGATGGGTTTGGCAATCGATTCGGGCGGCAAGTTTTTATTTGTAGCAAATCAGGGAGCTAGCAGCATTTCAGTGTTCTCGATTAATGGCACCGGGCTTACGCCGGCGCCGGGTTCGCCCTTTACGACGATTCCTGTCGGTTACACGTTCGCCAATGGAACGCTGCCGACTGCCGTTGCGGTTAGCAGCTCGGGAAAGTTCCTGTATGTGGCGAACCAGCTTGCCAACTTCGTTTCAGCGTTTGCGATCAATGGAACTTCAGGCGCTTTGACCGCATTGCCTGTGCCCTTCTACCAGGACGCGCAGACCTCGCCTTCGGGACTCGCAGTCACTCCCAATGGAGCTTTTCTCTACGTTGCCAACGCGGGAGCGAACTCTAATAACGTCTCTGCCTGGGCGATCTGCGACAACGTTGTCACCAGTTGCGCCAATCCCAACACTCCGGATGGCACGCTTAGCCCCGTTACGGGATCGCCCTTTCCGGCCGGGCTGGGACCGGTCGCGATCGCGTTTGATCCAGGTTTCAACTTCGCCTATGTGGTCGATCAACGTTCAAGCACGATTTCGCAATATTCATACGGTCCGGGAAGCGGAGTGCTGACACCGCTGTCTCCGGCGACCATTTCTACTGGTTTGAATCCGGTTTCGCTCGCGATTTTGCCCGGCGTTGTGCGGTCCGATGTGGGGAATACGCTTTTCGACACGACGGACTATGTCTATGTGGCAAATATCGGAGCAGGAACGATCTCGATTTTCTCCCTCACCACGAGTAGCGGTCTTCTGAACGTAGTCGGCCAACCCATAGTTATTTTCGGGCAGACCTCGGGGATTGCAGGTAAGTTTTAGTCACGATTTTTTTATGGAGAACCGGCGTCTCGCCCGTTTACCTTTGTCTCCGCTTCGCTAAGTCGGCACTTTCAGAATCAAATACCCACTTAGCAATGCGAAAATCAAATCCGGCGACCACGCCGCCAAAACTGGCGGCAATTGGCTGATGTTCCCCATGGCTTCGAACAGTCCGGCGACCGTCCAATAAACAAGCGCGATACCAACAGCAACCGCAACCCCAGTGATGGCGCCGCGGCGTCCCGAAGAGAGTGAAAACGGTATGGCGAGCACGGCCATCACTAACGTGATGATCGGGAAGGCAAACTTCTTTTCCAGTTGCACCCGCAGGCGCACAACGTCGAAGCCGCTTTGCTGCAAGTCGCGGATGTAGCGGCGCAGCTCCTGATAGTTCATTTCCGATGACTGTTTCACTTCTTTCTTGAAGTATGTGGGCGGTTCACTTACGACGGAGAATGTAGCAACGTCGAAGGTGCGATAGTTCTCTATTGCGGGGCCGCGGAAGTCGCGCTCCCAACCTTGAGTGCAGACCCAACGTCGCAAGCTGTCTTCCCAATGCGCGCGATCGGCGTAAATGCGTTTAGTCAGTTGGAAGGTCGCGGGGTCGAACTGGAAAATTGCCAGCCGGCCGAATTGATCGCGATCGGAATCAAACAACTCGTAATAGTAGATGTCCGAGTGCTGTCCGAAAATCCACTTTCGGTCTGGATTCAAATAGGTTTGCGCAGGCTTGCCCTTGATCATGTTGCGCAAAGCGTCCTGGCGTTTATTCGCGTGCGGTAAATAAAACTGGTCGGCGAAAAACAGGCCTGCCGCAAGCATGGCCGCGGCCACCACCAGCGGCGTGACGATACGGTAAATGCTGATGCCGGTAGTCTTGATCGCGGTAATTTCGTTCGAGCGCTGCATCACTCCTAATGTAATGAGGACGGCGAGCAGAATACTTAAAGGCGTGATGTTGTAGATGAAATATGGCGAAACGTTCAGCAGATACTCTCCTACAACCAGCGGGGAAATCTGGTTGCGGAGAATATCCCCCAGCAACTCAAACAGAGTGAACACGAGCAGTAGCATCAGGAAAGCGGCCACGACCATGGCCAGGTTCATGCCAAAGTCGCGCAGCACATAATCGTCGAGGATCATGGGGAAGCGTGCGCTGAATACTCGGCGCCGGCTGGCTGCGCGCTCGAACGCATCTTCGCCGCGGCGAAATGGTAACCGGGCTGCTTCCTGCATTCCCGCGCCCAGCGGATGCAATAATCTTCGCAATGAAGCGATCTCAAATGGCCGTTGTTCAGCGCGCCAGAGCAGAAACGCGCCGCCGACGAAGAACACAATATCCGCCAGCCAAACCCCCAAACCGGGTGATAGCTTTCCCTGCCGCGCCAGCGAAACCCCAACCAGCGATGCGGAGTAATAAGCGAATACTAGAAGGATAGTGAGCACGAATCCTGTCGATTTCCCGCCCTTTTTAGACGACAGCCCGAGCGGAATTCCGACCAGCGCCAATACCAGGCACGCGGTGGGCAAGGCAAAGCGGCGATGAAACTCGATCAGATCCCAGCGTGCCAGGGCCGGGTCTTTCTGATGCTTGGCCTGCCGCCACAGTTCCCATGTTCCCATTTGCGAAACCGGCGTCGGTTCCTGCTCTTTGGCGCTGTCAGCCTGAGGTACGGGAATAGGAATGTCCGTTTGCTCGAAAGTGGAAATCTGATAGTGGTCGGCAACCTTCGGATCGATCTCGTGGGTTTCGCCATCGGTCAGGTGGAGATGCAGCGTCTCCGGACCTTCGCTTACGAGAATGCCCTGTTGTGCGAGGGTAATTCTCGGCGAAGATGGAATGGTGGTATCAGCGATAAAAACGCCCTTCCAGATGGCCGCACCCTGGGCTGCTTTCACATTCTGTACATAGAGGACCAGCCCGGGAAAGCCTTCGTAGAAAACGCGTGGCTGGACTTCGAAGGACGCCTGCGAAGATTTCAAGTGGTCTTGTAAGTGAGCCATGGCGGCCTGCGATTGGGGAGCAATGTACAGTCCGTTGACTAGCGCCAGAATCCACGCCGCCACCGCGAAGATGGAAACGATGCGGAGAAAGCTCCAAATCCCAATGCCGCTGGCCCGCATGGCTGTGATTTCGCTATCGGCGGCCAGTCGGCTGAGACCGATGAGGATCCCGACCAGGACGCCAGCGGGAATACTGATGGTGAGCGTGACCGGAATAATGAAGAAGAAGACTTGGGCCACGCTGGGTAGGGGAGCACTATTGCGGACTATCAGTTCAAGAATCTGCCCTAGATCGCGAGTAAATAAGACGAAGGTGAACACAGCCACGCCGATGAAGGCATGAGCCGTGACTTCACGCAGAATATAGCGGGTGAGAATCCGCATGGGCAGCAGCTAAGTCGAGTCTAGCATGTCCTAAGCGTGAGCCTGTTCGACCTGTTTCAGAGTGAGTAATGTGCGGATAGACTTCCCCGATCGCTGTTCGGCCAGGCGAATTTCATACAGACTTTGCAGGTTAGCCAAAATTCTGCGCT
>Ga0210401_10001984_pt1 | contig 23071 bp, 19 predicted proteins | sample IncBWH32MmetaG_FD_150866 | JGI IMG/M metagenome (GOLD analysis project Ga0210401, IMG submission 150866) | Forest soil microbial communities from Barre Woods Harvard Forest LTER site, Petersham, Massachusetts, United States - Inc-BW-H-32-M | ecosystem: Environmental > Terrestrial > Soil >... | reverse complement strand
TGCACGCATCGCGAAATGACGGTCACTCGTTGCAGTTCCTTCTGACTCAACGTGAATGTCTCCTGTCTCATGGGGTGACATTTTCACGTTGCCGTTAAGGGGTGACAGAATTATGGAGCTAAGACACTGGCTGTGCCACGTGGTGGCGCGACGCGCTCATACGTGCTACCGTCCGGATGGTCAGCCTCTTCTTGTACTGCGGGAGGTCGCGATGCGCCGGCTCCGAAGTTTTCTTTTCCTCTTTCTTGTTGTTTTGCTGATCGGCGGGCGGGCGCTTGCGCAGACTCCGGGCCAGAAGTCCGACGACAAATCCTCCGAAAAATCCGCGGATACTTCCGACGAGAAGCGCCTCGCGATCGCCAAGGACGTGATGGACGAATTCGCGCACGGCTCGCTCGCTTCCGTGCGCGAGCGCTTTGGCGACGAGCTGAAGGATTCCGTGAGCGAGAGCGACATGAAGGACGCGCACGACCAGCTGTTTGAGATCGCCGGAGCGTTCCAGTCGCAAATCTCGCAGGCCACGCGAACGGTGCAGGGAGCGCCAGTTTACATCTCGCGGAACCAGTGCGCGCATTTCAAGGTGGAATTGCGGCTGATGTTCGACGATCGGAACCAGATCATCGAGTTCCGCATCGGCCCCGTCTCCGACCTCAGCCCGGAAAGCATGGAAGCGGCGGCGCGCGACGTCGCGGACCTGCTGCACCAGAATCAGTTCGCCGACGTCAACTCCAAATTCAACGCCCGCATGAAGGGCAACATGTCCGCCGACCGCCTGGAAGCCTCCTGGACGCACGTGATGACGCATCTCGGCGCGTTCAAATCCATCCAATCCGCGAAAAAAGATCCAGACCTCGACCGCGTCGACGTCCGCTGCGAATTCGAAAACGGCCCCATGATCGTCCGGGTCGCCTTCGACCCCGCCGGAAAAGTGTCAGGCCTGTGGATGCTGCCGGCGGAGACGGAGAAGGACTCGCAAATCTAAGACGCTACTCGGAGACCCATCGGATGTCGATTGCGCGGTGTTACGTACGTATTCCTGGAATGACTAACACAGAGGCTATGCCCTTAATACCACAGAGGTCCTCTACGAATCGTTTGGGATCGAGTAGTTTGTGGCTCGCGTCGTATACCAAGACCACTATTGATTCGTACGGAGAAGAGGTGGAGAGATATCCTGGCACGTCAGCAATGATCTCTTCTTGAATCGCTGACACCGAAGTCTTTTCGCCGATGTACTTTACTTCGATCAGGGCCCGCAGTTCGCGGATTCCGAAGTCTGGTCTGTAGTTTTTCGCTCCGAATTTCGGCAGGGTGTCCTCTCGATCCACCAGATCGAATTGTGATCGGAGCATTATCCAAACAATATCTTGGACGGCGGCTTCGCTTGCGAGCGGGACGTTAATATACTGGCAGCACTCACGGAACCGATTGAGGATTCGTACTAGGTCCTCGATTGAATGTCCTTCCTCGATGTCGCGGTGGGGTGGTTTCATCCGTCCCAGCATCTTCGCCTTACCGATAACTTTGAGCAATTCCGAGTACCCTTCATGGGTGTGGAATGTTCGACCTGAGAGAAAACCAGCTTCGATCAGGTTTGGGTACGTCACGAAGACCCCTCCCCTAATCTCGACGTTAACCTCAGAGCGGCCGAGAATTGCCTCAACTACGGCCGATACTGCACCATACTGTTCACAAAGTTCTTCGTACAACTTCTTCGACTCGGGTGTGGATTGATACATCACGGCCCGATACTGGTCCATTAGCTCGCGCAATCGCTCCAACTGCGGAATATAGAGGGAGTAATCTAGATCATCGTTCATCGGGAGCGAGCTCGGGATCGGTGTATTTGGATAGGCGGAGTCTAACACGGGCAGCAAGCTGGATGCGCACCTTGAGCTGGACGCTGAGCGAAATCAGATTAGTTTTTCCTATTTCTGGCCAGAAACGCATCCACCGAAAAATAGTCCCACTCCTCGACCGCGAGTAGAAAGAAGACAAAGAGCAGGTAGATCATCTGGTGGGAGACGACGGTCCAGTCTGAGCGCAGGGCTGTGCCGAAGAGCAGGACGGTGACGAGGAGGCCCTCCGCAGTGATGGCCCAGCGCGACCAGAGGCCGAGGATCAGGAGCACGCCGAGCAGGCCCTCGAAGTAGGGAAGGTACGTCAGGAAGAAATGCACCCAGGACATCGGCAGTAAATTGCCCACGAACATTTTTTCCGTGACGGGGACGAAATCCTGGCTGACGCCCCAGGTGCGCACGACGTAGTGCATGAGCATGTCCACCCCGAGCGAGAGGCGCAGGATGAAGTAGCCCAGGGCGCGGCCGAGGGAGTTGTCTCGCGCCGGGCGTGCATAGTGCTTGCCCTGAGCGTTTTCCGCGAAGGGTGCAGATGCTTTTGGCTCGATGCGCTCTTGCGTGCCGGTTGGATTCATTGGGTCACTTCCTGAAAACGCGATTGGGGCCGTTGGAACTGTTGCTTGCGGCCCACCTTATTCCAATCGCGGGCGCGGGTCAATGGCGCACGCTTGACCGCACGATTGTCATTCTGAGCGAAGCGAAGAATCTCTCCGTGGATTGGACTCAAATCGAAGAGAGATTCTTCCCTTCGCTCAGAATGACACAACGATCGGGTTTCCCCACACTCTCGTATAGCCATGTGGGGGCAGCATCGATTGTGCTATCGCGAACCCCACAGGCTGCAAACCGGGCATTCAGGAGGTCTGGGCTTCAGCCCGACGCGCAGTCGTGCGCGTGACTGGCCTTTAGGCCCTGAAGCTTCAGGGCCTGAAGGCCATCTCCATCCGTCGGCTATCGTCCGACCTGAAGGTCGGACCTCCTTAAGCCGGTAGCCGTTTGCCTTTCGTTTCTTCTCCCAGCGGTACTAGCGCCAGGCCTACTACGAACGCTAGCGCCATCATGGCTACTGGAATTCCGAAGGTTTGGAAATGGCGGATGCCCGCGCCTACTAGGAACGTAAATCCGGCGGCGAAGAAGCGGCCAAGGTTGGTGATGAAGGCGAAGGCGCTGGCGCGGCATTCGGTGCCGTACTGCTCGGGCAGCCAGAAGGAATAGACGATGAAGTTCGCGCCGCCGAGGCCGAGCAGCGCGGAGCAGACGAGGAACCACGCGACGGCGTTCTCCCGCAGGTAAAAGACGTGCGCGAACGCCACCCAGATGGCGCACATCATGATCACGTAGAAAATCGCGAGCGTGGCGCGGCGGCCCAGCCAGTCCGCGAGGAACGGCACGATCAGCGCGCCGAGAACGGTGGTAACTCCGATCAGCGCCGAGGAATACGACGCGAGGCGCGCGCCCTCGAGCGCGGTGCGCCCGGTTCGTTGCGCGATGTAGGTGATCGCCGTCGGGGCGTACACGGATCCCGCCCACAACCCGGCCAGCGAAACGATCAGGTACAGCGAATTGACGATGGTGCGCTTGCGGTATTGCGGCGAGAAAAGTTTCAAGAAGGCGCTGTGCATGGCCCATTTCCCGCCGAGTTCCCGCACTCTGTTCTCCCAGTGCGCGGGCTCATGCACGTTGTTGCGGATCAGGCCGATCAGCAGAGCCGGAACGCCGCCCAGCGCGAACATCGCACGCCATCCGAAGCGGCTGCCGATGAAAATGTTGGCGACGCCGGCGAGAAAAAATCCGATGTAGTAGCCCGTGTGCATAAGGGCCGCGCCCATCGTGCGGCGCTCCTCGGGCCAGTCCTCGGAAACGAGCGCGGCGCCCACCGACCATTCGCCGCCAATGCCCACGCCCGCCATGAAGCGGAAGACCGCGAGGCTCCAGACGCCCGTGGCAAACGCCGCCAGCAGCGTGAAAAGCGAAAAACAAAAAATGCTCAGCATCATGGTGCGCACGCGCCCGAAGCGGTCGGCAATCGGTCCCCAGACGAGCGCCATGCCGTAGCCGATCAGGAAAAGCGTGAAGAACACTCCGCCGTAGTAGCCGACGTTGCCCGGCGTCGCGGGAATTCCGGAGCGCGGCAAAAGATCGGTGAGCGCCGGAACGAGCACGAGGGAATAGATGAACGAATCCATTCCGTCCATGCTCCAGCCGCCCCAGGCCGCCCAGAAGCTGCGGATCTGGTTGGGCGTGAGCTTCGGTTTTGATTTTGCGGCGATCGAGGTTGGCGACACGCTCACGCGAGTCCGAGCACGGAGGCGGCGTTCCGGTCGAGGATTTTTTCCGCGTCCTCGGGTTTCAGGCCGGACTCGCTGATGTATTGGATGGCGTGATTGTAGAGCGGGCCGTTTTCGTACGGAAAATCGGAGCCGAGGCAGATGCGATCCGCGCCCATCGAATCGACGGCGGCGCGCAGGGCCGGCGGGTGGCCATGGCCGACGCTGCAGTACCACATGCGCTTGGCGGTGATGGACGGCAGCTCGGGCAGCGGGTGCTCCCACTTGGAAATGTTGTCAATCCGCTGGAACACCATGGGCAACATTCCGCCGAGGTGCGAATTGACGATTTTCAGTTTCGGATATTTTTGCGGGATGCCCGCTTCGATCAGGTGCATGATCGAGACGGTGTCTTCCATCGGCGCGCCGATCGCCCAGCGCAGATTGAACGGGATCACGTACGGGGAATCGATGCCGTTGCCCGAGGGATGAATGTAGAGGACGGTGCCGCGGCGATTGAGCTCTTCATAAAAAGGCGCGTAAGCTGGATCGGCGGGCGAATGGTTTCCGACGAACGTGGTCATGGTCGCGCCGACGAATTTCAATTGGTCGAGCGCGCGTTCGAGTTCCTTGAGCGCTTCGTCAACGTGAGGTAGCGGCACGGCCGCGAACGCCTTGAATTTTTTCGGCCAGCGGCTCACCGCGTCGGCGTAGAGGTCGTTGGCCATGCGCGCGGCTTTGACGGCGTGCTCTTTGTTTTCAAAGTGCGGGGCTTGCGGACAGATGTCGAGGATTTGCATTTCCACGCCGTTCGCTTCCATCAGGGCGAAGCGCTTTTCGATCTCCTCCGCGCCCATGCCCGCGCCCTTGTTGCGCTGCGTGCCGGTGTCCACGTTGCCGTAGCTTTGGCACAGGTCGAGGTACTCGACGGTCCAGAGGTGCGCGTGAATGTCGATGCGCATGCCCTTCCTGGCTTGCGCGCCGAGGCGAGCCGCGCCCGTCAGGAGTCCTGCCGCGCCGAACGCGCCGGCGCGCAGCACGTCGCGCCGCGTGAAACCGCATCCGCATCCCATGATTTCCCGCCTCCTTCGTCAAATAATGCAATCAATGCGTTTTCGATGGACATTGTACTCTGAACCGTCGTGGTTCCTCACGGCGGATTCTTTCTCACTGCCGCGCTATAGCTGCAACTAAATCGCTTCAGGGGCTGAAGCCCGTTTGACCCGAGTCGCTATGGCCGGGCTGAAAGCCCGGCCCTCCGAACACCGAGCCCGCGCGCCGGCGCATCCTCTTCGATTCACATTTTTCCACAGATAGTGTGTCAAGTATTTTCGAAAAGTTATTCACAGGTTCACACGAATTCCACAGGCTGCCTTTACCCTTCCGCGGTGAATCGCGATAAAATTGTCCGCGTCGACGACTTCGGTCCCGGCCTCGCCCCCGAGAGCACTGCCACGATTGCGGTCTCGCATAGCAGCCCGATTCGACAGGTGACCTGACCAGCAGTTACGCAGGCAATCCTCAACCCCAGCGGAGGATGACATGACAGCCGATCTAAACAGCCCGGTGGCAATCCTCGACAAGGAAATCGCGAAGTATCCTACCTACACGATCGAAATGTTTGAGCTGTGCGATTGCTGCGGCGCGCGCTTCGGCATCGGCTACCACCAGGAGTGCAAGCTCCACCTCGATCCCGCGCGCCGCGCGGACGAAGCGCCGAAAAAACTGCGCGAGATGCTGGCCAAGGATCACAACCACGACCGCGAGCACAAACACTTCACGGAAATCTGGGTGCTCTCGGATTGGGGCGCGTCGGTCTGATTGGGTTTTGTTCGGTACCGGCTGCGGCGATACACGCGAATTGCTTTGCACTCAGAACATCGAAGTGTCTTGAACCCACGAAAATAAAAGTGTCATCCCGAGCGTAGCGAGGGATCTGCTTTGCTTGCTGGTCCAAGGGAAAAGCAGATTCCTCGCTTCGCTCGGAATGACACGTACTAAATATTTTCCTGCGGCCGTACCTCCCAGCGATTCCTGTCTCGCGCTTCGAATCCTTTTCCACTAAATTCACAGGAAATTTATTTTCGCACAGGCGAAATGCTCGTTTTCCGTTGCGCTTCCGGCGTGCACGCGCGAAACTCATTTGGAAAGAAACCAAAAAGCTCGGAGATCTTCTGCACGGACCGCGCCTCGAAAAGACCGATTGACACGGGTGTGTTCGGGCAGCGAAGATAAGGCGAACATCTAATGGCCACGGCAAGTTCAGCGCTGGAACGCCCCCTGCCTCACAACGTCGAGGCCGAGCGCAGCATCCTCGGCGCAATCCTCATCGACAATAACGCGATCAACGCCGCGATCGAAAAACTGAAGCCCGAGGATTTTTTCCACGATCATCATCGGCGCATTTATCAGCAGATGATCGCGCTCGGCGAGACGCAACAGGCGATTGATCTCGTGACGCTGGCCGAGCAGTTGCAGCGCAGCGGCGAGCTCGAGGCGGTCGGCGGCGCGGCGTACATCTCGCAGTTGATGGACGGCGTGCCGCACATCACCAACGTCGAGCACTACGCGCGCATCGTGAAGGAAAAGGCTTTGCTGCGCGGGCTGATCCATGCGGCGGGCGCGATCCAGCAGCAGGCGCTCGAAGCCGAGGACGACGCCGACTCGATTCTCGATCGCGCGGAGTCTTCTATCTTTCAACTCGCCGAGGATCGCGTGCGCCTCGGCCTCGTCGGCTTGCACGATGTGGTCACCGAAAGCCGCGACCGCATCTCTCGAATTTACGAAGGCGGCCAACGCATCACCGGCCTCGCGACGGGTTACGACCTGCTGGACAATCTGACTTCGGGCCTGCAGCCCTCCGAGCTGATTATTCTCGCGGCGCGGCCTTCGATGGGGAAAACGGCGTTCGCGCTGAACCTTGCCGAAAATATCTCCGTGCGGGACAACAAGCCCGTGGCGATCTTCAGCCTGGAAATGTCCAAGGAATCGCTGCTGCTGCGCCTTCTTTCGGCGGACGCAAAAATCGATTCGCACAAATTCCGCACCGGCCATCTGAACCACGAAGACAAAGGCAGAATTCCGCGCTCGCTCAGCCGTCTCTCGCAGGCGCCGTTGTGGATTGATGACGCGGGCGGCGCGACGGTCGTGGAAATCGGCGCGAAGCTGCGGCGCATGAAACGGGAGAAGGGCCTCGCGATGGTGGTCGTGGACTACCTGCAGCTCATTTCCGCGCGCGGCCGCTTCGGCAACCGCAACGAGGAAATTTCGAGCATAACGCGCGGCCTGAAGGCCATGGCCAAGGAGCTCAAAGTTCCCGTCGTCGTGCTCTCGCAGCTGACGCGCGCGCCGGAACGCGAGGATCGCGAGCCGCGCCTCGCCGACTTGCGCGAATCGGGCGCCATCGAGCAGGACGCCGACGTCGTCATGTTCATTCATCGGCCGAACTTCTTTAAAAAATCCAGCGAAGTCAGCCCGGAAGAGCGCGGCGAAACTGATTTGATCATCGCCAAGCAAAGAAACGGCCCGACTGACACGATCCGGTTTGTGTTCCAGGGCTCGTTCACACGCTTCGAGCAGCGCGCGCCGGACGCCTGGAACGAGCCCGACTAGGCGTGCCGCGGTAGCCACAGGTGTGTCGTGCTGTCACTCACTGGTGACCGTCAACTCGAACTCCTTGCGGACTCTCTGCTTTAAGTCCATTTTCTTCTATCACTTAACAATCTTCATGCACGGCCGTGGTGCGGCACGGGGGTTGCTGCTAGTAGGACAGGCTTATTTACCCTGAGCCCAGCGAAGGGCGGCCTGTCGGGTTTGGTTGGTGCACGGTCGATGTGTTCTTGGTGCTAGCGATCTCGCTCCTACAAAACCCGACAGGCTCCCCTTCGCTGCGCTCAGGGTAAAAAAGCCTGTCCTACGAAAGCTAGTTACTAAACGGCGGCGGTTATTTTTTTTCCGCGCGCGGATCGGGTACCCTTGAAGATTCCAATGACACGAACCGTAAAATTTGACGGACGCCCGATCTGGGCGGAAGTAAGCCTGGGAGCGCTGACGCACAATCTTCGCGCGATCCGCGCGCACGTGAATCCCGCGGGAACGCCCGCCGGGACGCGCGGCCCGCGCCGGAAAATTCTGGCCGTCATCAAGAGCAACGCCTACGGCCACGGCATCGTTCCGGTCGCGCGTGCCCTCTCGAAAGCGCGCGCCGACTGGTTTGGTGTGACCTGCTCGGCGGAGGGCGCCGAACTGCGCGAGGCCGGCATTCGCGAGCCGGTCCTGATTCTCACCGGTTTCTGGGCGGGAGAAGAAAAGCGGATTCTCGACAACCACCTGACGCCTGCGATCATGCGCGCCGACCAGCTGCGGCTCCTCGAAAAAGCGGCCGCGCAACACCGCAAATCGCCTAAGCGTCCCGTCGATTTTCATTTGAAGATCGACACGGGAATGAATCGCCTGGGCATTCCGCCGTCGGAGATTCCGGCGTTTGCGCGCGCGCTTGCCGATTGCCCGCACCTGCGGCTTGCGGGCACGTTCACGCACATCGCGTCGTCGGAAGTCTTCACCACGGAACAGACGATCAAGCAGGAACAATCGTTCGACAAAGCCCTGGCCTGCATGCGCTCGCTGGGACTCGATCCCGGCATCGTGCACATGGCCAATAGCGCGGCGATCGTCAGCCGCCCGTCCACCTGGCGGGACATGGTGCGGCCTGGCGCGATTTTGTACGGCTATCACCAGTTCTTCGAGCCGTCGGAGCTGAATCCGGAAATGGAAGCGAAGCTTGCGGTCAAACCCGTCCTTTCGTTTCGCGCGCGGATTATTTCGATCAAGGATTTGCCGCCGGGAGCGCGCGTCGGATACAACGCGCGCTGGACGGCGCCCGGGCCGTCGCGCGTCGCGGTGCTTGCCGCTGGATACGCGGACGGGCTCGTGCGTGTGCTCTCGAACAAAGGACGCGTGATCGTTCGCGGCCAGATGGCGCCCATCATTGGAACGGTCTCGATGGACCTCACTACGGCCGACGTCACGGGCATTGCGTCCGCGCGCGTCGGTGACATCGCCACGATTTACGGGACGGACGGCGCGACGACGCAGTCCGTGCCGGACGTGGCGAAAATCGCCGGCACCGCCAGCGCCGACTTACTCTGCGCGCTTGGAAAGCGCGTCCCGCGTTTTTATCTGCCCTGAGAATTCGCATCGTTTGAAGCTTAGAGCAGCTTTTACGGCCTGCCAAAAACCACAACGCTGTCATTCCGAAGGGCGGGTTTTGCCCGAGGAATCTGCTTTTTCTTGCCACTTATGAGAAAAGCAGATCCCTCACTTCGTTCGGGATGACAGTGAAACTTATTTGGCGCATTCCCGGAGAACTTCGACCTCGCCACAACCAAAGCCCCGCAGGCTGCCCTTCGACTTTCTCAGGGTAAAGAGCCCGCGCCACTTGGAACCGAATTTCGGTTATCATTTACTAGGGCACTCGGGAATTTTTCCCGAACAATTTTTTCTGAAACTGCCGCGCCGCGGATTGCCGGCGCGCGCGCCGAGGGAGTCTCGCTTGATTTCACGATACACGCGCGAAGAAATGGGCCGGGTCTGGACCGAGGAGGGGCGATTCAAGCGCTGGCTCGAAGTGGAGCTGGCCGCCACGGAGACGCTCGCCGAGGCGGGCGTTGTGCCGGCCGCGGCCGCGGCGAAGATCCGCGAAAAGGCGCGCGTCGACGCAAACGTGGTGCGGCGGATCGCCGAGCTTGAAGCCAAGGTGAAGCACGACGTGATCGCGTTCACCATGGCCGTCGGAGAAACGATCGGCGATCCCGAGGCCGCGCGCTGGCTGCACTACGGCCTCACGTCGAATGACATTGTGGACACAGCGCAGGCGCTGCAGATTCGCGAAGCTTCGCGTCTCATCGAGCATGGGCTCATCCGCTTCGGCGAAGTGCTCGAGCGCCGCGCCCATGAATTCAAGCACACGCCGCAAATCGGGCGCACGCACGGGATTCACGCCGAGCCGATCACCTTTGGCTTGAAAGTCGCCAACTGGTTTGCCGAAAACCGCCGCAACCTCGAACGCTTCGGCCAGGCGGCGCGGCAAATGGCGGTGGGAAAAATTTCGGGCGCCGTCGGCAACGCGTCACATCTCGGGCCGGACGTCGAAGCGGCGATTTGCAAGCGGCTGGGTCTCGACGTCGCGCCCGTGGCCTCTCAGGTGATCCAGCGCGACCGCCACGCGCAGTACGTTTCAACGCTCGCGATCGTCACGGCCACGCTCGAAAAAATTGCGCTCGAGATTCGCCACCTGCAGCGCACCGAAGTGCGCGAGGCCGAGGAGCCCTTCGGAGGCGAGCAGCGCGGCAGCTCGGCCATGCCGCACAAGCGCAATCCGGTTTCGAGCGAGCAGGTCTGCGGCCTCGCGCGCGTGGTTCGCGCCAACGCCGGCGCCGCGTTTGAAAACATCGCGCTGTGGCACGAGCGCGACATTTCGCACAGCTCGGTCGAGCGCGTGATCCTTCCCGACTCCACGATCCTCGCGGACTATCTTCTCGCGCGCATGACGGACATCGTTTCCGGCATGCGCGTCTTTCCCGAGCGCATGCGCCGCAACCTCGACGCCACCGGCGGCCTCGTTTTCTCAGGGCAGCTGATGCTGGACTTGATCGAAGCGGGCGCGCCCCGCGAGGACGCTTACAAGTGGGTCCAGGAACACGCTATGGCTGCGTGGGAATCGGACACGGAAACGCAGATGAATTTTCGCCAGCGTGTGGTGGGGGATTCGCGAATCAAAGTTTTTCTCGACCGCAACGCGCTGGAAAAGACGTTCGACCTGAGCCGGCACCTGCGCTACGTGGACGCGATCTTTGATCGGGTGTTTAAGTCAACTTAGGCGGGAAAATCACACCTGTCATTCTGAGCGAAGCGAAGAATCTCTCTGCTCTACGGTAGAACCGGAGAGAGATTCTTCGCTCCGCTCAGAATGACAAATCAGGGATGCTGCACGGCGCCAAGGCGTGCAGCGGTGATCCTTGAGAGCGTGTAAGACGCGAATACGGTTGATGGGTACCAGGAACCTCGCCTCTGAAGAGGCGAGCTACAACGGGGGTATTCGGTTTCGGTAGGGCGTCACACGCGCTGTACGTAGCGCGCTTCCGACGTATCCACTTTTACTTTGTCGCCGTTGTTGACGAACGGAGGGACCTGGATCGTCAGTCCGGTCTCCAGCTTTGCCGCCTTCATTACTGCGCTCGCGGTGGCCTTCTGCACGGTCGGCTCGGTGTCCACGACTACGAGGTCGACCGTATCCGGCACAAGCACACCGATCGGTTTGTTTTCGTAAAATTCCAGCTTCACCGTGGTATTCGGAATCAGGTAGTAGACCGCTTCGCCGAGGATCTCCGCGGTGAGCTGCAGCTGCTCGTACGACTCGGTGTTCATGAAGTGGTAGCCTTCGGTGTCCGCGTACAAATATTCGTGTTCGATTTCGTCGAAGATGGCGCGTTCGATGTCATCTTCCGCGCGGAACCGGTAATCGATGATCGAACCGCTGCGCAGGTTGCGCATCTTCGTGGCCATGGCGGCGCGCTTGTTGCCGGGAGTGCGGTGCTCGACGGCGTGCACCGAATACAGATCCCCGTCATGGCGGATGATCATTCCCGGACGCAATTGTGTTGCTCGCATTCCATTTGCTCCTGATGCCTACGGGGTCTTGCGGCAGGCGGTTCGAATCAACGCGGCTTCGATTCTCGCGCGTGGGCGGCGTGGCGATACTCCACCAGGAATCTGCCGCTGACCGAAGATCGATTATAGACGCCGCGCCGAGGGCGGGTCAACGTGAGGCGCGCCGGGGTAACGGGCCAGTTTCCGAAAAGACGATCATAAGGACTTGGTGCGGGATTGACTCCGTGATATGAAGCCAGCCATACGGGAATCGAAATTCCTCGGACTGAAGCGGCCCTTGGGGGATTCAATGGGAGCGAATCGCGCGGTATCGATCGTCGTTGCCATGGAAAGGACGATGAGATGCTTTCACAATTCTCACGCAATCGGATGAAACAGCTTGGCTGGGTTTGGATCGCTTTATTCCTCTTACCCGTGTCATCGCCTGCGCAAACAGATTCGGAATTGAATTTAAAGGATGCGATCGACTTCCACGTGCATCAAGGTCCTGACAGTGTGGACCGCGCGATCGACGCCGACGATTTGGCGCGGCTGGCCAAGAAGATGGGAATGCGCGGCCTGGTGATGAAGAATCACTGGGAGGATACGGCTGCGCTGGTCTACACGGTCCGGAAGGAAGTTCCGGGCATCGAGCTCTTCGGAGGAATTACGCAGGATCTGGCGGTCGGCGGAATTAATCTGGAAGCGGTGAAACATATGGCGGCCATGAAGGGCGGCTGGGGCCGAGTCGTTTGGCTGCCCACGTTCGACGCCGAAAATGCCGTGAAGAGCGCGAAAGGAACCGGTCCATTTGTTCGCGTTTCGGAGAACGGCCATCTGCTGCCGAATGTGCTCGAGTTGATTGATTTCATTGCGCAGCATCATGACCTGGTGCTGGAGACGGGACACATCTCCGGGGAAGAGGGAGATCTGGTGGTTCACGAGGCGCGCCAACGCGGCGTAACCCACGTGGTGGTCACGCATGCGATGGCGGCCTCGGTCCGAATGACGCTCCCGCAGATGCAAGCGGCTGCTCAGGACGGCGCGTTTATCGAATTTGTATACGGCGCCACTCTTGGAATGAACCCGGTTGTCAGCATCAGCGATTACGCCAAGGCGATTCGCGCCATCGGCCCGAAATCCTGCATTGTCGCCACCGATTTTGGCGCTGTCCAAAAGCCACCGGAGCCCCAGCGCCCGCTCGAACCTCAAGGCTTGCTCGATTTCATGCAGGCGCTGCACAGGGAAGGAATCTCCGTGGCTGATATTAACCTGATGACGAAGACCAACCCGGCGCTCGCGCTAGGGCTGAAGCCTTAGCCGAATTCGGCCGGCGAAGACGACGCCCGAAAAGTGGTGCCGGTTCAACTGGTCATTGCAACACCATCTGAGCTAGAAGCTCTCCTCATAGGTGGTGTATATGACCGCAAGCAAGTGCCAGCTCAACCGGTCGATGCAACACCGTATAACCAGTTGATCTCGCAATACGTCCCATCGAGAATCAATCCGTATGGCAGTACTCAATCAGAGCCTAAACAGGGCTTTTGATTTGTTTGAGTTGAGGCCGGCGAACGAAATCAGCTTCCTAGACTCCTACAAGAAAACTTTGAGCAAATGTTACGTGGACCCGTTGAGACCACCCGACTTCTCGGGACCTGTACCGAAAGGGAACGAGTAGAGGAATGTGTCTTCTTACAGACAGCTTCCTGATTTCATCTCTGTGATGATCACCCGGCAAGTGTTGTGCCGCATGGTGCGACACTTATGCGCCGAATCACGGACACAAGTCCTGATTGAAGGCGTTAAAAGTGGAATGAGGATAATTTATGGAGAAGCATAAAAAGGGTTTCTCATTAATTGAATTGTTAATCGTAGTCGCGATTATTTTGATCATCGCTGCCATCGCCATCCCGAACCTTCTGCGTTCGAAGATCGCGGCCAGTGAAGCTTCGGCGGTCGGTTCGTTGCGCACCATTAATACCGCTTCAGTGTTGTACAGCACGAGCTACGGAAACTATCCGCCGGCTCTTGCTTCTCTCGGGCCTTCGACCGCCCCGACATCGACTACGGCGGACTTGATTGACTCCGCGCTGGTCACCGGCTCGAAGAGCGGCTACAAGTTTACCTACAGCTCCCCGAGTCCTTATCAGCAGTATTCGATCACGGCGAGCCCGATTACGCCTGGCGTCACCGGTCAGCGGTACTTCTACACCGACCAGTCGGGCGTGATCCGAGTGAACTTGACTCAGACTGCCGCGTCGACCGACAACCCGATTGGCTAGGGCCGCCGGCGTCGCGGTTCTCCCAGGGGGAGGAAACCGAGGGCTTCCTCCCCTAATCTTTCGTTTCATGCTCCGGGAATTAATCTGCCACGCCATCCCTCGCGCCGCGATATATGCAGCGAGCGAAATAAGGGTTCATCCATCGCGCCGCTGGCAACGCCTTCAAGCAGCAATTCAGATCAATTTCCCGGATACCGCCTGAGAAACGGTGCCAGCTCAACCGGTCGATGCAACACCCTATAACCATTTGATCTCACAACACTTCCCATCGAGAATCAATCCGTACGGCAGTACTCAATCAGAACCTAAGCAGGGCTTTTGATTTGTTTGAGTTGACGCCCGCGAACGAAATCAGCTTCCTAAGACTCCCACGGGAAGACGTTGAGCAAGTGTTGCGTCGACCCATTGAGACCACCCGACTTCACGGGAGTTGTCCGGCCCGCGATGAACGGTCCGCTCCTTACGGTACGGTCGCTGAGACTTGATTCGAGTACGCGCTCTCGTTACCAAGCGAATCCACAGCCGTTACTATATAGTAGTAGGTCATCCCCGAATTGGCGCTGTTATCGGTGAAGCTGGCGGACGCGTCCAGGTTGGTTCCCAATTCAGTGTAAGGTCCACCGGAGGTCGTTGCGCGGTAGACCTTATAGCCTGCCACGGTATCTGTACTGGGGTTCCAAGTTAGAACTACAGAGTGCGACGCTCCGGCGACGCCCGTGCCGGAAGTGGCGACGGTCGTCGGCGAATTCGAAGCAGTGCTCGTAATTGTTATGCCTCCGTTGACGCTTCCGGTTGCGGTCGGCGCAAAAGTTATCGTCAGCGTCGCCGTCTGATGCGAGGCCAGGACTTGACCGCTGGAAATCCCGCTGGCGGCGAGGCCCGGTCCAGACAGGCTGACAGTCGAGATGGTGACGCTGGAGCTGCCGTTGTTTGTCAACGTGACCGACTGCGTGGCGTCGTTACCCAACGCCACGCTGCCGAATGCCAAATTCACCGGGGTCGCCGTCAATGTTGCTGGCGTCACAGGGCTGGTAACGCTCAAAGTAATCGGAACGCGAATAGGAGATCCTGCGAGTTCTGTTGCCGTGGCAATTATGTTCCCGGTGTAGACGCCTGCGGCGAGGCTGGCGGGTTCGACGGAGACGCTGGTGGTGAGCGAAGTCGTGCCTGCGGCGGAACCAACCGATAACCAGGGTTGATCTGTGGTTAACACCGTGGGCCAATTGCAAACGGGAACGCCTGGAGCCGGTGGACAAGGAGAGGTATCCCAGATTGTGAGGCTTTTGGTAGCGGGGAGCGAAGATCCCATGGTCCACTCAAATGAGAGAGAGACCGGAGTCGGCTCTAGGTTATAGCTGTACTTTGGCGCGGGAGAGACAGTCAAGGTGACGGGAATCCGAATAGGAGATCCTGCGAGTTCTGTTGCCGTGGCAATTATGTTCCCGGTGTAGACGCCTGCGGCGAGGCTGGCGGGTTCGACGGAGACACTGGTGGTGAGCGACGTCGTGCCTGCGGCGGAACCAACCGATAACCAGGGTTGGTCCGTGGTTAGCACCGTGGGCCAATTGCAAACGGGAACGCCTGGAGCCGGTGGACAAGGAGAGGTATCCCAGATCGTGAGGCTTTTGGCAGCGGGGAGCGAAGATCCCATGGTCCACTCAAACGAGAGAGAGACCGGAGTTGGCTCTAGGTTGTAATTGTACGTCTGCGCCCGAGCTGGAACTCCGAGCACTACTGCAAGCGCCGCCAAAACTCCCACGCTCGCGAATCTTCTGCTGAAGTGCCGTTTGACTCGCAATTTTCGCCTCGCTTCCCCAAAGGACAACGGCGCTGTGCGCACACGTGCAGAATTTTTGATCCCGGCCAACTTCACCTCCCTTGCAGAGCTTTATCCCGGCCGACACACTATTTCTTGCAGCGCACGTCGCGCTACTGCCCAGAGGGGCAACCGAAAGTCCCGTGCTTACCCTGGCTCGGTACAGCCAGCCAACTGGCCACAGTGCGGGAAGTCAGCCATTTCGCGAGGCTCATGTCAGCATTCGTTTGATGACCCTGTGAATAATTCAATGTCGCGGGTTCTTCGTGCTGCCGTTGTTTGGGTGGAGGAGGGGAAGCGTGGGGCGCTCACCATTTTTTTCTAGAGCGCTGCGTTGCACTCCGACACTGGCGGCCAAGAGCGGCTAAGCCGATCGCTGTCGTGTTCGCGAACAAAAAGACGCCCTGGTTTCGCCGCGGGCGCCTTGTGAAACCGCGTATGGGATTGGGGCCTGGCGGAATCACAATCGCCGCCCCACCCCCGCCCATTACGGTTGCGGTAACGCCGGCGAGACCATCCGGCGATGGCTTCACGTGGGTCGAAGGGTATTGGTATCCGGTCGGACACCACTACAAGTGGCACGCGGGCTATTGGACCCAACCGCCGTATGAAGGTGCTCACTGGGTCGCTCCGCACCATGATGGAGAGCGGTATTTTTTGGTTACTGGGACGGAAACTACGGTCGAATTGAGCACGATCACCACTCGGGCCATGATCACGATTCGCGATTTTTCCACGGAACACGGCCGCGATCACGACGATCACTACGGGAACGCGCCCTGGCAGTTTCGGGCGCTTGTGCACTTAGCCATCTGACGCTGAACCTGCTGATCTTCCTACCCACGAACCTAAAACGCGGCTGTGACCCACTCAGCGTCGAGACGCCCGGATTGATCGCGGCGCTTTTCGCCGTGAAAGCTTCATAGAGAAACATTCGGTTGCGAATCGACCTAGCGGCCAAATGCCGATAAACGCGGTGGTTTCAACCGGTCGATGCAACACCTGCTGAGGTCTGCTCAAAACTTGGACTATTCAAGGATATGGATGTGGAGAGCCTGAACTCGCAAAAGGCGCCAAGAATGAGGTTAAATGCGGCAAGAACCATCCAAGGACCCAAACCTCCTGTTTAGGAAGAATTCTGACTCGCCGGTGGTGTTGCATCGACCGGTTGAGCTGGCAGCGATTCTCGGAAACTGGCTCATTCTCCGTGCGCAGTAGTTCGTTGCGAGGCGACCACCCGCCATTTTCCGCTTTGCAGGACGAAGCTGTCAGTGAACACGATCTTGGGCGTGAGTGGGTGTCCCTGGAATGCGCCGGTCTGGTCGGCCGTGCCTGTCACAACGGCGAAGTCACCGTACTGAAAAACATGCATGTCGGACAGTTTGATGGACGACATTTTGAGGTCTTTCGATTTGAAAGCCAACAGCAACCGCTGTTTATCACTGCGGTGCGCTTCTTCGTCAGTATCGACGTAGCTGTCAACTAGGATCGAGTCGAGCGTGGCGGTGTCGCCATTGACTAGCGCTGCGACCCAGCGGTTCTCAAGATCCAAGAGCGCAGATTCCGCTGACCGCTGAGTCGCATTAGTGCTTTGCGCCCGTGCCACTGAGAGACTGACGAGAACCACTCCGACTACGATCGTCCACTTCAGCGTCATCAAACCCTCCCAACCATCGGTGTTTCAAGAAGTCCTTGTAACCTCAAGGCCCGGCTCATGATTCAGAATTCTGCTCCATGACGGCCAGACCAGCAAGGAGTCGCCACCGCCTGATAAACACATTCTCGGAAACTGAGAAATTGTGGCCCAATCCGGCCATGGCACCGGGCCGTGGACGCGCTTGTGAGCGCGGGATGGCGGCTGCGTGCCGCTACTGCGCTCCGGACCGCACCGCCGTGCGACGAATCCGACGGCGGGCGATATCCAACGCCACGACACTGTTCAAAAGTGAACAGACACTGAATTCGAACGGCTCTAGTATCCGAACGATATTCTTGGTGGCGACTGGCTCGAAGCATGCGCAAGGGACACGCTTGGTTGGGCGGGTTGGTCGCCACTGAGTTTACTCGCGATAGACCGCCGCCGGACCGCCGGAAAATCGACATTTTCCCACTCCGGGAAGCGGACTTCTCAGGACGTGGCTCGCTCGCGGATTAAGGTTGCGTCCGAGAGGTGTCCCTTCGGCACGAACTTCAACGTCAGCATCTTGGGCGGATCGATATCACGATCAACGGCTACGCCCGTCCAAAGCCCGACGCCGCGCCACAGACCGGGCAACATGCAGCGCATTCTCGAAGAAACCGAACGCAAGGAGTATTAGCGGCTCTGGTGGGTCGTTGTGGGACCCAACGGCACCGCAGCACTCGTTCCGAGTTTCCCGTGGTGTATTGTGGTGGAGTTGCCCGTTTGGAATCGTCTCGCTACGCGCCTCTCTACCAAAGATGGCTACTGGCCCTATTATTCGAGATCGCCCCCTATTGGCCGACCAGCCTACGGAATGCCCTCTGGGATTGAGAAGAATGAGTTATACGTTTTTCACGTTCCGGTGCTTACCCGCCATGATCCTGGTTGTGGTTACCGTCCTTTCGGCGCAAATAGGTAACATCTGCGCGCAGGATATGGGTCAAACATCGGAGAAACCGCAGCCTCAGTTAGAGCCGCAGAGTGTTAGCCCACAAGCACCGGCCGCAGAACCGCCCGCCCGCATCTCCGGCGAGGTGCAAGATGTCACCGGAGCAAACGTTGCCGGAGCAGCGGTCAGCCTTATCGACGCGAACGGATCGCGGCGGAGCACTGTGGCGTCCGGCACGGCAGGCGATTTTGCTTTTGAGGCGATTCCACCTGGTTCCTATCGCGTTCTGGTCAACGCCAAGGACCTCGAACCCTACGAATCCGCGGAGATTCTCGTTACGGTGCAAGAAGCATATGAAATGCCGCCGATACTGCTGCGGGTGGCAACAGCTAACGCTCAACTGACTGTGCGTCCGACGGATGTAGTGGCCGCTGAGCAGATAAAGGCGGAGGAGCAACAGCGGTTAGTTGGGATCGTTCCGAATTTCTATACGAGCTACATCAACGACGCCGCTCCATTGACCACTAGGCAAAAATTCTCACTCGCTTCCCACAGCGTCTTCGATCCTTATCAGCTCGTCTCCGACGGCATCAATGCCGGCATCGGACAAGCGAAAAATAAGTATCCCGGATACGAGCAGGGCCCCGAAGGCTACAGCAGGCGCTACGCGGCCGCGTTTGGCGACTCTCTGACGAGAAATTATCTGAGCCGTGCGCTTCTGCCCTCGCTCTTCCACCAGGATCCCCGCTACTTTTACCAGGGATCGGGATCAACCAAGTCCCGTCTTCTGCACGCGCTCAGCTTCACGGTTGTATTACGCGGAGACAATGGACGCAACATGCCGAACTACTCTTTCTTTATTGGCACGATTGGTTCAGGCCTCGTATCGAACGCCTACTATCCTCATGCGGATCGGGGAGCCAGCTTGGTCTTCACCAACCTGGTGATCAGCATGGCGGAACGTGCCGGTGAAAGTGTATTCCGTGAGTTCGTCTCTAAGCGCTTTACGAAGAACGTACCCAGTGACGCGAAGCCTTGAAATAAGGCAAGAATGTTCCCAACGGTCTAGTTGGGCTTATTGATGAAAAGCGCGGAAATGGGGCCAAATCCGAATAAGCAAGAGGGGCATTTTTGAATTGCTGGATCGTAGGAAGGACCACATTCCGATAAGCTTGGGAGTTGGCTGATACCGATGTATCTCCTGAGTTCAGCAAACCAAGATCAAACGTAACGCAATTCTTCGGTCAGATCCTGCGCACCGCACCTACCAAACGTGCGGCTCATTTTTCCGCTGTAATCGAGTCCACCTGTATCGTCTTGGTCTTGGTGTTCAGCGTGCCTGTTACCCTCACTTTTTTCCCCACGAATTTTTCCGGCGTCCGCTGGTCGCTCAGTGTGTAGAACTCATTGCCGTCATACAGACCGTACAAGGCGGCATGTGCCTCGAGGCAGGCCATGGCGCACTCGGCGTCCGTCGGCCCCATTCGCATGATGGAGTGATCTGCTTGAGGGCAATTGTCGTCCGTGATGATGCCGGTGAACGTTTGCTTGGCCGGAGATGCGGCCAGCGCCGCAGCTACCAGAAGATTGAAAGTCAGATGCTTCATAACCCGTCGCTCTTTCTAAATTTCCACGACATCTGCGTGAAATCGAACTTGCAGGTTCAGCCCGTGCGACGATCGCAATGAAACTCGGGGCTGCTATGCGCCCGGGGTCATGAGGTGGGCGGTGGAGGTACCCGCGTTCATAATCCACACCGTACCCGCCTTATTGTTGTCAGGCAGTCCGAGTGACTGCGTCGTGGCGCCTGGCACTGCGATGGTCACATGCGTGCGGGCGTGCTCCCGATCGGGGCCCAGCATGTGATACCACACCGAGCCGTACTCAGGCTTGACGCGGGTTCCGTCTTTTTCCGCGGCATCGAGCATCGCCTGTGTTTTGACCTTGTCGCCGACGGCTTCGAACTTCAGGTTCTGGGCGACGCGGTCCAGGTTCGCAATGCTCGTGCATTCAATCGAGAACGGCTGCTGCTCAGGAAGGCCCGTCCGGTCATAGCAAACCAGACGGTTCATTCCTTTCCTCAACGTCTCGTACGTGAAGTCAGATTTCCACTTAATGACCGCCGCACCATCGCGCAGGCTGGCTGGGGCTGCGAGCAAAGCCGTCTCGATAGCGGGATCCTGCGCCTGCGATAGCGGGCCGGTCGATACCACCATTAGACCGAGGACAACCATGGCGATGCGTTTCATTCGAAACCTCCAATTCACATGCGCTCAATTTTCACATCTTTAGAGCGCAGCATAACACTGCTTTTAGAGCGAAATCGTGGATTTCGATAGTGCGATTTTTCGCGTCATCTTCCTCGCAGATCATCCTGCGTGTCAACCGTCGAGAAATGGTCGTCGTGGTACGATCCCGCCTCGCTCAAGGTTCAAATCTTCGATCAAGCGTCTGAAGGGGCTTCGTCGGCCGGATGAGACCAAAAAGCCAGTTTCCGAGAAGGCGACTTCTCGTGAGTTGAGCTTGGCTGGCGATATACGATGGTGGCGAGGGGGAAGCAACGCATAGGGGCCTGAAATGTCCAAGTCTGCTGACAGACGGGTTGCCGTAGGATTCCCCCCGCCGAGAGGCCCAGTCTCTACGGAAGGTTAACCAGATATCCTGCAAACGTTACTCCGGCACTTATGGACTGTTGATTCTGATTCGAAACGACCACAAATTGCACGCTTGATCCAGGATCCGAGTAAAGCCGCACTTGCTCGCTGACTATGAACACATCGTATGTTGCGGTCTCCGCTCCAACCCTTTGCGGCATAAGAGTGGAATTGATCACGGCCGGGGCACTGATGGTTTGCAAATTGAATCGCTCCGGAATCGTACCTGTTGGCACTTCCGCAACCCCTGTCACCGTTTCAATGACGAGCCGCTGTCCCGCAGGAACGCTCGAGAGTAGCTGGTCGTTAACAACGAGCGTGCACGTACTACTCAGGGCTGCTCCGGGGGACGGCGGGATTTGGTTGGGAATGTCACAAGCGCCGGCCACGGGCTGCCTAGCTGGATTGTCTCTGTCACTATTATAGAGGGGCGTGGACAACGTATTGGAAAGGGACACAGGCTGAGCGCCACTGAACGTGACACTTTGGGTTGTGGGCAGATTGTTCACCGCAACGCTCCACGGACCGCTCTGAGAAGCACTCACGCTACCAGAAACTGGTAGCGGCGTATTCGTGACGGCAACAGAGCCGGAGATTGGTAGTGGCGTATTCACAACAACCACGGGTGTATTCGGAGGTGCGGCGGACGCATTTTTCTGTGGAACGAGAGAGACGAGAAATACTAGGAGCACTATCCCGAGGGCTGCAACAAGAACCCGATGGAATCGCATTGTGTCTATCTCCTTTTGTGAAGGTGAAGCGGGGAGTGGCGCGGAAGTTACACTTGTCAATAGTTGCCTGTCAATTGGGATTTCACCTTCGATCTACAGGAACGCGGCGGCGGAGCGTGGCAAAACGCCACCGCGAATGTGAGCGATGCTGCCATCGCGCGGGCTCAGAACTGGGCCAGTCTCTGCCGTCACATGTGGAGCCAAGTCCTTCCATGAGAAGGCCGGTTAGTGTCAAGTCGGTTTTGTAGTTGCCTTTGAATGTCGAGTGGTCTTAAATGGAATTCCCCCGCCTCTGCCGCCATCCTTCCATCCGCACTCTTTGTTGAGCGTATGTTTGCTCGGTGCCAGTCGACCTTCCGAAGGTGGAAGCTGCCCGACTTCGCTTAAATGCGAGCAGGCGCGAGGGGCGCATCGCTTCAGGCATTGCCCGGCGCTCCCGCGTCGAATACGTTGGTCACCTTCTGATATCCGTTGTTTGTCGAAACCGCTTCTTCGCGGTATTTGCCGAGCGCTTTCATGACCGGCGTGTCTTGAATAGAGAAAAGGATTGCTCTTTCTGTGGAGGAACCATTGATGTGTTCGTGGTAAGCCCAGCTGGGAATCGCAAAAATGTCGCCCTCCTCCCAATCAAAACGGACTCCTCCGATTACAGTAGCGCCACGTCCTTCAAACACGTGGTAAACGGAGCTGTTCACCTGGCGATGTGCCTTTGTGTGCGTACCGGGCCGCAGCAGCTGAATCCAGGCTGCGATCGTGTCCATCACCGATCGCCCGGTGTGCGGATTGGTGTACTCGAGCGCCGCGTCATCGAACGGACTTGCATCGACTTTTGCCAGATTGGTCAGCGCTCGTTCTGTGGCGGCCCACTTGTAGGCGGACATCGGCGAGTACTTTTGCACCGGCTCCTCCCATGCGGGCCGGAGCGAACCGGCGCCGTATTTGAGCACGGAACCGTCGAGAATTGCGGTGATGTCCTGACGATCCTTTGCAGCTTCCTCGAAAAAAGTGGCGTTCAAATAATTGTTTAGCGGGATGTCCAGGCCGTCCATCCAGATAGCAGGGTCATCGTTCTCGCTTCCATGATCGTGCCAGGCCATAGGGGGATTCAGCGCGAAATCGCCGCGCTCCAGTTCGATTTTGTCGCCTTGCACGGTGCTGTAGGCCTTGCCCTTGATCATGAAGCGCACGGCCTGGGCGCTGTGGCGATGAGTCGGCTCGATTTCGTGGCCGTTCAACCACTGGATA
>Ga0210401_10001983_pt1 | contig 23072 bp, 24 predicted proteins | sample IncBWH32MmetaG_FD_150866 | JGI IMG/M metagenome (GOLD analysis project Ga0210401, IMG submission 150866) | Forest soil microbial communities from Barre Woods Harvard Forest LTER site, Petersham, Massachusetts, United States - Inc-BW-H-32-M | ecosystem: Environmental > Terrestrial > Soil >... | reverse complement strand
TCAAGCTGTCGCCCGATAAAACGTTTACCGTTTTGCACACCTTCACCGGCGGCAAGGATGGAGCAAATTCATATGGAGGACTGGTTATGGACAGCGCGGGAAATCTCTATGGCTCTGCTCTTCATGGCGGCAACACTAGCTGCGACGACGGCTGCGGAACTTTGTTCAAAATCAGCGCCAAGGGCAAGTTTCAGGTCCTTTACACGTTCAAAGATAGAGAGGACGGGGGTGGCCCCATTGGAAACCTGGTTATGGACACTAAAGGAAACCTCTATGGAGAGACGCAAGGCTTGAATTCGAATTCTTACTACGGGACAGTATTCGAGCTAAACCCAGTCGGCCAGATGACGGTGCTGCACGTGTTCACTGAATATCCAGATGGCGCAGACCCAGTCGGGGGCCTGATTCGTGACTCTGCCGGTAACCTCTACGGAGTTGCCTACCAGGGCGGAAAGAAGGGATGCTTGTTGGACATCGGCTGCGGCACGGTGTTCAAGGTAACGCCGTAGAAGTGTTGGGTGGGCCGCGCAGGCCATCCGATGGACCGAAATGACTAAGCCAGCAAGCGGCGTACTGTGTTTTCTACAGTCGACCACGCTTTCGAGCGCGGATCGATCAGGTCGAAATGCCCGGCCGTTGATACCTCCGTGTAATGCACATCTTCTCCGCGCGCTTTCTTGTGCTCGGTATATTGCCGGCTGAAATATGGGGGGACTATATCGTCTCCGGCGCCGTGAATTAGCCACTGTGTCGTCGCGTGGCTAATGGCGATCTGCATGGGATCCGCTTCCCGATAGTGCTCCGTCACCTCGCTCGGTTTGCCGCCGAGAAACTCGACTACTGCGTTGTCGCTGAGATGTTGTTCCCAAGCCTTCTGCAAATCCACCACGCCCGCTAACGAAATCACAGACTTGAGCGAAGATTCGTGCGCGGCGAGACAAAGCGCGAGTTGCCCTCCGGCGGAATGGCCCATTACCAGGAGTTTGGTTAAATCGAAGTCATATCGCTTCGCAATTTGCGGCAGGTAGCGATAGGCATTGCGAACGTCCTCGAAAGTGCCTGGCCAGCCTCCGCCGGGATTACCAACGCGGCGATATTCAATGTTCCAGGTGGCGATGCCTTTGGCGGGCAGGGCGGCGCAAAGATGTCCAGTGTGCACGAGATTGTATTTGGCGCGCCAGAAGCCTCCGTGAATATTCATCACGACGGGAAATGGGCCTTTGGTCTTGGGTATACGGAGGTCGGCAAATTGGTTTGGGTCCGTGCCGTATGAGAGGTGAGCATCGGCTGGGGGCGGCGGGAGAGTGAGAATGTCGTCGGAGGACATGAGTACTTCAATTTAACCACAGAGTAAACGTGAAGAACTGCGCCACGGATTTCTGCCATCCGGAGCTATGAAATCGGCGGAATCGGCTCTAATTCCACAATAGTGCCGTCTCCCCAGCCGTATTTCTTGGTGGAACGAGCGGCGACGGCACTATGCAGTTCAGGTTCGTTTTCAGTGACGAAGCGGGCCCGGACAGCGAAATTCTGTCCGGCGACGCGTACTTGCGCTTTTGGATCGGCTCGCAGATTCTCTAGCCAGTTTGATGTGGAATACTCGGCGATCACGTAAAAGCGCCCTTCACGCTGCGTGAACCAGATCTCGATTTCGCGGGACAGACCACTCTTACGGCCTCGAGTGGTGAGATAAAGGTATTGCTCGAGGTCGAAATTATTGTCCTTTAAGTTTGAGTTTGGATTTGTTTTCTTCAAGGAATTCGCGCAGCTTGTCGGCAGACTCCAGCAGGCGAGTCCACTGTTCGTAATAGAGCGTGACAGGAAAGCGGCCCAGGCCGTAAACGCTGACGCCGCCTTTCTCGCTGACCCGGAACTCCATGCTGGCGGTCCGGCGCGGACCCTGCTTTTCCAGTTCAGCTAAGCGAGCTTTCAGTTCTTCATAAGTAGGTTCAGCCATTTTCTTACCTCGAGCGAATGTGATCAATCAATGATAGGGATTGATGAGGAATTCGTCGAGAGGAGGTGAGGAATCTGAGGGATGCTTCTTGACGCCAAGATTTTATTTGGGAATGACTTTGATCAACGACTGGTGATTACCAGTTGCGAGCTAACTCAACTGATAGCCGAGATTCCGGCACTGGCGACTGCGGATGGGCAGCTGAGATCAAACACATGAAGAAAAAAGCGCGCGGCTGATGGATTCAAACCAGTTGCGACGACAGGACAGCGCAGCCTTCGGTTACTCGCGTGCAAAGCCAAAGTCCGCTCATCACACAAGCGAATATTCAGGAGTAGCCAAATGCTCCGCAAATGCGCAAATCAAGATTGCACCAGCCCCTTCCGCAAGCTGAGCCAGGGCAAGCTTTTTCTGGTGGACACGCCCCTCGAGGCGGCAGACGCCACGCGAACACGATGGAGAGTGCAGCCCCGGAGCCGTGTCGAATACTACTGGCTCTGCGACCCGTGTGCCTTCGCGCTGACGCTGTCGTACGAAAAAGGACGCGGCGTAGTTGCGGTCCCACGACCAGAGTGTACGAAGAAAATGCCGGCGGTGGCTTTGCAGAGCGCAAAACGGCCGAATTCTGCAAGTCTCCAAAGGGAACAGTCCGCCTAAGAAAGATGTGAGCTACCATGGAAAACGTAAGGACGCAGGAGTGCACCATTTGTGGGGATCAAAAAATAACCGGACAAGTCTGGTTTTTGGTTGCCGAAAGCCATTATGAGGACAAGCTGAAGATTCTGGAGTGGCGGGATGAAGTGGCCAAACGGCCAGGAATCTATGCAGTCTGCGGTGCCGCACACGTGGAGGAGATGGTCATCCACTGGATGACCACTGGGAGCCTCGACTATCCGTTCGCCACCGTCGGGCAAAAGCGCGGGAGACTCGCACCGAGGCGCGGCTCATTCCTGCCTTTTCTCGACGAGCCCGACACAAGGGGAGCACGCCAGATTGGGGAATTGGCGATTGATCCGGAGTGCGTGCGGCGGGCACTACGGGAAGATCCGGAATCGCTACGAGTGATTCTGGATGAACTGGTGCGTGCCCTGGAGAGAGAGACGACGGGCGTGACGGCGCGGCTCGAATCTGCCGACGCGATGTCGTATGGGTTTCCGCGAGAGATTTGAGGCTGGTTGGAGGATCACGAACTCATGGCTTTTTTCCAGGCGTGCCAATCGTGAGAAACCGCTTCTTGCATTTCTTTTGCCGCAGTGTAAAGCCAATTTGGCTTGAGGCGGCTAAGGTGACGGCGGACATATTTCTGGGCGTCCACTGTTCCCAGATGAATGTTTGCGGTCTCCCATCCCATGGCAGAAAGGAGTTTTAATTCGTCGCGGTTGGTCGGAAGGACGGTCAGCTCAATGCGCGAACAATGAGGGGATAAACGGCGGACGATCCAGCGTCCGCGCAGTCGGACGAAGGGATCAGGGCAGCGAACCGCGCGGCTGATGATCGCTTGATACAAAATCTCCGATGGACCCTCGTCGTCCTTTGCCCAGTAAACAGAAGACGGTACGAGCGCCTTAGCTTCGCGGGCGATCTTCGCACCATGACAGAGAGCGACCGCGACCAGGCGAATGTGGCCAAGACTTCCGAGACCGGCGACCCGGCGAACTGTCTTGTAAGTCAGCCCGGGCTCTGGCATGAGATGCTCCAGAGCATCTTTGGCGCTGACTGAAACGTCCCCGGTTGCTCGTGGCAGTTCGTCCATTTTTTGCCAGAAGTGGACTGGATCGCGCAAGATGCCGGTCGCAATCTGGCGCAACCAGGTGTTCTCTTCTTCGAGAACAAATGGCCGACCGCCCTGGGCGAGAGATTCGTCGTAGCCGCGCAGGATTGACGCGCAGGCGTCCTTGGGCCGGAGGGTGAGATGGCCGGCCTCGATGGCAAGAATCGCGCTGGTAGCCAGACGCACGAGATCGACGGTGTAGGGCAAAACGGCGGCTTCATCGAAATCGTTAACGCCCCAAACCATCCGACCTTCGATGTCACGCCAAGTGCCAAAATTCTCAACGTGGAGATCGCCGACGGCAAGAACCTGGGGAGCCTTGTCGAGGTCGGAACAGATCTCGGGCCAGACTTGCATCCACCGGTAAAAGGTGGCACGAAGAAAAGGAAAGACAGCTTCGGCCATTCGTTGGTGTTTCAGCCGAAGATCGGTCTTCACCAGCCGGGTATGGCGGCCGAGCCATTCCTCAAAGCGATCCGTTGCTTTGACGATATTCATTTCGTCCGGTGGGCAACGATAGAACTGGCTTCGCTAAATGTCAACGAGACACAAAGAGTGCTGTAGACATTAAGCTGGGCGACCGATCCACCAAAGGATTTTGGCTACAATCCTCCATCCGTTAGGAGAAACCGCGGTAGATTCATACTCGCGGTTTTCCGGAACCAAAACCTCAGTGTGGTCGAAGCGTTGCAGGCGGGAAACCATCAGCCCATGTTCTTTGTGAGCCGCAATCACAATCTGACCGTAAAGGTCGATGTGACTGGTTTGCGAAGTATCGATTACGACGATATAGCCGTCATGAATGAGCGGCATCATGGAACGGCCACGGACTCTAAGGCAACTGGTAGAACCCGGATTGGGACACCACTTGCTCGGAGCGGCCAGCATTGATTCGGCGGGAACCTGACTGAGTTTGTCAACCGGATCTCCGGTACCGCCATGGGTAGCCGCGACCACTGGCAGAAGGGGAATGGCTACCAATTCATCTGAGCGGCGGGAAGCACGGCGGCCTCCGGCGTGAACGATCTCAAGTTTGACCCTGCGATCCGGGCGCAAGCGCGAGCGGACGGCGGGCAAAACGCGCATCAGATCGTCGCTGCTCAGACCAGCTTGTCCCCAGAAATACCAGCACTCGGGATCGCCGGTTAGGTTGCCCAATTGTATGTAAACGTTTGCTGGAGGTTCCTGAATGCCCCGTTCCCATCGCGAGACCGCCATGGCCGAAGCACTCATCTGCTTGCCGAGATCGGATTGGCTGATTTTAAGGCGGCGGCGAAGAGCCAGGATTCGTCTGGCCCACTCAAACTTTGAATCGCTTGTGTTGCTCATTGCCCGCCTGCTAGACTGATATTAACATGGCCGATTTAACACCCATGTTAGGCGGCAACCCCGGTCGCCGGTTTCAGGAAAGGTTGTCATGTACCGTGACAATTCTAACACAAATGTGAATCTCCGAAAACACTCTCCGCAAATGCTTTACCGCGGTCTTTACGTAAGGATCGCGCGTAAATTGGGTGTTGATGCTTCCTATGTAAGTCGAGTTGCCCGCGGAGACCGCCGTTCCCCTGAAGTTGAAAGTGCTTTGCGCCAGGCACTGGCCGAGATCGATCAACAACTGGGACGCAGTTCATCCGCCGAAAAAAGTGCTGAACATAAGGCAAGTTCGGCCAAACGGCTTAAAGAGCTCGTTAAACAACATCGCAGTCTCATCCAGAAGCAATGGCTGACTCATAGCCAAGCGGACCCCAATCTCAGCAGCATCGAAATCGGCGCCAAGAAGCGTACGGCTCCTATTCTGCCTGTGATTGAAGAAAGCATGAAGGCGATGAGGTTAAACCTCAAGGACATGGCAGTTGCGCCCATGAAAGCGGCGGCGCAACATGGCCGCTTGCGACAGCGTCAAGGGTTCACGCCGATGGGATTGATCGAAGAGTACAACCTGGTCCGGCGCTGCGTCTTCGCGTTAGCACAGGAAAATCTTCGCCAGATGGATGCACAAGTGCTGCTTCAAGATCTGACGCAATTCGGCGAAGCGCTCGATCTACAAACTCAGCGTGCCTTGCGAGACTACCTTGCGGCAAATTAACAGTTCGTTCCGCTGAAAGTGTTTCAAGCAATCAGGCCGCAGTTTCAGGTCCACTCGCAACCAACCCAGCGGTGCCCGCCGCATCTAAGCGGCGGGGGAGATTCGTGTCCAACTCTGCGTTGACCTCAATCCTTTTTATCCTATTACTTCTTGTTGGGTTGGCTCAGTTGTTGGGGTACGTTTTTGTAAAGCTTCGGCAACCCCGGGTGGTTGGCGAAATCGTAGCCGGGGTTGTGCTCGGTCCGGCTCTGGCCGGACGATTGCCATTCGCTTCGGGCCTGGCGGAAGCCATCAAGCAGAATGCAAGCATCTTGAATTTTGTTTACTGGCTCGGCCTGCTACTGCTGATGTTCCTTTCAGGCGCGGAAACCCGGCAGTTGTTCAGCCGTGACGAGCGCCGCGAAGTTGGTTGGTTAGCAATTGTAGGTACGGGGATTCCATTTGTCCTCGGTCTCGTTTTAGGGCCGCACTTGGTGGGACCCGCGCTTGCCGGGCCGAATGGCAACCGTATTTCTCTGATCATCATTCTTGCTGTCGCTGTAGCGGTAACGTCAGTTCCGGTGGTTTCGAAGATTTTCGCCGATTTAAAAATACTTCACACCCGCTTCGCGCGGCTGGTTCTCGGCGTCGCTGTGCTGGAAGACATCGTTCTATGGCTGGCACTGGCAGTAGCAACAGCTGTAGCGGGAAAGACCGTTCTCAACCCACGGCAAATGTCCTATCATCTTCTCGTTACGGTCGCGTTTTTCGCACTCGGCTTGACGATAGTCCCTCGCATCGTCAAGCGAATTAACAAATCGCGATTCAACGTGATCGCCAGACACTCGCCGGTGGCTTATGCGCTCGCCGTTTTGCTGGCTTACTGCGTGATCGCTGGAGCGCTCAATGTCAGCCTGGTGTTTGCTGCATTTCTGGCCGGCTTCGCCGTAGTACACAAGAAGCGCAGACTCTTTGCCGACGCGCTCGAAACGATCGGAAAAATATCGTTCGCGTTCTTTGTCCCCGTTTATTTTGCGCTGGTAGGATTGAAACTCGATCTGGTTCACGGCTTCTCGTTCTGGATGGTGACAGCGTTCATTATCGGAAGTTGCGTGGTCAAGATACTGTCTGTATCTCTGGCCGGACGGTTCGCGGGCTTTCGCGGCCTGGATTTGATCAATTTGGCGATTACGACCAACGCCCGCGGAGGGCCGGGTATTGTGCTGGCCAGCGTAGCCTTCGACGCAGGAATTATCAGTGCGAACTTCTATACGACTCTAGTTCTCGCCGCCGTGCTTACTTCGCAGTTCGCGGGGGCCTGGCTTGATTATGTGCTGCGACGAGGCTGGCCATTGCTGACAGAAACGGCAGCTGGCGAGTCCGCAGCTATATCAGTCGAGGAGCTACCCTCTGCTGCTTGAATGTGGGCGCGGGCGTCCCCACCCGTGCGGGAACCACCGGAAGCAAATCGGTTCCTGTCTCGCACGCCCCTACAAAGTTCTTAGAAGGGCGGAGGCTTTGCGAAACCACGGACGCTCGCGGCGCCGCAGATATCCCGGCATGGTCGGCTTCTTATCCAGGATGCGCTGAGCCCACACACGCGCCTCGGTGTTGCGCTGTCGCGAAGCCAGGAAGCACGCGTAGTTGTAATAGGTCTCAGAGGAAGTAGAGAGCTTCGTGACTTCCTGAAAAAGAGCGGCAGCTTTTTCAGGCTGGCCGGTGTTGGCGTAGGCGTGGGCCAGGAGCGCGGCAGCACGCTGAAAATCGTACTTGGGATCCTGCGAGACCACACGTTCGAGATCGGGCACAGCCGCGCTGAAATCCCCCATAAACGTAGCAGCCATTCCCCGGCGGTAAAACGGATCGGGCGAGTCCGTACGCGAGGAGATTGCCTTGTCATAACACTGGCGGGCGCGACCGTAGTTTCCCTCCTCTAGATAAAGATCGGCGAGTTCCTCATAATTTCCGGCCGAGGGGTTATCCAGAATGGCTGCCTCGAGTTCGCGAATTCGTTTGCGCCGGGGAAAAACTTTGAACTACTGGCGCGCGAGGCCGGCGTCGGGAATGACTTCGGCGGCTATGTAAATGAGAGCTCCCAGCCCTCCGAAAAAAATAATGATCCAAAGCCAATAACCGTCGGGACGCCGGCGGATAAAGTGGACAATAGCTATTGCCTGGAGAATCAGCCCCCAGGGGAAAAATAAAAAGATGAGCGATCCCATGCTGTGATTCGGACTATAGCATGGGAGCTGAAGAACGGGCGTTCGATCCCGGTCGCACCGGCGAGCGCCCGTTCTCCATTCACCGGATGGTAAAATCAGGACAAGTGAGACCTCCTATCCGTTTACTGGCTGCTGATATCGACGGCACTTTGCTCAACCCGGAATTTCAAATTTCAAAAGCTGACCTCGCCGCGCTGCGCCGCGCACATTCAGAGGGAGTTGAAATCATTTTGGTGACGGGACGCCGGCACATGTTTGCTCTGCCCATCGCACAGCAGCTTGGTTTTGACCTTTGGCTGATCAGCTCGAATGGAGCGATTACGCGATCGCTTTCCGGCGAAACTTTTCATCGCGACATGCTTCCGGCCGATACGTGCCGCAAACTTTGCACCACAATGCAGGAGTTTCGCGGGAATACCGTACTGACTTTTGATGTCGAACACAGAGGCGCAGTGGTACTCGAGCACATGCGCGACTTAAACGAAAGCATTCAGCGCTGGCTGGAAAAGAACCTGCAATATATCGACTTCGTGATCCCTCTGGAAAACTCTCTCACTACCGATCCGGTGCAGGCAATGTTTTGCGGGCGTATCGAACGCATGCACGAAGCGCTGAGAATACTGGCTGAAAGTGGCCTGGAAAACGACATCACCGTGCTGCGAACCGAGTATCCGGTGCGTGATCTCTCCATTGTCGATGTCTTGAATCAGGGATGCTCCAAGGGGCACGCGCTGAAGCGCTGGGCCGATTATCGCGGCATACCCCGCGAAGAGGTCATGGCCATTGGTGATAACTATAATGATATTGAAATGCTTGCCTTCGCCGGTCTGCCATTTATCATGGGGAATGCATCGGAAGAGCTGCGCGGCAAAGGCTGGGCAGTAACCGCCGCCAACGATCAGAACGGCGTAGCTGCGGCCATTGAGCAGGTGCTGGGCGCACAGGTAGAATCTAAGGTGTAGGAGTTGCAAGTTTTTCGTCTTAAATCGTTCGATATTCGGATGAAGCTAGCGGTCCAATTCGTTCTTGGCGTGCTGGTTTTGGGCACATCGTTATTCGCGTCCGCGGCTGACGTCGCCGTGTTGCGCAATGGCTTTTCAATTCGCCATGAGCGCCGTGAGATAGTAGGTTCGGTCACGCGTCTGTACATGGGCTCCGATACAAACGGATTCGTGGACGTTCGCACCGACGACATTGATCACTTTGAGGTTGATTTCTCGGTTCCTGCCGCGGCGCATTCGCACACCTCGCAATCGGTCGACGAAGCAGTCAACGCCGTCAGTGGACGCCACCATCTTGACCCTGACCTCATCAACAGCGTGATTCACGCCGAAAGCGGATTCAATGCTCGGGCAGTCTCGCCGAAGGGCGCGCGAGGATTGATGCAATTGATGCCGCAAACGGCATCCCGCTTGGGAGTAGCGAACTCCTTCGACCCGGGAGACAACCTGGAAGGCGGCACGCGCTACCTGCGAGAACTACTGGAACGCTACAATTTTGATCTGATCAAAGCTCTCGCCGCATACAACGCCGGCCCGGGACGCGTGGAACAGTATCACGGCGTTCCGCCATATTATGAGACGCAGGCTTACGTCGCGCGCATCATTCGTGATTTCAATCGCAAGAAGCTGGCGGAACGAAAAGCGGCCTTGAAATCTGCCAGCTCGCGAAAATTTTCCGGACAACACAGCCCCTCAGTAAAACAAACGGCTTCGCTAGATACCACGCAGCCGGCCTCCCGTTAACACATTAATGGAGCACGAGTGTCTCGCCCGTGTGATTTTCGCCGGACGCGCCCGTCGCTCCAACTGTGCCCGCTGCGTTGACCCGCGTGCCCGCGTCATTTACCTTGGCAAGAGAAGCAACTCGTTCTGCGAAACTGTTCCGTTCGGAATTCATGGACAAGAAACGCTATTTTGCCTACGCGCTCGTCGCTGCGATTCTTGCCGCCCTGATCTATATGCAGTTTCGGACCTGGAAAGGTTTTGACTGGGCCACTTTTTGGGACCAGTCAAGACAGGTCAGCTCCCTCAATATTCTCAATGCCATTCTCCTGATCTACCTCAGTTACTTCCTGCGAGCGTTGCGATGGAAAATCTTTCTTCGTCCAGTGCACCGCGAAATTTCCGCGGTGGCGCTGATTCGTCCAACGCTGATCGGATTCACTGGCCTGGCACTGCTGGGGCGCCCGGGAGAATTGATTCGTCCTTACCTCATCGCTCGTCGAATCAACCTTACTTTTTCCTCGCAGTTAGCAGTTTGGGCGGTTGAACGAATCTTTGATATTGGCGGATTCACGGTTTTGTTAGTGCTCGCCATATTTCTTCCGACAGAACTACGGTTTCTACCTAACCCGGATATCTATCCGCGCCTTCGCCTGGGAGGGTTTTTGCTCGTCGTTGTGGTGGTGGCTTTGGCCCTGGCCGCTTTCCTGGTGGCGAAATTTGGAGACGGCGTGGCTGCCTGGATCGAAGTTCGCTTTTCTCATCTGGCCGCGAACTTTGGGCACCGCGTGGCGCAGAGAGTTCGTGAATTCCATGGCGGACTGGATACGGTCCACGGTCCGCTTGCCTTTCTGCAATTGTCCGGTTTGTCGATTTTGATGTGGTGGATTATCGCGCTTGCGTATCTTCAAGTCACTCATGCCTACGGCGCCGCACTTGCGCACATGACTGTGTCCAAGGTTCTGTTGCTGATGGGTTCGAGCATGTTGGGCTCGCTGATCCAATTGCCGGGCGTGGGCGGGGGATCGCAGTTGGCAACGATCTCCGCATTGCAGCATATTTTCGACGCATCCCACGAACTCGCGGCTAGTTGTGGCATTCTGCTGTGGCTGGCAACGTTCGTTTCTGTCGTTCCAATTGGCTTGCTGCTGGCGCATCGTGAACGTCTATCGCTGCGAAAACTTTCAGAAGAGAGTGAGCAGGAAGAGGCGCGGGTTGAGTTGTCGCCTTCGCCTCCGGCATGATGCTCGAACGGTCCGGGCTTCAGGCGTCCCTGCTACAATCTAGCAGTCAACGTTCCAAGCCATGAAGTGTCCCTTCTGCGGGTTCGCAAATGACAAAGTGGTGGATTCGCGCGAGAGCAAGGAAGCCGATTCCATCCGCCGACGCCGCGAGTGCCTGAAGTGTGGCAAGCGCTTCACCACCTATGAGCGCATCGACGAAATTCCTTACATGGTGGTCAAGAAAGATGGACGCCGGGAAAAGTTCGACCGCCAAAAAGTGTTGAATGGGCTTTTGCGAGCGTGCGAAAAGCGTCCGGTTCCGATCGGCAAGTTGGAGCAGATTGTAAACGAGGCAGAGGGTTTTGTAATCGAATCGGCTGAGCGCGAGCGCAAGACCAGCGAACTCGGCGAGCTGATCATGAATCGCCTTCGCCGATATGACAAAGTGGCCTATGTTCGCTTCGCCTCGGTTTATCTGGACTTTAAGGATGTCCAGGAATTCATGACTGAGTTGAAAGACCTGCTTAAGACGAAGGAACCAGAAGTTCGCGGCAAGCCCGCGGCAAAAAGTTAAACGCGCCGTAGAAACGTAGCCCGCTACGTTTAGGGTCGCTGAAACCTACCCTCGTTGTCATTCGGAGGAGCGAAGCGACGAGGAATCTGCAGTTTGCTTGAATGGCAAAGAATGCAGATCCCTCGCTTCGCTTGGAATGACAAAAAAACAGGGAATTTCCCGGCGGCAACAGACGTTGCGCAACAACGTCTGTGGAGTTTTTGCCCGTTCTGGCCGATAGCTGTTCTTATAAAGACATGAAACACAAAATCACCCTGATTCCCGGTGACGGCATCGGTCCCGAAGTAACGCAGGCCACCGTCCGCATACTCGAAGCCACCGGCGTGAAGTTCGAATGGGAAACTTTCATGGCTGGTGCCGAAGCGTTTGAAAAATACCACGAATATATCCCCAAGGAGCTGACGGAGTCGATCGAGCGAACCCACGTTGGCTTGAAAGGACCGGTAACGACTCCGATCGGCGGAGGCTTTCCCAGCATCAACGTCGCACTTCGGCAAAAGTTCGAGCTCTACGCCAACTTTCGTCCCATTCGAAATCTTCCGCACATTCCGACGCGCTATCCTGACGTCGATCTCATCATTGTGCGCGAGAATACGGAAAGCCTTTATTCCGGTCTTGAACACGAAGTTGTGCCTGGCGTGGTCGAGAGCCTCAAGATTATTACCGAGAAAGCTTCCACGCGGATTGCCCGCTTCGCTTTCGAATATGCCCGCAAGAATGATCGGAAGAAGATTCATGCTATTCATAAAGCCAACATCATGAAACTCTCGGATGGCCTTTTTCTGCGCTGCTCTCGCGCGGTCGCCAAGGAATATCCCGAGATCATCTATGGCGAGCACATTGTCGACAACACTTGCATGCAGCTGGTTATGAATCCCTACCAGTACGACATGCTGGTGATGGAAAATCTTTACGGCGATATTATTTCCGACTTGTGCGCAGCATTCGTAGGCGGATTGGGGTTCGTCCCGAGCGCAAACCTGGGCGATCAAATCGCGATTTTCGAGGCGGTGCACGGTTCGGCGCCTGATATTGCCGGCAAGAACCTGGCCAATCCCACTGCGATCTTGCGCTCTTCCCTGCTGATGCTGCGCCACATCGGCGAGCACGAAGCCGCGCTGAAAATTCGCAATGCTTTGGAAAAAGTTTATCGGACCCGGGAAAAGTTAACCCGCGACGTGGGCGGCAGAGCCGGTACGTCGGAGTTCGCCGATTTCGTCATTGAGGCCATGGAGTCGGGAGCAGATGCGCAGCCGAAGGTCGAATCTTCCGCACGCATTTAGTGCAGGCGCGAGCGTTTTCGCCCGTGCGGGGCGCCGCGATCTTCGCGCGGAGATGCCCAAAGATTCTCAGTAATGGGCCACAAGCGACTTCACGGCGCGAGACGCGCCCTGCGGCAACGCCTTGCTCGCGCCTCCATTTGCCCTTTCAAACCCGAAAGTGCCGATCTATCAGTTTTTTCCGCGTTGACTAATCCTTCCACTATTCAGTAACATCCTTCTTCACCAAGGAACCCGGGGGAATGGCTTACCCAACACGGCGTATAGGTGTGGTGCTCTTCCAGCTTGGCGGACCTGACTCGCTGGAAGCAATCGAGCCATTTCTTTTTAATCTGTTCTGCGATCCCGACATCATTGACTTTCCCTTTGCTCGCATTGGCCGAAGGCCGCTAGCCAAGCTGATTTCCAGCACCCGCGCCAGAAAAGTCCAACACCACTACGCGACCATTGGCGGAGGATCGCCGATACGCCGGTTCACCGAACAGCAAGCTCGAGCGTTGCAGTTGAAACTGCAGCGCAGCGGAATCGATGCCCGTTGCTTTGTGGCTATGCGGTATTGGCATCCGTTCACAATCGAGGCGGTCGAACAGCTGCAGTTGGCGTGTTGCGACGAAGTTGTGCTGCTTCCTCTTTACCCGCAGTATTCGGGAACAACGACGGGTAGCAGCCTTAACGAATGGCGCCGGTTATTTTGCAGCGATATTCCAGTCCGCTGTGTTGATCCCTTCTATCGCCACGAACTTTACCTGGAAGCATTGGTCGAGAAAGTGGACGAAGCCCTGGCAAGATTCGATTGCCCGGAGCGTCCGGAGATCGTTTTCAGCGCGCACAGTGTTCCCGTGGCCGTGATTGAAAAGGGTGACCCGTATCAGCGCCAGATAGAAGAGACCGTTGACCTGCTGATGCAGCGGGGTGGCTGGTCCAACAAACATCGGCTCTGCTATCAGAGTAAAGTCGGCGCCAGCAAGTGGCTGCAACCGTCGCTCCATACGACGTTGCGCCAACTCGCGGCAAAAAAAGATCGCGAGGTTTGCGTAGTCCCCATTTCTTTTGTCTCGGATCATGTAGAGACCCTGGGAGAGATTGATCACGAGGCTCGGGCGGAAGCCGCTAAGCTCGGGATCAAGCGGTTTGAAATGATGTCAGGATTAAATGATTCGCCAAAGTTCATTGCCGCATTGGCGCAGTTGGTGCGCAGTGCGATCGATATCGAATTAGAAACAGAGCCCGGGCAGTCGCTGGCTGCGGTCGCAGACTGAAGCGCACGACTTAGAACCAGCGTGGGCTAAGAAAAAGGAGTGAGGACGGATGACAGACGAGTCGGCCAAAGCTGGCGTTCTGGGGCATCTGCCGCCGTGGCCGCGGAATGCACTCAATAATTCGGTCATCGCGATGGAGCAGGCCTACCGACAGCGCAAAGGGTTACCTTTGCTCAGCGATGCTGATATTGAAGCGTTGAAAGCGGGCCAGCCGATGGCTTGGGAAAGTGGAAATGGCGGAGCGACACCGGTGGCCCCGAGTCAGTCTGCTCCGGCAGTTGCTGCACCACCCGCACCCGCTGCGGTTGCGACCCCAGCAGCGCCCACAGGCGGGCTCAGCGAAGACGTTGCCAAGTGGGTTGCAGAAGGTAGGAAGTGGAGCAAGTCGACCATCGCCGCCGAACAGGCGCGGCGCGGGCGCAAAGGTTTACCCGCGCTTAATGATGTTGAAATCGCGGCGCTGTTAGGAGAACCAGTCGCGGAGCCGGCTCCTGCAGCGGCGCCGGCCCCGGTAGCGGCGGCCTCGCAGCCTGCAGTCGCGTCGGGTCCAATCAGCGCGGAAGTCGCAAAGTGGGTTGCGGAAGGAAGGAAGTGGAGTAAGTCGACCATCGCAGCCGAGCAGGCGCGACGCGGCCGCAAAGGCTTGCCTGCGCTTAACGACGCGGAAATGGCGGCGTTGTTGGGCGAACAAGCTGCGGCTCCGGCGACGCCAGCTCCCTCAGCAGCGGCGGCAGCCCCTGCTGCTCCTCGTCCTGCGGCAGCAAAAGCTGCTCCCGCTTCGGCTGCTGCGTCCGTTGCGCGCGGCGGCGAATCGACAAGTTACGTCGGCACGCCCGCGGTTGGAACATCCAGGGCGGCTGCTGCCGGGGGCATCGCATCCATCGGTCCCGAGAATAGTGAAGTCAATCAGCAGCGCCGACGATTAGTATGGAGCGCTGTCGCCGCATTCCTCGTCGCGTGGTTCCTGGCTTTCTTTCGCTTCTTTCTGCCACGTACTCTGTTCGAGCCCGCAACCAGCTTCAAAATTGGCTATCCGGAGGAATACGGTCTGGGAGTAGATACAAAGTTTCAACAGAAGTACCGCATCTGGGTCGATCGCACGCCGGATCGCATTTTCGTAATCTACGCACGCTGCACTCATCTTGGCTGCACTCCCGACTGGAAGCCCAGCGAGAACAAGTTCAAATGTCCCTGCCACGGTAGCGGATACGATAGTGAAGGCGTCAACTTTGAAGGACCAGCGCCGCGGCCCATGGATCGCGCGAAGGTAGACATTGCACCCGATGGTCAGATACTGGTGGATGTCTCCAAGCTGTACCAGTGGCCCAAGGGTCAGCCAAGCCAGTTCAATGATCCCGGAGCTTTCCTGCGCGCGTAGTTAGGGTTGTGTGGCGCGGGCGCGACGCCCGCGAGTTACAGTACTGAGAAGTATGACCAGAGGAAACAATGCCTGAAGAAAACGGAAACGGAAAGAACGGCAATCGCGTAGGCCTGCTGGAGCGGGTGAAGGCTGGGGTCAAGGAAGATGTCCAGTCGCTCAAAACCGACATGCCAGCGAAAGCCAAAGAACAGATCGAAGGCCTGAAAGATCCCACCAAGACTCAGGTCTTTACTTCGATCTTCCGCCACAAGCATGATGACACCCCGCGCAACCGCGCGCTGGGCGTGCTGTCAAACGTCTTTCTACACCTGCACCCTGCCAAGATCAATCGCGACGCGGTACGCTACAGCTATACCTGGGGCATGGGCGGAATCACATTCTATTTATTTATCGTGCTCACCTTCACTGGCGTGCTGCTGATGTTCTATTACCATCCCAGCAAAGTGCAGGCTTTCCGCGATGTTCTCTACCTCGAGCACGACGTCCCGTTCGGCAAACTTCTGCGCAACATGCACCGCTGGGCCGCGCATTTAATGGTCATTGCGGTCTGGCTGCACATGTTCCGGGTTTTCCTGACGGGCTCGTATAAAAAGCCGCGCGAGTTCAACTGGAACATCGGCGTGCTGCTACTGGTGTTCACGCTGCTGCTCTCGTTCACCGGCTACCTGCTTCCCGACGATCAACTTGGATTCTGGGCAGTCACGGTGGGGACGAACATGGCTCGCGCCACGCCGCTGCTGGGACATGAAGGTCCGTTCGGCAAAATGCTTGGAATGACGCCGTATAACGATGTGCGCTTTGGCTTGCTGGGCGGCTCGATTGTGGATGCGAATGCATTGCTTCGCTCCTACATCTGGCATTGCATCGGCATTCCAATCGTAGCTTCGGTTCTGATGATTGTGCACTTCTGGCGCGTAAGAAAAGACGGCGGCATTTCCGGGCCAGCGCCGGTAATGCTAACGGCGGAAGCGGACAAGCCTCGTCGGGGATAGTTTCACGTGGGGACAGCCGCCCTCGGCTGTCTTGCGGAGCGTAGCTCCGAAGTTGTAGCGCCGGCATCTTGCCGGCCGTCGCGAGGGCGTCTCGCCCTCGCAGGTGCGGCCGAGACGGCCCCACGACAACCGCCGCGGCGCTACGAAGGACTTGAGGAGACTTTATGGATTGGCGACAACTTTGGGAAATCTGTTCCGCGCCTGACAACGTGCCGATCGTTGGCCTGATCCCGCTATTGATCTTCTACATTTATCTGGCGTGGAAGCAGGCGAAAGCCAACGATGAACTTATCGGCGAGCTCGAAACCAGTCCCGCGATGGCTAAAACTCATCATCGCAAGACATGGCCATTCCGTCCCGGCTGGCAAAAAGAAATCCACGTTTGGCCATTTCTTCTGCGCATAGAATTCCTGGCCGCAATCATCGTCACCATTATTTTGATGGTCTGGTCGATCACTCTAAGCGCGCCGCTTGAGGAGCCGTCGAATCCCAACCTCACCATGAATCCTGCGAAAGCACCATGGTACTTTCTCGGTCTGCAGGAAATGCTGGTGTACTTTGATCCATGGATCGCCGGTGTAGTGATGCCGACGCTTATCATCATCGGACTCATGGTGATTCCATACATTGACACCAACCCTCTGGGCAGCGGCTACTACACATGGAAGCAGCGCAAGTTTGCCATTGGCACATTTATGTTTGGCTTCGTGATCCTGTGGGTTGCGATGATCATCATTGGCACGTTCATCCGCGGGCCCGGTTGGCAGTGGTTCTGGCCGGGACAAACCTGGGATCACAATCGGCTTATTTACGAGGTGAACCGCGACTTGCCCGATCTTTTCGGGATAACGTCGAACCTCGGCAAAGCAATCTTCGGCGCAATTGTGGTTGGAGGATATTACTTGGCCGGGGGATTTCTGGTTCACGCTCTCTTTAGGCGATACAACCCGAAAGATTACCAGCGCATGAGCCTGCTGCAGTATTCCATCATGATGTTTTTCTGGCTAACCATGGTGGGACTGCCGCTGAAGATGCTGTTACGGCTCGCGTTCAATATCAAGTACGTGTGGATAACGCCGTGGTTCAACGTATGAAGCTAGCTTTTAGCTCTTAGCTTTTGGCCTTTAGCTTTTTCCGCTGGGATTGGGTTTTCAGTTCACTGTTTTGTGCTGAAGAACGAATTAGGACGCGGATGCGGAAGGCGTGGGTTAGAGGCTAAGAGCTAATGGCTAACAGCTAACAGCTGTTCTGGAGAATCTGGTGCCCGAACAACCAATCCCCGAGCAAGATCCGGTAGTAACGAAGTCGTACGCGCTGTATTACGTGGTCTCGATGGTGTTGCTTATGGCAACGCTATTCTGGGCACTTTGGGATGAGGCTTACGGACAACGTCCATGGAAAGCCTTCCAGAACGAGTGGAAGCAGCGTTACACCGCCGTCTTGAACAAGACGGAACCGGCGTCCGACAAATCTGTAAAGAATGTAGAGAATAATCCCGACTACCAAAAACTAGAAGAGACCTATAAACAGGCTGATGTGGCTGCCAGGCCTCGCCGCGATGAACTTCAGAAACACATTACCGATCTCAGCTCGCAAATTCTAGCCGTACAGAACGTGTTCACCGACAAGCGGGCTTACGCGAATTCTCTGACCTACCAGATCGAGACTGAAACCAGTGCTTCCGGCAAGCAGAGCAAGAAGAAGGATCTGGACGATTACAAAAAGAAACTTTGGACGGTTGAGTTCCCCGATGGCCACAAAGAAAAATATGACTTCCGTCAACTGGAAGAAAAGTACAACGAACTCAAAGATGAGCGCACGAAATTAAACGCCGAATTGGGCGACGTGCTCAAGCCAGTCACTGCGGCGAGCACTGCGATGTCCGCATACGTTTCCGAGCACATGGTGGATCTGACGCCGACTCAGATCGAAGGTCTGGAGAAAAAGACCCAAGAGTGGGACCCGAAGATAGTGCAGATTAATGTGGCGGAAGCGAATATTGTTGACCGCTGCGAATCTTGCCACATGGGAATTCGTGAGCCGCTCAAACTCACCCCAGCTCTCATGGAAGCGAAGGGCGAAAAGAAGCCCGACGAATATGCGCAGGCATTTGTCAGCCATCCGGAACCGGCGCTGTTGAAGACACACGATCCCGACAAATTCGGATGCTCGCCCTGTCATCAAGGCAATGGTCGCGCCACCACTAGTGTCGAAAAAGCCCACGGAAACTACGAACACTGGCTATGGCCGCTGTTCCCCAAACAAAACGTCGAAGCCGGATGTCAGACATGCCACTCAGCCGACATGGTGCTGGTAAGCGGAGATGTGGGATGGACCATCAGCGAAGGCAAGGATTTGTTCCGGCAAAAAGGCTGCATGGGCTGCCATCGTTACGAGGGTTACGACAAAGAACCCGAAGATCTGAATAACGTCAGCCAGCAAATCAAGCAACTCGAACAGCAGGAAAAAGACAATCTTAAGCAAGCTGCCGATTTGATGAAGCAGGCCGACGCGGCCGCAGGCAACGACGAAGCCAATCGGCTGAACGACCAGGCGATCGCCCTCAAAGTCGCCAACAGCAGGGATGACGGCCACATTCAGCAACTCGATTTTCAGTCGCACAGCCTGATGCAGGACATGAAAAAGGTCGGGCCGAATCTGAAAGACGTGCGGCTCAAGCTGAACAAGAATTGGATTCCGGTGTGGTTGAAGAAGCCAACAGATTTCCGTCCCACAACAAAGATGCCGAACTTCCGCCTGACCGATCACCAAATCCAGGCGATTTCGGCTTATCTGTGGCAATCGGCGTTCATCGATCCGTTGCCAAAACAAAAGCCAGGGAACGCTGAGCACGGCAAAGAGCTTTTCGAAACTCGCGGCTGCATGGCTTGCCACTCCATGGGCGAAGGTGATCAGATGCTGGGCGGAACCTTCGCCGCGAACCTTACGCGCGAAGGCGAAAAAGCGAATTACGATTATCTGGTGCGGTGGATTCACAACGCGCGTCAGCGGACGCGTCCATACTGTCCGTACGAAAAGAAAGATATTGGTCCAGAAGACTACGCGAAAAAAGGCTTACCTTATCAGTTCGACCTGCAGCACAGCCAATGCCCGAACGATGGTCATGAACTGCAGGTGCAGAATATGACAGTAATGCCGAGCCTGCGCCTGGCTCCTGAAGATGCCCAGGATATTGCGTCCTATCTGATGACTCAGAAAAAACAGGAGCCATCCTCTTACGCCGATGCCTCTTTCATGGACGATCCCAAGCTGAAAGATGAAGGCAAGAAGTGGATTCGCCATTACGGTTGCGCTGGCTGCCACGAAATTTCCGGGATGGAGGACGAAGGCCGCATCGGCACCGAGCTGACTTTCGAAGGCAGCAAACCGATCGAGCGTCTTGACTTCGCTCTGTTCACCGAAGTCGCCCAGCGCGGCGGCAAGCATGCCGAGCCAATTACGAATCCAGAAGATTTGGCGCGGCTGCCGGAAGGACCTGCAAAAGAGCCCTGGTACGACCACAAAGGTTTCTTCGAACACAAACTTGCAGAGCCCAATATTTATGACCAGGGCAAGATCAAGTCTGAAACCGAAGCTCTGCGCATGCCCAATCTGCACTTGACCTCGGAGCAGATTCGCGCGCTCACCACGTTCCTGCTGGGAAGCGAAGAGAGTTCCCTGCCCTCCGACTACCAGTATCGGCCGGGCGATGCTCGCCGCGATATTCAGGAAGGCTGGTGGGTGGTCAAGAAATACAACTGCATGGGATGCCACCAGTTCATACCGGGGCAGAAGACCATCCTAATGGGCTTGCCTCAGTACCGCGAGAACCAGGAGCAGCTACCCCCGAAGCTTTTGACTGAAGGCGCGCGCGTCGATCCGGAGTGGTTGCGCCGGTTCCTATCGAATCCTGCGCTCAGTGAAACTGATACCAATCGCAATGGCGTACGCCCGTATCTGAAAGTGCGCATGCCAACCTTCTCTTTCTCGGATAATGAATTGCGCAAGCTGGTGCGATTCTTCCAGGCTCTATCGCAGCAGCCGATGCCGTATATTCCGGAGCAAGTTCCGGTGCTGACGGCAAAAGAATCCGATATGGCGCGCAGTTTGTTTTCGAGCACAGCTGCGCCGTGCCTTAAGTGCCATGCTACGGGTGATCCGGCGCACGACAAGATTGCGACCGCGCCCAACTTCCTGCTCGCCAAAGAGCGGCTCAAACCCGATTGGGCGCAGCGTTGGGTGCTAGATCCGCAAGCCATCAGCCCAGGCACATCGATGCCATCAGGTCTTTTCCGCCGGGAAAATAATCACTGGGTTTTTGCCGGTCCGACACCGCCGTCATTCCAGGGATATGAAAAAGATCAGTCCACATTGTTGGTGGATTATATTTTCCAACTCACACCGGAAGAACAAAAACACGTAGCGGCATCCATGGGACGAGGACAAGCCTCAATTCAAAGTCCTGGAGGGTCTAAACAACCTGGCACACCCTCGCAAAGAGCAGGCGGCGGCGGTTCGCAGTAGAATATTAGGTTTTGTAGCGGCTGTTGTCGCGAGAGTATCCGCTCCGCATCTTCGGGTTTAAGAGTTTAAAGAAACGCACTCACAGATCACGAAAGGGCGAAATAATGAATAAGAAAAACCTGGCAATGTTTGGTTTGCTCTGTCTCCTCGGCCTATGGCTCCTCGTAGGCTGCAGCAAGAAAGAAAACACAAATGAATCTCAATCTTCCGCGCCTTCCTCCGCGGCACAACCTGCGCCTGCAGCCACTCCCATCGATCCCAGCACCGTAGCTTCCGTTAGCGGCACCGTGAAGTTCGACGGCACTGCTCCCAAGCCTTCCAAGATCGATATGAGTCAGGACGCCGCCTGCAAAGGCACCAACACGGCTGAGACCGTCGTCGTCGATGGCGGCAAGGTGGCGAATGTCTTTGTATACGTAAAAGACGGCTTGGGCGACCGTACCTTCGATGTTCCCAAAGACGCCGTCACCATCGACCAGAAAGGTTGCCAGTACCATCCTCATGTGTTGGGCGTAATGGCGGGCCAGAACATTGAAATCAAGAACGACGACCAGACCACGCACAACATTCACCCCACGCCGCAAGCCAATCGTGAATGGAACGAATCTCAACCCCCGGCAGCCGCGCCGCTCGAGAAGAGCTTCGCCCGCGAAGAAATCATGCTGCCGGTGAAGTGCAACCAGCATCCGTGGATGAGGATGTATATCAACGTAGCCAAGAATCCGTTCTATGCGGTCACTGGCGCGGATGGCAAATACGAAATCAAGGGCCTGCCCCCGGGCGATTACACCATCGCATTCGTGCAGGAAAAATTAGGCGAACAAACGCAGAAAGTCACTTTAGCAGCCAAAGACAGCAAAACTGTAGACCAAACATTTAAGGCGCAGTAACATTTAGGAATGCATGAAGGACGGGCGTCTCGCCCGTCCTGGTTCGTGTAGCGCCGCCGTTCTTTGGTTGTTATCGGACGGCTGGATGCGGGTGCTACCGACACAATGTGGAGGCCGATCTGAAGTCCCTCGCCACACCGTATAACCGCGCGCACCATGCCTTCGCGGTTTTTACCGCGTGCGCAACCTTTATTCTGATCATTGCTGGAGCGCTCGTTACCAGCAACGACGCAGGGCTTTCCATCCCTGATTGGCCCACGTCTTTCGGATCCTTCAGCGTCCCGCCATTGCATGGAGGAATCAAGTTCGAGTGGAGTCATCGTGCGATTGCGGGATCGATCATAATCCTGACGATTTCAATTGCCGCATGGACGTGGTTCGCGGATCGCCGTCGCTGGATGAAATGGCTCGGCATTGCCGCTCTCTGCACGGTTATTACGCAAGCAATCCTCGGAGGGTTAACCGTTCTTTTATTTCAGCCGCCGTGGGTTTCCTCAGCTCACGCTGCCGTAGCACAAACATTCTTCTGTATAGCGGTTGCCATCGCTATGTTCACCGGTCGCCGCTGGGTAGAAGAAGTTCCGCAAGTTGATTTTGACAGCCGCCGTCCCAGTCTGGTCACGCTTACCTTGTTATCGATCTTCGTGCTCTACGTCCAATTAATACTAGGCGCCATGTTCCGCCATCATGGCATGAGCTGGTGGCCTCACGTCGTGAATGCCGCAGTGGTTGCCTTTGTACTGACTTGGACCGCGATTCGGGCGTTGTCGCAATTCTCGAAAATCGAGGCGGTGCGCCGTCCGGCCATTATCTTAGTCTCGCTGATGATCACACAACTTTGCCTCGGCTTTATCGCTTTTCTAACTCGTGTGGCTTGGGGCCGCGATGCCGTCCAACCCGAAACGCCTATGGTGATTTCGACAGTCGCTCACGTCGCAGTCGGGGCGCTATTGCTCGCGACTGCGGTTGTTCTCGCCATTCAAGTATGGCGCCACGTTCCCGTGTCATTTGAGGAGCGAGTCCCAAGCCGAACTCGAAAACCCGTCGCTGCATGACCCGCAATAGAGCATCTCATCGTAGAATAGTCTGTGGCCTCCGAAACTCCATTTGCTGTCGCTGGTTCTGACACCGAAACCTCTGCCGAATCTCCCGTCATCTCTGTGCAGAATGTCGCGCATCGTTATGGCGACCGCGCTGCTCTGAACGGCGT
>Ga0210401_10001980_pt1 | contig 23102 bp, 17 predicted proteins | sample IncBWH32MmetaG_FD_150866 | JGI IMG/M metagenome (GOLD analysis project Ga0210401, IMG submission 150866) | Forest soil microbial communities from Barre Woods Harvard Forest LTER site, Petersham, Massachusetts, United States - Inc-BW-H-32-M | ecosystem: Environmental > Terrestrial > Soil >... | reverse complement strand
CACTCCCAATATCAGCCCTACAACCGATCCTAAGAAAGAGATCAGCAAACCTTCCGTAAAAAATATTTTCCGGATCAACGATACATCGGCTCCCATACTTGACAACGTGCCGATATCATCTTTCTTTTCAATAATCAGCATGGTAAGCGATCCGATAATATTGAAAGTGGCTATGATGAGTACGAATACCAGTATCATAAAGGTCCACAGCTTTTCCGACTGAAGAGTTTTGAAAAGCAATTCGTTTTGCTGGTATCGGTTGCGGACAATAAAATTGTCGCCCATCAGTTCTTTTATTTCCTGCTGAACCGCTCGTTTATCAGCACCCGGTTTAAGTCCTATTTCAATTGCCGTAGCAGCGTTAGGCTGATTCAGAATTTTCCGGGCAAAGGCAAGCGATACAATCATGTATTTATAATCGAAATCGTCATTGATAGAAAATGCTCCCGCCACCAACGCATTGCTTTTGTTAAAGGGCTCTTCCAGATTGGATGGATTCACACTCATATCAGCACCGCGTCGCGGCACATATACTTTGACAGGGATATAACTGTTCTCTGTAGGGAGCTCCAGACGTTGGGCCAAACCTCTTCCCAATACGGTATAGGAAATACTATCTCCGTCAAGCCTGAAATCGCCTTTGCGCATGAGGGTATCAAACGAAGTCATTTCCCGGTACGAAGGACCTACGCCTTTCATGGTGGCAATGATTTGCCGGTCGTCATAATTCAGCAAAGCGTTTTCTTCCAGCACTTCCGAATAATGTGCCACCCCTTTCATGTGCGCTATTTTATTGAGATGAAAAGAATCCGTCTCAAATGTCTTTCCGGATTTAACCGTCACTTGTATATCGGTATTAAACGAGTTGTATAACGACTCAACCAGATCCGTCAATCCATTCAGGGCGCTGAGGATAATAACCAATGCAATGGTAACAACCGTTACACAGAATACCGAGATGAACGTAATTATATTAATCGCGTTATGCGATTTTTTAGAAACGAGATACCGCTTAGCAATAAAAAAAGGTAATTGCATGATCCGTTTTGAAACTTATTTCCAGGCTTTCACAATCAATCCTGTACCTGTCTTATGCGTCTGTGCCGTATCAAGGTAATTCAACAGGAAGGCAAAAGGATACGTGATGAGATAATAAAAAGGCAAAATAATAAAGAACAGTTTACTTACGCCCAGCATTTGAATAGGGTATTTCATGGATAACCTCCAGGATATTTTACCCGGCGCGCCGTATGAGTAGTGTGCATCAACCTTTGTAAATCCCGCTGATTTAAGTTTTTCCTCTATCTCTTTTATATTATATCCATCACGCACATGTTCCTCAATAAAAGAAGTTTCTCCGTCGCCCTGTACATCCGATCCTCCCTGATCGGAAGGTGTTGAAATGAGAAGCATTCCACCTGGCTTGAGCGAGGCACAGATATTTTTAAAAACAAGTACATCTTCCAGAATATGCTCCATTACATCAACGGAGAGCGCCAGATCATACTCATTATCCTGACGAAAGCGGGTGAGATCGGCTACTTCAAAATGAACATGTTTTCGGCCTATGCTGTTAAAAAAGCGGTTACAATCTTCCACCTGCTCCTGTTTCACATCTACAGCAAGAATATTCCAGTTCGGGTTCAGTCCGGACAGATAAAAACTGTGCTGTCCGAAACCTGCTCCTGCATCCAGGATATTTATTTTATCTCCTTTGCCAAGTCTCCACTTGTTGAGCTCTTTATGCACATGCCATGCCCGCAGCAACAGTAAATCCAGCAGATGATAAAAAAGTTTGCGAAGGAAAGGTGAACGATTGAAGACATTTCCAAGACTGCGTTTGATCGGATCGTAATGCACTTGTGATTTCGGATTAAAGAATTATGATTTATGAATTATGAATTAAGATTTACCATTCGTATTGAGCGAATTTCAGATAATAAAATTTGAGCTATAATTCATTTGTATACCTTTCTTCAAATCTTAATTCTTTAATCTTAAATTCAAATAGCTATTTTTTCAATAGTTCCTCAATATGTTGCGCATAATCAATGGAGTCATCCAGAAAGAAAACAAGGTTGGGAACAATCCGTACCTGTTTTCCGATCAATACCCCCAGCGCTTTCCTGATTTCAAATGTCTTTGTCTTGATCTTTTGCAAGACCGCTTCTTTATCCTTAACGGGAAAAAGACTGACATACACTTTGGCAATGCCTAAATCAGGACTTATACGGACCTGGGTAACGGTAATCATTACCTGACCGAACTGATTTTTGGCATCGCGCTGAAAATAGGTACCCAACTCTTTCTGAACGAGACGGGAAACTTTTAGCTGTCGGGTTGAATCCATAACCGCAAAAATACAATTTCCGGGCAAATACGTCGTATCTATCTGAATACATGGCATATCAGGGTTAACCATTTTTGGCAAAAAGTCTTCCTGTGGAAATATTATCTTTGCCTGAATGAAAAGCATTTTCGGGGTATTGAAATATGTCAGAGGCTATTGGAGCTATGGCATAGGGAATATCATAAGCAATCTCTTCTCTGTCATTTTTGGGGTATTTTCTTTGGTGATGATCATCCCTTTTCTTCAGCTACTGATCGAAGAAGGGGACACCCATTACGGGGAAATTGTAGCCAAAGGACAACCAGCCCTGGGCTTCAGCATTGATGCTCTTTCCGGTTATTTCAATTATGACCTGAGCTCGCTTATTCTCAACAAAGGCCGGGCTTATGCACTGATCAGCATTTGTGTAATCGGAGCTATTATCTTTCTTTTCAAAACACTGTTTCGTTACCTGGGCATGTATTTTCTGGCCCCTATCCGCAATGGGGTAGTACGCGATTTACGCAATGCCATTTACTCCAAATCGCTTGAACTCCCTCTTTCTTATTATTCCAACGAACGTAAAGGAGATATCATGTCGCGGATAACATCCGATGTACAGGAAATCGAATGGTCTGTAATGGGATCCCTCGAAATGATTTTTCGTGATCCCATCAATATCATCATCCTGCTGGGAACTATTATTTATATAAGCCCACAGCTTACCTTATATGTCATAATCCTTCTTCCCATCAGCGCAGGACTTATCTCTTTAATCGGAAAAAGCCTGAAGCGGTCTTCCGGCAAGGCAAAAGAAGAACTTGGAACCCTTTTCTCTATCATGGAAGAAACCCTGGGAGGGCTCCGTATTATCAAAGGTTTTAATGCGGAGAAAAAGATGGAAGGAAAATTTTCTTCTGTCAATAATCAGTATACCCGTGAAAGTATCAGCACCTACAGAAAAGTAGATCTGGCTTCTCCGGTAAGCGAATTTCTGGGGTCGGTTATCATGATGCTGGTGATGTATCTGGGAGGTGTGATGGTTTTCGGACATCACCTGGACGGAAAACAATTTATTTTTTATGTAATCACTTTTTCTCAAATCATCACCCCTGCTAAAACCCTTACCGGGGCTTACTCCAACGTTCAAAAAGGGATTGCTTCTATGGAACGTATAAACCGTATCCTGAAAGCAGAGAACAGCATCAAAGAAAAACCTCATCCTCAGCCGCTCAAAACGTTTAACAATGAAATTGAATACAAGAATGTATTCTTTGCTTATACGAAAGGGGACGAAGGATATGTGCTTAAAAATATCAACCTGAAGATTGAAAAAGGTAAAACCATAGCGCTGGTAGGGCAAAGCGGATCGGGCAAGACTACCTTGGCCGATATGCTACCCCGGTTCTATGATACCGATCAGGGAGGTATCTTCATTGACGGACTTGATATACGCGAAACAAAGGTCACAGAACTGCGGAACTTATTAGGTATTGTAACCCAGGAAAGCATTCTCTTCAACGATACGGTATTTAACAATATCGCTTTTGGGACTCCCGGTGCCGATCTGGAAAAAGTAATGGATGCCGCCCGTATTGCCAATGCTCATGAATTCATCAGTCAGATGCCTGAAGGATATCAGACTAATATAGGTGACAGGGGTGGTAAACTTTCCGGAGGGCAGCGTCAACGTATCAGTATTGCACGGGCGGTACTTAAAAACCCTCCTATCCTTATTCTGGATGAAGCTACTTCCGCACTGGATACCGAATCGGAGCGCCTGGTACAAGATGCACTTAACAAGCTGATGCAGAACAGAACTTCTGTGGTTATTGCCCACCGCCTCTCCACCATTCAGCATGCGGATGAAATTATTGTGATGCAAAAGGGTGAAATCGTTGAAAGAGGCCGTCACAATGAACTATTGGAAAAAGGAGGCGTTTACAGGAAACTATATGATCTTCAAAGCTTTGCATAGACTTGACAAGTATTTGTTCTTTACAGACCTCAAATAATAAGCTGCCTTTTCTCAGCTATATTTCTGAATTCTACGCATTTATGATACATTTGAACTAATAAAATCCAACAGATGAAAAAACTACTACTTTCTATGCTCGTACTTGGTACGGCAACAGTAATGAATGCACAAAGCCCTGTCGCAAACGGAGATATGGAAACATGGTCCTCCTCAGCCTTCAGCGAGCCTCAAGAACCAACGGGATGGGTAAGTGAAAACATAGCCTGTTCTCCGGCTCTGAAACCTGCCGATCCAGTATCCGTTACTAAATACACCTCTTCTCCTTTTTTACATACGGCTTCGGCACAAATTACTACGGTTGATATTTCAACCAGTTCGAGCTGCCCTAGCTGCGGAAACCCGCTTCCTGGTTCTATTCCTGATACCATTGGGGTACTTATCCTTGGCAGTATAACCACTTCAGCTCCTTATATTATTCCCGGCGCAGCTTATACCAGCAAACCACAAACGTTCTCATTTGAATCTCAGTATACACCTGCAAACTCGCTTGACTCCGCTTATGTAGTAGTTCAGCTCTCCAAAAATGTAGCCGGGGTTCATACCTTAATCGCGCAGAATGCCGTGGAAATACCCCCTAGTTCTGTTTGGGCGGCACATAGCTTCAGCTTAAACTATACTAATTATAGCCTTACTCCTGATACACTTACTATCGTGTTTACATCCAGCTATAATCGCAAGCATGCAGCTCCTGGAAGTACGCTTTTAATTGATGCTCTTACCTTTACCGGAATCAACGGTATTCAGGAGTTCCAGAATCTGGTTAAATTCGACACCTATCCTAACCCATCTAATTCAGAGCTAAATCTGAATACTGATGCCGGTAAAGTTTCCCTGGTTAATATCTGCGATATGAGTGGCCGTACCATCGAAACCCTGGCTATCACCTCCGATCATACCACTGTAAACACAAGCTCCTTTGCTGCCGGATTATATATCTATCATGCCGTAAACAAAGATGGCGTTGTTCAGGCCCGTGGCAAATTCAGCGTAACGAGATAGTTATTCATCTGTGCTTTTTCAAAAAGACCGCTTAAAAGCGGTCTTTTTTTGTCCTTTTTATTAACTGCCTGCAACTCTTGATTGATTGATGCGTTGAATACACAGGAATTATCTTCCTTTGTATGGTGAAACCCCTCATCGCTATTTTGTTCTTTTCGTTTACGCTGAGTACCTGCCGTATGTGCCATCAGGAAACTCCTAAAACCGACCTGGTTGAAAAACCGGAAGAAATGGATGAACATGTAAACAACCAGATTAAAAATCAGCTGCAAAATACCGATACCGCTAAGCCCCTTCTTATTCAGGGATATAACGTACCCGCTGTAAGCATACTGAGAAAAATATACAGCAATGAAAACTATGTAAGCTTCTGGACGCATTTCGGAAAACTGAATCAACGTGCAGATACCTTTCTGTATATATTGAAAAACGCCCGTGAATACGGACTTATTCCCAAAGAGTATAAAGTTTCTCTAATCGATAGCCTGCTTCGTACCTCTCACGATCCTAAAACAAACAAACTGAATGCCGTAAGCATGGCCCAAACGGATCTGTTGCTGACCGATGCTTTCATTGTGTTTTCCATCCATTTGCACAAAGGCAGAGTGAGAAAAGACACGATTTTGCCGGAACTGAAAATAAAAGAGTTCAGGCTTCGGTTCGACTCCCTGTTAACCGATGTACTGAAAAAAGGGAGTTTCAGAGCCTGTTTCGACTCTTTGGAACCTCATCAGGAACAATACCACTTGCTGAAAACAGAGCTGATGAAATTCAGACAACGGTGGGAGAAACATCCCTGGGATACACTTCCGGCAATGGAGCGCGACACAGCAGCCTTTTACCGCGCTTTGAAAAAGATGCTTGTTCAAACCGGAGATTATGATTCATTGGCCAAAGGAAACGACTCCGTGAAAATATCCAAAGCACTTAAAGGTTTTCAGAAAAAGTATTATCTCGATGAAGATGGCAAAGTAGGAAAGAATACCATGCGTGTGCTGCATCTTACAACAGAACAACGAATTCGTCAGATTGAGATGAATATGGAACGCTGGAGACAGGAACCTGCGAAGCTTCCAAAGCGATATGTGATGGTAAATATCCCCCAGTTTGAGTTAACGGTAGTGGACGATGACACGTTGTATATGGAATCAAAAGTGGTGGTGGGGTTGCCCGAAAAGCCAACACCCTTGCTGGAAAGTATGATCCAGTATATTCTGCTATACCCCTACTGGAATGTCCCCAACAGTATTGCCACCAAAGAAATCCTGCCTGTATTGAAACGGGATACAAGCTACCTGCGCAAAAAGAATTTTGATGTTATTGACTGGAACGGACAAATCGTGGATCAGAAAACCATTAACTGGAAACGGTATACGGAAAAATACCTCCCTTTCCGTTTCCGTCAACGGGAAGGAGAAGACAACTCATTGGGCATTATGAAGTTTAATTTTAACAATAAATTCGGGGTTTATCTTCACGATACGAATTCCAAACGGTATTTCAAGAAAGATGTGCGGGCCCTTAGTCATGGCTGTATGCGTATTGAAAACTACATGGAACTTGCCAAATATCTTATAAAGCCTGACAGTGTTAAATATCCGGTTGATTCGCTCTTAACGGATATTCTTAAAGAACAGCAAAAACAGATTAATCTTAAAAAACCGGTTGCTATCTACACCAGATATTTCAGTGCTGTAGTGGACGAAGAAAAAGGGTTGATGCTGTTTACCGACATCTACCGCAAAGACGAGCAAATGGAGAAAGTGCTGTACGGTAATTAATAAAGAAATTTATTGTGGGGATATCTTTTCAGATGCAGCTTACTCACCAAACCATATAGGCATTTCCGGAGTTCTTCCACATTTTCTTTCTGCATAGCCGATATAAACAAGCAGGGCGTAGACAGTTTACTCATCCAGCTTTTTTTAAGTTGTTCCAGGCTGTGATTTTTTTCTGTGGCCGGAGTCAGGTCGTCCTCTTCTTTGTGAATATAAGTGAACGCATCTATCTTATTAAAGAGCAGCAAGGTTGGTTTATCATTGGCACCAAGCTCTTTCAATGTTTCGTTTACCACATTCATCTGATCTTCAAAACGCGGGTGGGAGATATCCACCACATGAATCAGGATGTCCGCTTCCCGCACTTCGTCCAACGTTGATTTAAACGACTCCACCAGGTGATGGGGAAGCTTACGGATAAACCCTACCGTATCGGAAAGCAAAAAGGGCAGATTTTCAATCACTACTTTACGCACGGTGGTATCCAACGTAGCAAACAATTTATTTTCGGCAAACACATCCGATTTACTTAACAGATTCATGATGGTTGATTTGCCTACATTGGTATATCCAACCAATGCCACCCGTATCATATCGCCTCTGTTTTTACGCTGGGTACTCATTTGCCGGTCTATGATATGCAACTGATCTTTCAATGCAGCTATCTTATCGCGAACAATACGCCGGTCGGTTTCAATTTCTTTTTCCCCTGCTCCACCCCGGGTACCCGTGCCGCCCCGCTGACGCTCCAGGTGAGTCCACATACCGGTAAGCCTCGGGAGCATATACTGATAAAAAGCCAGCTCTACCTGAGTTTTGGCATGCGCGGTGCGGGCGCGTTGTGCAAAAATATCAAGGATGAGTCTGTTACGGTCCAGCACTTTTTTCTGAAATGCCTTTTCTACATTTCGTTGCTGTGCAGGAGTCAGCTCATCATCAAACACCACCAGATCGATGTTGTTTTCTTTAATGTATTTTTCAATTTCAATTACCTTTCCGGAGCCTATAAATGTACTGGGATCGGGGTGATCCATTTTCTGTACAAAACGCTCCACAGGAGCAACACCGGCTGTCTCTGTCAAAAAAGCAAGCTCATCCAGGTATTCCTGAACAAGTTCAGCATCCTGTTTTCGATTGATAACGCCAATCAGAACGGCGCGTTCCAGCTTAGTGGATGTATCGTGAACTTTGGTCAAATCGTATCTATCCCGAATAAGGGATTATTTTTTCTGCTTGAATGACTGGATATAATTGACTACCGCATTGATTTCCTCGGAATTCAGATGATCGCCAACTCCGGGCATGCTTCCTTTTCCGTCGGTAACAATGCCTTTCGCTTCCATAGCATCCATCGTAGATTTTGTTAAATCTGCCGCCCCGGCCTTGCCAGCCTTACCATCTGATCCATGACACGCCACACAATTGTCCGTGAACAATTTCCCTGCCCGGGCCACATTAAATCCATTCGGATCAACAGCACCTTCCGGAGCCTTGGTTGTATCTGCACTGGGTCCTATCTTAGGTTCACTCACCTCAGTTGATGGGGAGCTCTTTTGTTTCTTACTCATCTCGGCCAGTCCATAAGCACCCACAATCAGCAGAAAAGCCAGAAGCGCCAGTCCTTTATTATTTTTCTTAAACCCTACCACAGCAATCGGAATAGACAAGGCTACAGCCACTAGCTTGATGATAAGAAGACTCTTTATCTCCGGTATCTGGGTAATGAGATAAATACCTGTAACCAGAAAAAGAACACTGATGATCATTTCCGGCACTTTGGTAATTTTCTTTACTTTTTCCAGCCCCGCCGATTTATTCAGCAAAAGGAGAGTGGTTTTGATCAGATAGATCAATAAAAAGAGGTTTACAGCAATAACGTGGGTCCAGTAGATGGCTTTAAACATGTGGTATGGTTTTTTATCCGCTCAAAAATACTAAAAATATGCTCCTAATGCCGCTCATCCCAAGTCTGTACCTTATTATCAAAAAACATCTACTTTTGCCCGGATGGGTGCCATCTCCCATTATTTTGTCTGATAATATGAAAAAACTAACGCTGCTTTTCTTTTTAGGCACCTGTCTGGCAAGCCAGGCTCAGGAAACATTTCCTGTTAACGGGCCTTTTAATAAAACCCATACCTACTATGCATTTACACATGCACAGTTGGTAGTGGATTACCAAACGGTTATTGCCGACGCCACCCTTCTTATCAAAGACGGGATCATTGTGGAGGCCGGAGCATCTGTAACGATCCCCAAGGGAGCCGTTGTAAGTGATATGACGGGAAAATCTATCTATCCTTCTTTCATTGATGCCTATACTACCTATGGAATTCCGGAGCCGGACAAAAGCCGAAAATCGTTTGGAATGCCGCAGTACGAAAGCTCCAAAAAGGGTGCTTATAACTGGAATCAGGCTATCCGGCCGGAAACCGATGCAGTAAATATGTTTAATGCCGATTCAAAAGCAGCGGATGAATTCCGAAAAATGGGCTTTGGTGCCGCCCTTTCTCTTCAAAAAGATGGCATAGCCCGAGGATCTGCTGTTTTTGTATTCCTGGGCGATGGACCCGATCAGGAACAGGTAATAAAAGAAAAAGCTGCCGCTTGTTATTCATTTGACAAAGGAACCTCTACCCAAAACAATCCCGAATCGCTGATGGGCGCCATTGCCTTGCTAAGACAAACCTATTACGACGCTACCTGGTATGCACAGGTTAAAAACAGAAAAGAAACCAATATCAGTCTCGAAGCCTTCAATAATCTGCAGTCCCTGCCGCAAGTATTTGAATCCAACGACAAACTAAATGACTTACGCGCCGATAAAATAGGCAAAGAGTTTCAGGTAAAATATATAATCAAAGGTGCCGGTAATGAATACCAGCGTCTGGATGATATACAAGCTACCTTTGATAAGTTTATCCTGCCTCTTAATTTTCCCATGGCCTTTGATGTGGAAGATCCTTATGATGCCTCTCTGGTATCACTAACCGAATTGAAACATTGGGAAATGGCTCCCCTCAATCCCGGAGCCTTTGCCAAAAGAGGTATTTCTTTTGCACTTACCACATCGGATCTGAAAGACAAAAAAGATTTCTGGAAAAATCTTCGCAAAGCCATTGAATATGGATTGGATGAAAAAAATGCACTAAAGGCATTGACTACTGTTCCTGCAGAGATGCTGGGCCTCTCGGACAAACTCGGAGCACTTAAACCGGGGATGAAAGCCGATTTCCTGATTACGTCCGGAAATATTTTTGACGAGAAAAGTATTCTGTTTGAAAACTGGATAGATGGTCGCCCTTACATAATTACCAACCGCAACATTGCCGACTTGCGCGGCACATTTGATCTGAAAGCCGGAGATCATACTTACAAACTTAAAATCAGCGGAGAGCAGGCCAAACCAAAAGGACAACTCTATCTGACAGACACCATGAAAGTAAATGCGTCTGTGATAGAAAAAGGAAACAGCGTGTCCATATCCTGGGAAGTTAAAAGTCAGGGAACAACCCGGCTGGGAGGAAATATTGTAACCAGTCCGCTTTCTATGTCAGGCAATGGCCAACAGCCGGATGGAACCTGGATGCAATGGACTGCTACTTTGCAGGAAACCTTTAAACCCGAACCGGTTAAGAAGGATACGGTTAAAAGGGTGCTGCCAAAAATAGAGGATGTTATTTACCCTTTCTGTGCTTACGGACGCAAAGCCGACACCCGCGACGTGGCGGAGAAAGCAACAGACAAAGCGAAGGATATATACAAAGAAGCCCGTAACAAACCGGTAGATCATTATGAAGGTATTTTGATTAAAAATGTGACTGTCTGGACGAATGAAGCAGAAGGCATCCAAACAAACAAATGTGTGTATATCACCGGTGACAAAATTGTACGCATAGCCGACAAGATAGACGTTCCTAATCTGGCCCTTGTGAAAGTGATTGACGGCAATGGTAAATACCTCACACCAGGTATCATTGACGAACACTCTCACATAGCAATCAGCAATGGGGTAAACGAAGGTTCTCAGGCATCGAGTGCCGAAGTAAGGATCGGAGATGTGGTGAATTCGGAAGACATTAATATTTACCGGCAACTGGCAGGAGGCGTTACTGCAGCTCAGTTGCTTCATGGATCGGCCAACCCGATCGGAGGTCAATCTGCTCTCATCAAGCTTCGTTGGGGTAAAGCCCCCGAGGAACTTAAAATTAAAAATGCCGACGGATTCATCAAATTTGCTCTGGGTGAAAATGTGAAACAAAGTAACTGGGGAGACTTTAATGTGATTCGTTATCCTCAAACACGAATGGGTGTTGAACAGGTATTTGCCGATTGTTTTATAAGAGCCCGGGAGTATGATCAGAAGATGAAAGCCTATGCAGGTCAATCGGAAAAAGATAGAATAAAAAACGGCGGGCCGCGCCGCGATCTGGAGCTGGATGCTCTGGCCGAGATATTGGATAAAAAACGTTTTATTACCTGTCATTCCTATGTACAGAGTGAAGTGAATATGCTGATGCGTCTTGGCGACTCGCTTGGTTTTAAAGTAAACACCTTCACCCATATACTGGAAGGCTATAAAGTAGCCGACAAAATGAAAGCACGCAATATAGGAGCTTCCACATTCTCAGACTGGTGGGCTTATAAAATGGAAGTAAAAGATGCGATTCCATACAATGGAGCTATCTTATATAATGCAGGCCTGGTGGTAGCCTATAATTCCGATGATGCTGAAATGGCCCGCCGCCTGAATCAGGAAGCTGCAAAAGCAGTAAAATATGGCAATGTTCCGGAAACAGAAGCGTTTAAATTTGTAACCCTTAACCCGGCTAAACTGCTGCATCTGGATAACAAAATGGGAAGTATAAAAGTGGGCAAGGATGCGGATGTGGTGCTATGGTCCGACAATCCACTCTCCATTTATGCCAAAGCTGAAAAAACTATTATTGACGGTATTATCTATTATGATATTGATGAAGACAAACAAATGCAGGAAGATTTGCTGAGAGAACGGGCACGCATTATCCAGGAAATGATTCGTGAAAAAAACGGAGGAGCCCCAGTCAGCAAGCCCCGTCCTAAACGACCTCATCTTTACACCTGTGATGATATCAACTCCGATTATATGACTGAATAAGGCATACTTATCATAAGCCTGTTCAGATACAAAATTGAATTAACAACAGAACAAACTGTTCAACCGTACTAAAATAAATTATCCATGCACAGTCATTCTCAGTTTTCAGGACTTAATAAATGCTATGCGAGCAGCCTGTTCTTATTCTGCCTGTCGTTTTTTTCATCTTTGCTGCAAGGTCAGAACCCTTATCCGGCAACAGCGCAAAACAAAAGCATTCTGATCCTGAATGGGACCGCTCATTTAGGTAACGGACAGGTTATAGAAAATGCAGCCATCGGTTTCCGAAACGGTAAAATTGATCTGGTAGCCGATGCTACAACCATTAAACTGGCAGCAAATGCCTATGATACTACGATCAGTGCATTAGGAAAACAAATTTATCCTGGATTCATTGCACCCAATACCACCATCGGTCTTATTGAGATTGAAGCTGTCAGGGCTACTGTTGATGACCGTGAAACAGGTGCCATCAATCCCAATGTACGGGCATTGACCACTTTTAATTCGGATTCCAAAATAATTCCGACGATGCGCACCAATGGTGTGCTGATGGCCCAGATAGCTCCTCATGGAGGCTTATTAGCAGGCACCTCTTCCGTTATGGAAATGGATGGATGGAATTGGGAAGACATGGCTTACCGCACCGATGACGGTGTATACATGTCATGGCCTAAACAACAAAGCCGCACGTATACAGATGACGGACCGGGACCACTCATGCCCAACAATGATTTCAGCAAACAGGTAGTGGATCTTCAAAAATTTTTCGCCGACGCAAAAGCATATTGTCAAAGTGAGAAAAATGAAGAAAAAAATATCCGGTTTGAAGCTTTGAGAAATGTATTCAACGGAACTGAAAATTTATATATCCGCGCAGACAATGTGAAAGAGATTACCGAATCCATCGATTTTGCCAATGCCTATGGTATCAAGAATATTACCCTCGTAGGAGCTATGGATTCGTGGATGGTAACTCCTTTGCTGAAATCAAATCAGGTAAAAGTTATTCTGGGCCGGGTACATAGTCTTCCCGATAAAAATGATGATGCCGTAGATCTTCCTTTCCGTGTACCATTTTTACTTCATCAGGCAGGAATTGTTTATTGTCTGTGTCAGGAAGGCGATCAGGAATATCATCAGAACCGGAATCTTCCTTTCAATGCGGGAACTACTGCCGCTTATGGATTAACGAAGGAAGATGCACTGAGCTCTATTACACTCAATGCCGCTAAAGTTTTGGGTATCGATAAAACTACCGGCTCCCTGGAGTCCGGCAAAGATGCTACCCTATTTATTTCCAGTGGCGATGCTCTCGATATGCGTACCAATCAGGTTCAGCTGGCATTTATACGCGGCAAAAAACTGGATATGAATAACGAACAAAAAGCGTTATACGAACGGTATAAAAAGAAATACGGGCAATAATTTTCTGATACGCCTTATTTACCGGTGTGAAAATCCTTGAGGTAGCTGGGAACAAAATAGGCTATATCTTCTTTTTGTCCGGACTGGAAAGCTTTCTCTGAAAGGCCAATCATAAACTGAGCGGAGGGCTCCAGATGATCTACAAACACGGCATTGGTGTGACGAATCAGTTCTTTACACTTGGCGGCTCCATCACCAAAAAAAATAATCTTCTGACGTTCTAACTCTACCTTGAACGAATCAGCATCAATAATTACTGCACCCGGAGCCATTACTTCGTTCCCTTTATCATCATACAAAGCACAATATACTTCCATCCGCCTGGCATCCAACATAGGGCAATAAAGACCAGTATGCTGCACCCGTTGTTTACAACCTGCGGTAAGGGCTTCCAATGTTCCGATTGCCAGCAGCGGCTTTTCTAGCGCATAACAAAGCCCTTTGGCAACGGAAACACCTATTCTAATACCGGTATAAGAACCGGGGCCTTTACTCACGGCCACTGCATCGATATCCTTTATTTGAATACCTGCAGTATCAAAAACGGATTGAATAAACAACGTAAGATTTTCAGCGTGGGTATATTCTCCTCCTTGCTCTTTCCATGCAATCAGTTTCCCTCCCGAAGAGAGGGCTACAGAACACATACGTGTAGAGGTCTCAAGATGAAGGATAATCGGCATAGGGCTACCGGATCTGGAAATTGAAAAAGAAAGGCCGGAACTGGTTCTACTTCTCTTTGTTTTTGTACAACATCTCTTTTTCTACTTTTTTCACTTTCGAGCCGTCCTTGAGTGTTTTAGATATGGCCGTATAAGGGGCGGATACCACCTGATCACCTTCTTTAAGGCCATCCAGTATCTGAAAATAATTGGCATCCTGAATACCTGTTTTTACCTTTCGCAGTTGTACTTTGCCGTTATTAAAAACAAATACACATTCCTTAGGCTTCTGCTCATCCAGCGTTTTCTTTTCTTCTTTATCCTTCGCGTCCTTTACTACTAATTCCTCGTCGTCATTATTCTGCTTCTTCTTGTCTTTTCCTGTTTCCGCGCTATCGCTTCGGGTAGTAACAGATTGAATCGGCACAGAAAGCACATGCTTCTCCGATTTGGTTCGGATATCAACAGTAGCCGACATACCCGTACGGAATGGTGACAGATGAGGATTCCTCGCATCCATCAGATCTTGATAAGAAACAGACAGAATCCTTATTTTAACGGTAAAATTGGTTACCTGATCCGTGGATACACCAGTAGTATTTGCAGAATTGGCAACCTCTGTTACAATTCCCTTGAATTTCCGGCTGTGATAAGCATCCACTTCAATATCTGCTGTATCTGCATTATGGATCCTTACAATATCATTCTCATTTACGTCTACATTTACTTCCATTGCATTCAAATCGGCAATGGTCATCATTTCAGTACCAGCCATCTGTGATGTTCCCACCACGCGTTCCCCTTTTTCCACATTGAGCTTGGTAATGGTACCGGAAACCGGTGAATAGATATTGGTTTTAGCCAGATTATCTGTCGCTTCTTTCAAAGATGCTTCACTGCTTTTTACTGTAAACTCAGCAGCGCGTACATTCTCTTCCGAAGCCTCCACATCTGCTTTTGCTCCTTCATATGATGCTTTGGCTGCATCAAAATCAGACTGGGAAATTGTTTGTTGATCAAACAATTTTTTATTCCTTACATAAACAGACTCCAGATTGGCTTCACTTGCCTGGCTCTGTAAAAGTCGGGCTTTTGAATTCTCCAGCTGAGCCCTGGACATGTTTACGGATGCAGCCATCCTGTCAACCGTGGACTGATAAATAACCGGATTAATCCTTACCAGCAAATCACCTTTTTGAACCTTGGCTCCTTCCTTAAAAGGAAGTTCAACGATTTCACCCGATACATCGGAGCTTATTTTGACGCCCACTTCCGGCTGCACTTTTCCATTGGCCGAAACAGTTTCCGTAATATCCCTGTTCGCAGCTTTCTCCAGTACCACATCCGTGGTGATCCCTGCGCTGGATGTAAAAAGGATCAACAGTACGATTATTGCCAATGCGGGAATCCCGACATATAACAACAGTTTTTTGGTATTCATATTCTTTTATAATGTGAGGGGTTTGCCCTGGTAAAAATCAAGCACCTTGACCTTAAATATATAGTCGTATTTGGCCTGAAGTAAGTCGGATTCAGCTTTGGCTAACTTATTTTTTGCATCGTTGTATTCAAAAGAATTAAGCAGGCCTACATTAAATTTTTGATCGGCATATTTGAATGATTCTTTGTTCGCATCCTCGGCCTTCATGGTTGCCTGGTATTTAATAAGGGCTGCATGTGCATCCGCATAAGCCTGTTGAATGGTTTTGCGAAGCTGCAGTTTCTGAATTTGCAGATTCAGATCCGCATTTTTTAGCTGCAATTTTGCCTTCTCAATATTGGTATGTGTTTGCCAGCCATTGAATATCGGGATGCTAAGATTCAAACCTATACTTCTGTTAAAATTGGAAGTGAGCTGATCGCTAAAAGGAGTAACCTTTGTTTGTGCCGAATAGATGGGGGTTAATACCTGCTGGGCGCCAGTGGTGACTTCCCCATTAGGATAATAACCTGTAATAGTGGGTATACCTACCAGTTGTTCATCGGCTCCTGAATAACCTGTACCGATAGCCGCATTTAAAGAAAGACGGGGAGCAATACCTCCCTTTGCAATCTTAAGCTGCATCTCATAGCTTTTGAGTTTGTATTCGGCGCTTTTTACTATCGGCTGTCCTTGTAAGGCTGCATTATATACTTGTGTGGCGCTCATCGTTAGCAATGATTCGGATGGAACACCCAAATCGGGCTTTACAATACTGAACGATCCGATGCTATCCATATCCAGAAGCTGCACCAGGTTTAAGTAAGACAAGTCTACCTGGTTCTGCGCATTCGATTCTGCCAGTTCATCATTTGCCAACTGAGCCAGCAGTTGCAAAAGATTTCCTCTGGCTTGTGCTCCTGCATCCACCAGTTTACGTGTCCGTTCCACCTGAATCTGTGAAATCCCAACCTGGCTATGGGCCACAGTAAGTAGCTCATCATTAAACAGAATCTGGAGATAGGCATTGGCAATATTCAAAGAAATATCATTTTTCATTTTGTCGACATCCTCTTTACTCGACAATAAATCATACTGTCCCTGTTTAATGGTATTGATTTTCTGCATCCCATTGTATAGAACCACACCGCTGCTCAATGAAAAATTTTCGGACAAAACAAGGTTCGTGGCAAACTCGTTTGTGTAAAGATCTATCGTGCGGCCAAAATTATAATTGTGTGCTGCATTGCCATTGAGGGTAGGAAGAAGATTGGCCCTGTATTGGGTCAATGATACTTCATTGGTTTCGCGGGTTATTTCCGTTTGCCGTACCTGAAGATTATTCTTCACGGCATAATCAATACACTGCTGCAACGACCAGGGTGTGCTCGTTGTTTGAGCAGTAAAAAACAGGGGAAGGAAAAGAAAACCAATTAAAAACAGTCGAAAACAAATAACTTTTGCCATTATTTTAATAATAAAAACGATCAAATGTACGGATTCCGGCCGTATTTGCGCATCTCCCATCAATTACCTGATTTGAAATGGTATAAACGGTCTTTTGACCCTGTCAAGCGGTCGTTTTTTTTAACAGAAATGCCGGAATTGATATCTTTGAAATAAAATTAACGTCATGAAACAACTTTTCCTCCTCCCCATATTATGGGTATTCCTGATTTGTAATCCGGCTTTGGCCCAGAATGGAGTAATTTTTCAATACAAAATTACCTCCAGCGAAGGCGGAACAGGTACTGTTAAAGGCTATTATGCCGATGGCAGCTTCCGTTCGGAAGTGGCTATTACCATGCCTCAGATGCCAAACGGTGGTATTAATATGGTGAGCTTTGTCCAAAAGGATAAACCGACTACCAGTATCCAGCTTAATGACAAGAACAAAACCTATACAGAGCGTGAAATAAAAGAACGCCCTGATACTTCAAAAGGTGCTGACGCCACTGTCAAAATTCTGGGGAATGAAAAAATAGGAAAATACAATTGTATTCATTCACAGGTAACACAGAATAACCATGTTTCTGAATTCTGGATGACCCGTGAAATTCCTGAATATGAAAAATACAGCGCTGTTCACCGCGGAAGTCGCTATATGGGACGAGGCAATACCATGGCAGCACTTAAAAATGCCAATGCCGATGGATTCCTGGTTAAGACTTTTTCAAAAGACATGAGAGGGGTTGAAACCAGTGTGGAACTAGAAAGCTTTGAGAGTGGTACCGTTAGCGCTGATAAATTTGTTATCCCTGATGGTTATACCAAAGCAGCTGGCCCTGAAAAAGGAGCCGGTGCCGGACCTGGTGGTGTGGACTATAACAAGCTCAAGGATATGACTCCTGAAGAGCGCCAGAAATTTATCGAAAATCTTAAGAAACAACAGGGAGGCGGCAACTAAGTATTTTGAGAACCTGTATTGATAACACGATGCCAACTGCGCGGAGAGATCTGTGACTCTATTTAAACGTTTTTTATGGATATATTAATTATCGGTTCCGGAGGAAGGGAACATGCTTTTGCCTGGAAAATTGCCCAAAGTCCGCGCCTTGGTAAACTTTTTATTGCGCCCGGAAATTCAGGAACAGCTTTGTGCGGAACAAATGTGAATATCTCTCCGCTTGATTTTGAAAAAATCGGAGCTTTTGTTTTGACCAACCATATAGGCATGGTGGTAGTAGGACCCGAAGATCCTTTGGTAAAAGGAATTTATGATTATTTCCAGTCATCGGTATTTTTAAAAAAAGTTCCGGTGATTGGCCCTTGCAAGGCTGGTGCCCAGCTGGAAGGAAGTAAGGATTTTTCAAAACAATTTATGCTTCGGCATCATATTCCTACGGCAGCATATAAAACCTTTAGCCGTGCTACTCTTAACGACGGACTCAAATTTCTGGAAACACTTTCTCCTCCTTATGTACTAAAAGCCGATGGGCTTGCTGCCGGCAAAGGAGTTGTAATCCCTTTAACACTAGAAGATGCAAAAGCCGAACTGACAGCTATGCTTGCCGATGCAAAATTTGGTGCAGCCAGCGCCCAGGTGGTGGTTGAAGAGTTTTTAAAAGGGATAGAATTGTCTGTTTTTGTGCTGAGCGATGGAATTTCCTATAAAGTGCTCCCTTCGGCAAAAGATTATAAACGTATCGGTGAAGGTGATCAGGGACTTAATACCGGAGGCATGGGAGCTGTTTCACCGGTGCCATTTGCCGATGCTGCTTTTCTTGAAAAGGTAGAAAAAAGAATTATTATTCCAACGATTGATGGACTTAAAAAAGACGGTATTGATTACCGGGGCTTTATTTTCATCGGACTTATGAATTGCAATGGCGACCCCTATGTAATTGAATACAATTGCCGTATGGGTGATCCCGAAACGGAAACCGTGCTGCCTCGCATACAAAGCGATTTAATTGATCTCTTCGAAGGTGTGGCCTCCCAAACACTGGACCGCTGCAACTATAATACGGATCCCAGAACTGCGGTTACTGTTATGCTGGTAGCGGGTGGTTATCCGGGAGATTATCAAAAAGGAGATGTCATAAGCGGAGTAGAACAAATAAGCGGCAGCCTGGTTTTTCATGCCGGCACTACAAATTCAGGCAATGACGTAGTAACAAATGGCGGACGGGTATTGGCCATCACCTCGTTGGGCGAAAGTATTTCACAGGCTAGCAGCCTTTCTGTAAAACATGCAGAAAAGATTACCTATAAAGGCAAATACTATAGAAAAGATATAGGAAAGGATCTGGAAACATTATCGTTTCCGGTAAAATAGGAAAACTGAAACGTTACTTGAGGGTGCCGTTCTTTTCCGCTTCTTTGTTATACCTACCCTGAACATAAATCCAGGCAGCTACACCAACAAAGAGGATGAAAATAAAGATTTTGTTCGGACTGATATGATGATATAACCATCTCCAAAGATCAAACATCTTTTCAAATAGACGACCTAACGCATACATGGCTCTGGTAAACATAATTTCTCCGTTTTAGACGAACAAAAATAGAAATAAATTCAGAAAACAGAAACATTCCTTTCTTTTTACTCATGCTCATAACCAGTTTTAAGGCCTATACCCCCACTTCTCTGCTTAAAGTCCCACTTTGGGGACTCTTTTTGTGGTTTTTCAGCGTTCTTTACCGCAATTGGCCCGATAATCATCTCCTCAATCAGGGAATGCCTTTATTTACCCATTTTAACCAGGCTCTTTCCGGACTCTTCTTTCTAAAAGTTTTTATTGCTTTTTTACTTACCCTAAGCTCTGCCTTTATGCTCAATTACATTGTGAATGAGCATAATCTGTTATCCAAAAAGACCTATCTCCCTGCCCTTCTTTACCTTATTTATAATTCTTGTTGTGGCGATTTCCTTCGTCTCAACCCAAGCTCTTTTTCCAATCTGCTCATCATTGCTGCCTGTCATCAACTATTCAATACCTACCGTCAGGATTCGGCCCGTCCGGAAGTTTTTAATGCAGGGGTGTTGCTCGGGCTGGCATCTACCATCTATCTTCCATCCCTTGTACTATTCTTATTCATCTGGGTGGCACTAATCATATACCGGCCCTTTATCTGGCAGGAATACATGCTTTCCCTCCTTGGATTTCTATTGCCCTGGGTCTATTTTGTGGTATACTACTTCTGGAATGATCAGCTAAAAACAATGTGGGTCGGAATGGTTTACAAACATACCGCAGGGAAATACTTCCAGTTTTCGACCCAGCCTTCCTATATCTGGCTATATCTTGTCTTTGGAACCGTTATTCTGCTTTCCTTTCTCGGATACACTACCAGTCAGCTGGTTATGCCCCTGAAATCAAAAAAAACCTTTTCCCTCTTATTATGGTGTTTTTTGATTGGCGTACTATCTGTCTATCTCGCCCCTGTCATCAGCATTGCATCATTAAGTGTAATTACCATCCCCCTGGCCGTTATCAGCGCCAACCTTTTTCTTCAGATAAAAAAGACATGGCTTGCTGAAGTGCTCTTTTCATTCCTTTTACTGGCTGTTCTGGTCGTACACCTGGGTGTTTTTCTTCAAAAATAAAGTACTTTTTTTCGTACCTTCGATGCCTCATTGGTTCTTTCTAAAAGAAAGAACCGCCATAGATATTTCACCAAACATAATCTCATGAAATTCGGTGTTGTCGTATTTCCAGGCTCCAATTGTGATCAGGACATGATCCATGTGCTTCGGGATGTATTAAAACAGGAAGTAGTTGAACTCTGGCACAAGGATCATAACCTGCAAAAGGTGGATTTGATAGTTTTGCCGGGCGGTTTTTCCTATGGTGATTATCTTCGTTCAGGAGCTATTGCCCGGTTTTCTCCGATCATGAATGAAGTAATGGAGTTTGCCGATAAAGGTGGGCTTGTATTTGGTGTTTGTAATGGCTTTCAGATTCTGTGTGAAGCGGGACTAACACCTGGCGCCCTTTTACGTAACAGCGGATTACAATTCAGCTGTAAGAATGTATTTATAAAAGCAGAAAGCCAGGATACGCTTCTTACTTCTGCCATTCCAAAAAACAAAGCATTGAAAATACCGATTGCCCATGGAGAAGGCAATTATTTTACGGATCCTGTTTCACTCAAAAAAATGAATGAAAACGGACAGATCCTGTTTCGTTATTGCGATGAACTAGGTAATTGCACCCCGGAATCAAATCCCAATGGTTCGCTTGAAAATATTGCCGGAATATGTAACGACCGAAAAAATGTGTTTGGCATGATGCCACATCCTGAAAGGGCTGCACAGGAAGAGCTAAGCAATACCGATGGCCTTTTTCTTTTCAAATCCATGCTGAGTCTGGTTACAAGCTGATTTTTTTATACATGATATAAAAGAAACAGGCATCTTTACGGATGCCTGTTTCTTTTATATAAATACCGGTTTTCTAGTCAGCAACAATAATCTGCTGATGCATCACCTGCTGAGCACCTGCGCGGATGAGTAAGAAATAGGTACCGGGACTTAAATTCGCCTTATTAAAAGAAAAGGTGTTTTCTCCTTCATGGCAAAAACCATTATAAAGATCCTTCACCATTCTTCCCTGTATATCATAAATGGAAATATCCACTTTGTCGGCATCTTTGTCCAAAGAGAAATCAAGGGAGAATAAATCAACTACCGGATTAGGATATGCTTTCAATGAACCAGCATTGACAAGCGGGGTAATTCCTGTTGCGAAGCCCGCATCATAGATCTGAGCAACATAGGCCCCCCATACATTTGTTGTGGTACCAAACGCTCCGGCCATCCAGCAACAAGCCTGAGGACTGTTGTGTTTTCTGCACATACCGCTATAGTCGCCCCAACGCTCAGAACCGGAACTGCCCACATAGCTATCACTGTTCTTCACAATGGTTACAGTGCCAAAAGTCATACTATTATCACAGCTTACCGCACTAATTTCAGGATAGATACTTGAATTTGCCTGAGCAAATCCAATCATTACTGAATTGTCATTCGTAACACCAAGCCCTGTGTAAGATGCTACTGCCGGATAACCATAATCGGTTCCGTTCACAGAAAACGTTTTAGAAGTATTTGTTTGGGTACTTATATTTAAACGATTGTAGTTGATAGCTGTATTTCCTTGTGCATCCTGACAATTGAATACAAAATGAATCAGTCCGTTTAAATAAAATCCGCTCAATGCTCTTGCATCAGTAATTTTCAATGTTGTCGAAGTTCCTTTTTGTGGGCTATCACCTGCAGCAGAATAGCTTGTTGTTGTAACACTGTAATGATTCATGGTAGGAGTGCCTGTAACATCATCCGTGATTTTATATAAATTGATTGTTGACGCACTCGAATTATCAGTAGATACCATCCAGCAACCGGGACCATAAGAATGTCCCTGTCCGTCTCCTACAGGAAGAACGGTAAATGGAGAACCGGTAAGAGCCGACCAGAGCTTGGTAACCAATGTACCTCCCGAGTAGCCCTGACTCTTTTCTATCTGCCATACAATGGCGGTATTGAAATTACCATTCAGAAACAAGTTGCTGCTGATAAACACATCATGATCGGATACGGCCACTTTAGGATAGTCGGCATCACTTCCATCATTCAATGGGTTGCCCGATAACTTGAAATAATTCCAACCTCCTGTTGCAGGGTTATTTGTTTTAGAAAAAAACAGGAGCATATGATTGGGAGTATTTGTAGTATTGGTTACCTCCTGACAATAGAAGATAAAACGATCTGCCCCTGCATCATAAGTAATGACCGGGTCGCATACATTCGGAATCGTAGCATCATTAACAAAAGTATTAAGTGAATTATAGTATTTATTGTTTCCC
>Ga0210401_10001979_pt1 | contig 23106 bp, 25 predicted proteins | sample IncBWH32MmetaG_FD_150866 | JGI IMG/M metagenome (GOLD analysis project Ga0210401, IMG submission 150866) | Forest soil microbial communities from Barre Woods Harvard Forest LTER site, Petersham, Massachusetts, United States - Inc-BW-H-32-M | ecosystem: Environmental > Terrestrial > Soil >... | reverse complement strand
CACTTGGCCTCCCGGTGGGGGGTTATCTCCAGTTCCTACAGTTGTAACTTATGATATAGGTTGTTTTGTAGGCACATACACAACAGTTCAAACGTTACTTCTACTAGCCTTGGAACGATCAGTAAGATTTGCAGCTAATATGGTTCCAAGTACAGCGGCTTGCGGGACCGATTCAACAGGAACCGTAGTTTTTTCTATACAACAAAATGGCGTACAGTTCGCAACGGTAACCTTCTCACCTAGTTCTTCAGTAGGAGTATACGCCAGTGCGGGAGCTACGTTCTTTGCCGGAGATGTTTTGACAATCATTGCACCATCCGGCCTAGACGCAACTCTAGCGAACATTGGATTCCTACTAAGTGGAACCGCTTTGAACTAAGGATGAATAATGGCAACCTATACAGAATCTCCTACATCTCTTGTAAGTGCGGGAACCGGTGTTCCTTGGCAGAATCCTACTGAGGCAACTGGTTCTGGAATAGGCTCTACCAGTACAGTTATTGTACAATCAGTTACGATATCTTCAAACGTAGTATCCTTTGTCACCACGACACAATTCACCCCATTAGTAGCAGGACAGACTGTAATAATGGGGAACATGGTAAATAGTACATTTTTGAATGGTGTTAGTCTTGTGGTTCTTTCAAGCGGATTAAGTACAACTTCGTTCTCAGCTAATTACACACACACTAATATTTCTACTACAACAGACGCAGGCACAGCAACTCCTACTACCACATATTCATTCGCGCAGAACATTGACGGTGCTTTTACTCCCGGTCCCGGTCAATTCGTGGTATACGCTGCCTGTGAAGGGCCTTGGACCGGAGGGGGTACTGTTACTTCTAATCAACTACATGAACCATGTGCATATAGTGTATTTGATAGAGGATGCGCCGGATTTGGTGGAGGTTCTTTTAATCCACAAATTTCTACTACTAGTCCATTTGCTACAATTCCTACTTTACCTGCCGGAGCAACTGTAGTAGGTATATATGGAGTAGCTAACGCCTTATCAACTTCAGTTTCTGGATCGTTCATTTCATTAAAGTTATTTTATTCAGGGGCAGGAAGTCCTAGTTCATTTCTTATGAACAGCACGGCAGAAGTTACAGGTACTCTAGGAACGAACCTAGCCATTTTAAATACAGCCTTTTTTCAACTAGGCATCGAAGCAACTTTAGCAGGCATTGGTGGGTATTATGGTGGAGTAGGTTACGCGGGATTCGCCATCGTGTATACATTACCGGGCGGCGGCACTCCAACTCCACCCAATCAACTACAGACCCTTGAGGGAACTGATTCAGGGTTCGCTCTACCTGTAGGATCAGTAGTCAACGGAGTGGAAGTAGCATTCAGTACTGGCATAGCATCAGGAACATCCTGTACATTGGATATACAACTTACTGTGGCAGGTACACCTATTGGTACACCAAAATCTATCACAGTAGGAAGTTGGTCTACTAGTTATGTGCTAGGAAATTCAACAGATTTATGGGGTACAGGTGGACTCAGCTTGAGCCAAGTTAACGGCAGCAATGGATTAGGTGTAAACATATATGGCACCATAGCAGATAACAGTCAAGTTAATTTGAACGGACTATCTATTACTATATTTGCAAGCCTTATAGTACTTTCTCACATTCCTGTAGTTTGGGTAAGCGTAGGTAACACCAGAAAACAAAAATAAGGAACCTAATGGCAAATTCTTCAATAACAGTACTTCAAACCGTTGAGTGGGCAAAGCGTTTTGTATTCCGCCGCCCGTTGGCACTTGGTAATTTTCTAGAGCCTGCTATCACGAGCGCTAATACCATTCTTCAAACTATCATTGGCGCTCCTTTTGCATGGCGCTGGAATAGAGTGGCAACTGGATTTATTACCAATCCCGGTCAACAGGATTACACCATATTCAACTGGGGAGCGACCACATCGGTTTCACTTGGTTATGTACTGGTAGATTCAAATGGGTTCTCTCAGCAAGTAACCACAGCGGGTACAACTGGAAGCACCATTCCAACTCCATTCAATGTAACTGTAGGCCAAACGACTACGGATGGCTCCGCTATCTGGACCAATATGGGCCATATTGGAACATCAAATCTCAGCCAAACATATTCTCTAAACTGGATTGAAAACGCATCTATTCAAGATCAAGATCAGAATACATGCGCGTTAGTATGGAAGCAGATTACTCCGCACCTTGACCTTGCTTTGGAAACCCAAACAGCTAGACCACATAGTATATCCGCCCAATTCGACGTAGGTAATAATAATGTAACATTCCGTCTAATGCCTTGTCCTGATAAAGCATATCCAGTTGTCATTCAACTTCAACAGAAGCCGCCCATTATCGACGGATTGGATGATACATGGTCACCAATTCCAGACGAGTACTCCCGTCTTTATAACTGGGGTTTTCTAATGTTTATGTATCAGTTTGCCGATGATAATAGATGGCAAATGGCTAGCCAGAAGTTTGTAACCAACCTATTAAGTACGGCTGAGGGCCTGACTGATACGCAACTGAATATCTGGCTCAATAATTGGGAACAGGTAACCGGGGCATCCACTGTTAAAGGTCAAAATCTACAACAAGGACATCAAGCAAAGGGAGCGATCTAATGGCAAGAAGCCCACTTCCAATCACTAATTTTCAAACACCGGATGGAAATCCCGTTGTCAATGGGTACGTTTTGATCCGTTTGAGCGATGATGGAATGGCTTCGGGGGATCAAATTCAGAGTAATTTTACAAAGCTTCTATTAGATTCAAGCGGTAACTTAATTGGGACTCCGTTGTTTTGGCCGAACGCGAGTATTACCCCTGCGGGAAGTTACTATATCATTCAAGTATACGAAGCAAACGGCCAACTAGTTTCAGGGCCTAATAAGATAACAGTTTAAGGAGATACATGAAATTTATCAAGAATATCATTCTTAGTCTAGCCCTGATGGCGAGTACTATGGGCCTTATCGCGCAGCAGCCCCAAGCTGCTCCCGGTACTCCTCCGTTTAACGCCGATGCCACTACAACGAACGGCGTGGCTCCCGGCTATTATCCAACTGCCGGAACTGGATTGGTTTTGAAAATAGGGCCGGGAACTGTGTACTGTTCTCTAGGAACGTTCGTAACCTATCCCGGTGGAACACTGACAATGGCGGCGAACGCGACTAATTATGTATACCTTAATGGTGCTAGTAGCTGTACTCCAGCCTCTAATACTTCAGGATTTGGTGCAAGTCAATTTCCTATCGCTATTGTCACAACCGGGTCTAGTGCTATTAACTCAAACGGTATCGTTGATGACAGAACCTTCTTCTCTATTGTTACAGTTGGAACTTCATTTACTCTAACCACAACTGGCACAAGTGGAGCAGCTACATTTAGCGGCAGCATTCTTAACATTCCACAGTATCAAGGTCAAATTACTCTAACCACAATTGGTTCTAGTGGAGCAGCTACATTTAGCGGTGGAACCTTGAATATTCCCAATTATACCTTTAGCAGTGGAATATCAGGTGGCACATCCGGCCAAGCTGCCATTATGGGGTCATCATCTACAATTACCAGCAGTAAAGCTTTAGCAGGAAGTGGCGCAGGACTGACTACAGGACCTACGTCTGGTACTACAGCAGGCGATGTTGTTACGTATTCTGATACGAGTGGTACTACACAAGATAGTGGAACACCAGTTGCATCATTAGCTCCAAAAGCAAGTCCTGCATTTACGGGAACACCCGATGCAAGTGGCGCAACCCAATTTAAGCTACCCGTAACGGCTGGAGGAGCGTCTGCGGCTAACGGTGAAATTATATACGACTCTACTAACAAAAACTGGCACATTTGGAAAAATGGTGCTGATACCCTTCTTATCCCTTTTCCAGCATCTCCAGTTAGTGGAGATTGCTATGAACCTGTCGTAAGCGGCGGTACATGGTCAATGGTAGATGCAGGGGGACCGTGCGGAATTTCGGGCGGCGGTGTTACATCTGTAACGAACTCAGATGGTACGATAACAGTGAGTCCTACAACGGGCGCTGTAGTAGTAAGTGTCACACCAAGAGCAGTACAGATATCTTCTACATTCGTAGGCGTTCCGGCTAACAATCAAGTTATGCTGTTTATTCCAATCTCTCTAACTATAACTATCCCATCGTCTTGCACAGGATCGTACATGGGCGCACTAGTAGCCGCAACTGGTTCTACAACATTTACTGTTACCAAATTGGCCGGTGGACCTACCGGAAGCCCTACAACACTTTGCACGGCAGTATTTTCAGCATCGGGTACCTCTGCGACCCTCTCAGGGAGCGGCGGATCATTAGCGGCAGGGGACTACGTTGAAATTACAGGACCGGCAACTGCTGATGCTACGTTAGCTACCATAGGAGGAGCTATACATGGGACTCATTAAAAAACTACTATCGTCGGTGGTACTTTTTGCAGCACTGATGGCCCCGGTTGCACACGCGGCTCACGTACAAAATGTACACACAGGCGGTAGTGTAACTACAATTAACATTACACCAGTTACTACAGGGAATTTGCTAGTTCTATCGTTTCACACGGAAAGTTCATCTACTCCAACTGTATCAGATAACCATTCTAATACTTGGACTATGGCAACTAATACTAATATATCAGGGTCATTCCTGTCTACTTGGTATGCCTTTGCAAATACAAATGCTGCAACTACTATAACAGTAACTCCTTCTAACGCATTTAACCAGCTAGCCGTAGATGAATACTCAAATGTAACAGCTTTTGATACCTCAGTTACTACTACAGGAACGTCAGCAGGAACAGTAACTAAAAGTATAACTGTAGGAAGTGCTAATGAATTGATAGTTTCAGCAATTGATGGATTCCATAGTTCTAACACTTTCACAGCAAACTCACCATTTACTCTAGGTGGTCAAAACAATGGTGCAGATGCGCTGGCAACTTCTTACTTTTCAGCCGCCACTTCGGGAACATATACGTCATCATTTACTATTTCAGGCGGCAGCACACAGTATAACCTGCCTGTATTGGCTTTCACAACATCCACGTTCTCTGTTTCCGGTAGCATCCCCAGTACAGCTACTCCTACAAACATTGCTGTAAAATCTGGATCGACAATAGTAGCTACTACATCTGTAACAGGTTCAACTTCCTATACCATATCAGGTATACCTAATGGTAGCTACACAATAGTACCCGCAGGCGGATGTATTAATTTCTCACCAGCAACTATCAGCATAACAGTTAGCGGGGCAAATCTTACAGGAGAAAACTTTACTACAGGAGCGGGGTCCGCGCCTTGCTTTGTCCAAAGTGCCGGATCATCGACTACGACCACAGCTACATCAAAGACATTAACTTTAACAGGTATAACTGCCGGTGATGCTCTGGTAGTAATGGCTGTGTGCAACGCTAGTCCATATCCCGGCCCATACGTATCACTTACTGATAGTGCAAGTAATGGATTCAAAGTAGTTAGTTCCACAAATTCAACGTTTGCTTCAGCGGTAGTTGCCGTAGCTGGAAACGTTTCGGCTGGCTCAGATACAATCACATATACTTGTACAGGTGCCGGTCAAATAACAATGTACGTGCAAGAATTCTCAGGAGTCGATTCTAAACCTTTAGAGGGAGCAAGTCTGCTTGTAACTTCTACATCTGCTTCATTATCCTCTGAACAGATGTTTGCTCCAGTAGGAGATTTAGTAGTAGGCATGGTAGCTAATGAGTTTCAACCCGGAAGTATCATTAGTGCTAGTTCTGGCTATACAACTACAGGAAACGTGGTTGGTGCCACGAACGGAGTAATAGCGGGATTCTACCAAGCTTCCGTTGGAACAACGTATTCTAATACGGCCTCGATAAGCGGTGGCACGCAAGCCTCATTTAATGAAATTATTACACTAAGAGCGCCGACATCCTCTACTCCTAGATTCCTTCAGGCAGTCAGAGCAACATCAAGCACTGCGGTTAGCAGTTTGGCATTTCCATCCATAACTGTTACCGCTGGTGATACACTTTTAGTATCAGCCACGGGAGGCACGTCTCCATCTGTCAGTGGATGTGGGGCAACTTGGAACTTGCTATCCTCTACAATTAACAATGCTAGTGCAACTGTTTTCTATGCTACTAACGTAAGTGCGGGAGCTTGCGCTCCTACTGTCAGTTACACATCATCTGTTCAAGCCTGTAATTTATTACTGGAATATACTGGTGTAAGTACTACTTACACTCCTGATGTATGGACTGTAGGCTCAGGGTCCGGGGCCATTGCAACAACCGGCTCTAACGAAGTGCTCGTATCTCTTTTCAGTACATACCAGATTGGTAGTCAGGGTCAATTTTCTGGCGGAAGCGGAAGTTATATTTACCGACTTGAAACTAACGCTGGAAGTCAGTTCGAAGAATACGCCTACGACCAAGTTATTAGCTCACCTACAAGTTTTTCATTCACTACTTCAGGTGGGTTTGGCTCCGGTGTAACTAATGTTGGATTTTTGGTTGTAGGTCTTAGATCGGCAACTCCTACTTTTGGTGAAATGCAAACAGCTTTTAAAAGCGGAACTGCAACCACTCAAACTTTAACTCTGCCATTTCCTGTAACTTCTGGAGATACTCTTATACTTGCTGTTACTTCAGCTAACAGTTCATATCCGATAGTGAGTGATAACAAGGGAAACACTTGGACCGTTGTTCCATATGTAAATAATAGTGGTGACGTTCCGCAAACAACGACTACCTTCTATGCTACAAACGTAGCAGCAGGAGCTACAACCATTTCTGTAACTGAGACTGGTGCTCCTTCTGTAACCTACGATCTAAATGCAACAGAAGTAATAGGATTAGGAAACGCAAGTCCGTTTGTCGCTGTCCGTAATGTGCAACCCAACTCCACTCAAAATACCCAGACAGATTCAATTACATTAGGTTCTGGTAATTATTATTTGTATTCTTTGATCGGAGATAACGACACATCTCAGTTTTTTTATACAAATTCATCTGGTTGGGTGCAACGCGGATATCCAATTGGTTCGCACTTTTTAAAGCAAGTGTGGGACGAATCGGTTACGGCTGGAACTTATTCTAGTCACGTAGCAACAAGTGGAAGTTTTACAAACAATCTATCAACAATGTTAGTTTTCTCAGCAGCTAACAATAGCATAACCGTTCCTCACCGTGTTCAGACTATGAACGGAGGAACGTTTGCCGGAGCAAATACTCCAACTGCTACACTTGTTCAAAATATAACATCAGGACATTTACTTGTTGTCATAGGGGCGTGGCAGTCTGGGACGGGAACAATTTCCGACTCACTTAGCAATTCATGGACGCTGCTTCGCGGAGGAGGAACGAATGGTTTTGGCGTATGGTATACAACTGCTAGTTCAAGCGGAGCCGATACTGTAACCCTTACTACGACTGATCTTGCGGCATTACAAGTTATCGAAATAGCCGGAACACATCCATCTATTGATACTTCTAATGGTGCAACAGTTACTAGCACATCCGCCCCAACTGGTAGCATTACTACAGCAGGGGCCAATGAGTTAATCATATCGTTCTATCTAGGTGCAGGTCCAGCTATCATCATTGCAGATTCAGGTGCTCCATTTTACTTTGGGTCTTATGGATACTCACATGGACCTATAACATTAGCATGGGAACAGTTTGCGACAACATCTGGTTCCTTTTCAGATACAATGACGCAAGCTAGCAGTGGTTTGATGAACGTAGGTATATTAGCTATTAAGGTATTATCTACAGGTGGCCAACCTATTGTAGACATTATAATGGGAGATTAAATGGAAGCAAATATTCAAAAGAGTCTGACTTGGATAAAGTCTATATGGAGTGAGCCTGACGGATCAGGCTCCTCTACTCGTATACACATTACTGCTTTAATCGCATTCGTACTAGGCGTTGGTATTTCCTTTGGAATAGCCACGCATCAGAAGAAATTCAGCATTGAGCAGTTCAACTCATTCCTAGCATCAGCTAGCGCATTCATCGTCAGCACATGCGGCCCTCTGTATGGAGCTAACAAGTTGGCAGATTGGGCTAAGAATAAAGATAACAACAAGCCGCAATAAGGGAGTGTCATGCCTAATAATCTAGGGCTAGCCGGAGCGCAGCCGCAAAAACAAACTAAGTTTACCCCGCTCTACACAGGTAGATGGTCCAGTGGTATTTGGACTAATCGTTCTCCGTTGAGAGACGCGGCCACAAGTCGTATTGCTGAAAAGTTCTACGGACAGGCAGGAGATGCCCTTATTGCGGGTTCGAACGTAGAAATTACCAACAAGCTAACCCTAGCCCGTAGACCGGGAACATCCGTATTCGATAGCAATAGCTACTCCAATGTGGACCGCTTCTATGAGTTTCGTCTGTTTAATCAAAACACAGAAGAAATCATAATCATGGTAGATCAGTCTAATGCCTTGTACTCCCTAGAGAGTGGAACTAAGACTCTCGTATTTACAAAAAGCACAGGATCGGGCGAAACTTACATGCAGTCTGTAGGTAACATTCTGTACTTCGCGGACGGCATTGACAACAAGAAATGGCTACAGACTCTAAACACATGGCAAGCTAACTATAGCTATGGAGTAGGAACTACCCCATTCCTGACCACTTATATCATAGATGTCAACGGAAACATCCAGCAGTTGTATGGCACTTATATCCCTATTAATTCGTTCTCAATTGTAGGGCCTACTTCCACATCTGGACCCATTGTTACATTACACTCAAGCGTAACATTAAGTAACATTGTAGCTGTTGGAGACATTTTAGAAACTCATGGTATATTTACCACAGCGTACGCTTATCCGAATATACCGTTTCCTGATGTAACTATTTTGAGCATAACCGGGACATCAATGACTGTGAATTGGCCATTTCCAACAGATGTTGGTTATACCTTTCCATATACTAGTCCTACTATCACGGCGCTCTGTTATGCAATCAACGCGGGAACACCTGTATCTGGATCGACTATTCCGACGTTCAGCACTGTTACCCCTAGTGTATCAACTCGCTTCCAAGGTGGAATCACTATAGATAACTCCGTAGTGTGGGTAAACAGAGGAGCGCCTGTTGAAAATTGGGGCATTGCTAACACTAATAATGTTCCAGTTGTGCCGCAATTCTCCCCTTCTAGTAATCTAGGAGATGTCAACAATCTTCAGTTCTGGAAGACAGGAACTAGCTATGGCTCTGGATCGTTTGTAGTAGATGCTAATAACAATGTGCAGGAAGTAACCACAGGCGGCACACCGGCAGGACCGGAACCTAATTGGGCGCAAACGCTAGGAGCAACTACGACAGATGGCACGACAATTTGGACGTTAGTCTATCTAGCGGCTCAAAGTCCTCAGAACGGCGGATATCGTTATTCTGTTGCGTTGGTAAATTCTTTGGACAATACCGTATCAAATGGTTCTCCTATGTCAGCAGTAACCGGTAATTTCATCGGATCGCAGGGTATTTTTCTTGCTCCCGGTGCGGGACTACCTCCCATCACGCGTGCTCCTCATAGTGCATTATCTAACACGGTAATTGATACGCAATCTGACTATGTTGCTATTTTTAGGACCACAGATGGACAATCAGTGCCGTTTTTAATTCCCGGACAGAATGGTCAAACGTGGACCGTATCGCTATCAAGTTATTTAAACAATGGATATCTTGATACTACATTAGATACAGGACTAGACAATTTGATATCTGCTCCTATCAACGATGAAAACACTCCTCCACCTGTAGGAGCACTAAACCTTACATACCATTTGAATAGAAATTGGTACAGCATAGGTAATGTGGTTTATTGGACATCGGGGCCGGATGACCCGGCTGGCAACGGACTAAATGGTTCCAATCCTTTGAACTTCGATTATTGCCCATCACTGGTAAAACGTCTAGTAAAGACCACTGCGGGTATGTTAGTATTCACTGTATCAGACGTTTACATCATTCAAGGATTAGGTACAGCCTCAAGTCCCATACAAGGATCACAACCATTACTTCCCGGCATCGGACTGTTAAACTACAATGCATTGGACGTGAATGGGGCCATTATCGGTCTATTTACTACTGACAATCAATTTATCATTCTTGATCCTTCTAACGGCGTAAGCTATGCAGGGTTTCCAATCGGCGACCAATTCCGTCTAAACAATGGTACTCCGGGTCAAAGTTGGAATCCCAATAACGTATATGTTGCGTGGCACGTTCAAGGCGAAGATGCAGCTTGGTATGTAGCCGATGGTGTTAATGGTTGGTATCGACTTATGTCAACACCGGCTCCTGAAACTGGATACACATGGTCACCTTTTGCTACTATCGTAGGTGGCGTGCAAGCTGTTCAGTCTATTGAAGTATCACCGGGCGTTCACCAGTTGCTACTTGGACCTACACTAACGGGTCCTATTTCAAAACGAGATTTGAGTGTATTTAGTGACGATGGAACCCCATATTCTGCGTATGCGGTTATTGGGTCTGCCGTTCTGACACAACCCGGTCAGATTGCTCTTGTAGATCACATTGTAACGGATGCTGTGAAACTTGGTTCTCCTTTGACTATTGGACTTCTAATAGATGAAGCGCTACCTTATTACACAGGACCAATTGATATCATCAAGAACTGGGAATCTGATCCGCCTAATCTTCCAGAAAGTAGATCGTTATATAGTCAGCGTTTCTATCTATCTCAACTTAGAGAAGATGCAGCAGCATGTAGGCACATGCAGATTCAGGTAATATTCTCACCTAGCGACACCGTGATGAATGAGTTATTTACTTTGAGTATCTTCGGCAGTTACCAACAGGAGATATAATGCCAGCACTTAATGAAATGCTACAATCAAATCTTGACCTATCTGGGTATGAGCCGGTTGATAAGCCGACTCCACCCGGAGGCGGGTCATTGTCTAACAACTTGGAACCGGGAACAAGTATCTTCTTGAGAACTCCGATTCCTCCAGTATGGCAAGCTACATCAGACTCCCTTAGAACGTTCTTTAACGGCGGCACTGTTCCTCAACATAGAGTAATGGCTCCCGGTAATAGACAACTAGGAAGCTAAGGAATAAATGGTAACCAATAGATTAATTACAGAGAATGACTACACTACACTAGCAGATTCTCTTATATCTGACGAATATCATAGAGAAACTTCCCCAGAATTCTTCTATGAAGAAGGATCAGTATGTTTAGTGTATGAAGATAGCAATGGGCCTATTTGTTTCGTACGTGGTCAAGCCTTTGGTGTTGAATCGTGCAAATTTATTCAACTAGACATCCAATATATAAACAACATGGATGCTAAACGTAATATGAAAGCTATGCTAGAAGGCTTTCCAGAACTAGAGGCTAAAGCCAAAGATAATGGCTTCACTGGATTCTTCTTCTCCAGTGAGGTCCCTTTGTTAAGAAAATTCTGTGTCAAGCGATTGGGGTTTGAAGAATTCAGCGAGAGCGTGCTCGTTAAGAGATTGAGGGAATAATGAAAATCTATACGAAATTGCAGTATCATTGGGATGATAGTCTGAATTCCTATGTCCTTGACAAATCAGAGTCTTTTGAGTATAATGGAATTATTGAATTGATGTGCGGGGCATCCAGCCAACAGAAGGATATTGGCGCGTCTCAACAAACGTTCATGAATCAGTTGCAATCACAAGCTGGACAGGTTTTCGGCGCATCTTCAACTGTGTTCCAAAACCTCTTAAACACATTTACACCAACTGTTCAAGCAGGTCCTAATCAACAAGGATTCTCTCCGGCAGAACTGGCGGTTAGAAACTCACAAGCGATCACTAATGCAGGAACGGCGTATAAGAATGCCAAGGCTGCTTTGGGCGAGAACAATGCAGCTACGGGCGGCGGGAACACAGGATTGCCTAGCGGAGCCGCTGCAACTGAAGCAACAGAATTGGCGAATGCTGGCGCAAACAATACAGCCAATCAGCTTAACCAGATTCAAGAAGAGAACTACGCAACTGGTAGACAGAATTATGATACAGCAGTATCGGGATTAGCACAAGCACCTAATGTATTTGGGGCGGCAACTAGTGCAGCCGGAGCCGCTAATAATGCAGGTGAAGCTGCTGCTAACACAGCTAACCAAATATCTCAACAGAATAATAGCTGGATGTCAGCAGTTGGAGGTATTCTTGGTGGAGTTGCTGGCGCTGCTACTGGCGGATTAGTAAAGGGATTCGGCGGCGGTGGTAGCAGCATGTTTAACGGCATGAGTGGTTCACAGATTCAAGGTGCTACTGGCTATGCCGGAGATGGCTCAGGAATCTCAACCACAAGTCCTGATCTTGGCAACAACACGATAGGCGAATAAGGGGACAAATGGCAGACGATACACAGAATATGCAAGGCGTTTCAAACCCACCTAACGGCGGGAACATCACTGACGTTGCTAACCCAGAAGCTAATGATGCTACGGTTTCACAAACTGCCGTAGCCTCACAGCAACAGCCTCCGCAATCGCCAGCCGATAAGGGTCCTCAGACTCCTACACCACAGGCTCCTCAAGCTGCGCAGGCTCCCGGACAGCCACAGGATCAAAGTAACGGACCACAAGGAAAACAACCTGATCTTTCAAAAGGACAGCAACCAGTTCCAGCAGCGGCCCCGGCTCCTACCCAGAATCCGGTTACTGCTAAAGCTAGTATGTTCCATGACATTGCTGAGACTCTTGCCGGTGGACCGCGCTATAAGTATGATGTAGATGCTTATGGTAATACTACGAAGCAAAAAGTTCCCGTCAGTGGTCAGCATCTTGCCCTCGCCCTAGCGATGGAAGCATTGACAGGTGGAATCACTGGATTAGCAAACGGTCAAGGTCCTAACGGAATTGCTAAGGGAACTGCCGCAGCTATGGCGCAGAGTAATCAAAAAGTACAAGACCAAGACGAGCAGGCGAAAAAGCAAGCACAGGATGACTTTGCCCGTCGCGCACAAGTTACTGAGACTAACATGCGTCTATACGCAAATGCTCGTAATATTGGGCGTATGGATGCAGAGGATACTGATAAATATCTTTCGCAATATAAGCCAACTATCGATCAAATTCAACAAGAATATCCCGGCATGGTAAAGGGCATTGTTAAATATGCTGATCTTGGTAAGTATAACGCTACCGCTGATACTGCTATTCCCTATGCTCGTGTTCCTCGTCTAGACCAGAATGGTCAACAAGCTACAGACCCTAGTGGCGTCCCACAATGGGACATGGACTACATGGTTCTTGATCCAAAGTTTACAGCACAATTCGAGCCAACAGATGAAGAGCGTAAGAACTATAAGGAAATGACTGGACAGGATTTACCTCCAATGACTGGTAACACGGCCATGAATGCAGGCTTGTGGATGAATAAGAAGTCACAGCTAGCAGGGTGGGGAGTAGCTAAGACTAACTTCAAGGACTTCGAAACAACGCTTAACAAAGCGGAAGAAGAACAAGGCGGCAGAACTTCTACGGCTGATCTTACTCAGGAAGGCGCATTAAAGGCTCCTCCAATTAAAAATGCACAGATTCAAAGTTTGGCAGATTCTACTGCAACCGCTATAGCTCCACAGGTTAAGACCGTTGTAACTCCTGATAATTTCCAAGCACTTATTCATGGTATTATTCATCAAGAGTCCGGTGGAGATGCAAACGCTGTAAGTCCTACCGGCGCTACAGGAGTCATGCAACTTACGCAAGCAACTGCAAAGCAAATGGGAGTTACTGATAGAACCAATGCTGAACAAAATATTAAAGGCGGAACACAGTACTTTGCACAGTTATTGAATCAATACAAAGACCCAAAGCTTGCACTGGCCGCGTATTACAGCGGACCCGGAGCCATTCAGAATGGTAAGATTGTGGATACACAACTGCATACAGCGGCGGATACAAATAACTATGCTCAGTCTATTGCGAATAACATTGGATTACAAGCTGTAGCTCCTGTAAAGGAAGGCGACCAGTTTAAGCTTCCAGATATCGGTCAGTTCTCTCAGGCACACCCAACGTTTCCATCTGCCGTAGAAAAGTTCAATGCTTCTTTAGGACATACTGATGGAAGTTTTGGTGCAGCTTTGAAGGATATGGAATCAAAAGGATTCGGTAAGGATTCAGCTTTGATCCAGAACTACCTTGGCAGTGCACAGAACATTAAGAATCACGATGATTATATGCAGACTCAAGCTGAAGTTCGTAAGGCTCAAGTCGCAACTGATGCTCAAGAAGAACGTGCCGCTAATAAGGCAGCGCAATCCGCTCAGGCCGATGCCAAGGCTTACGATGATAGACAGGAAAAGATTGGAACTTTGATTAATGCAGATGTTCCTAAAGATTCTCTGAACATGTCTGATAAGGATTTGACAGCAAATCTAGCAAAGCAGGGAGTAACTCTTCCTCCTTCTGTTCTTATTGACGCCAAAGCAATTGGAAGATATGAAGCGCCACTTAGCAGTGTATCTAATAAAAAGTGGTACAAGGATCATGGCGTCACTCAAGATGAAATGGTCAGCATTGTAAGACAACTAAATCCGTCTTATAGTGAACCACTATACACTAACCTTAAGAAGTTCCAAGACCCGAATAGTGCTGACATGAAGACCATCACGGCTTCTGCTGGCGTTGCGAACCACTTGAATATGTTACTTGATGCCGCTGAAGAAGCAAAGAATGGCGGATCAGGTGTTGCGGGACAATTCCCTGCAATGAACAAACTCGCCAATGCGTTTAATTATCAAATGGGCGGGAATACATATTCGAACCTATCCGCTTTAACCAATGCGGTTAACGGTGAAATGGGTAAGGTTCTATCGGGCGGATTTGCTCCTGATAAGGCTGAAATCGAAGCTCTGATGAAGAACATGAATCCTAATAACTCCTACCAACAGATTCATTCGTTGGCAAAGTTGTACACTGGAGTTATGCACGGTAAGGTTGCTCCTCTTGACGAAGAGTATAGTCAAGGCACAGGAGGAGTTGCACATTTACGTATGATTCCTAAGTCTTCAGATAGACTATATCAGCGTATGGGTTATGAGACACCTTGGGACACGGAACATGCTTCGCAGAGCGGAACAGGCGGCGGTCAGCAAGCATTTGCACCTAAGCCGGGGAATGCTAACCAGTATAAACAACTGAGTAGAGATGGAAAACTTGGCATAGGGACCGATGGTAAGAAGTACGTAGTTGCTACAGGCCAACTAGCTCAATAGGAGAAATATGGAAAATCAACAGGCAGGTACTACTCCACAAACCGGAAGTGCGGTACCTGCATCTCCTGATTTCGTGGATAACCCAAATTATCAACCACCCCTTGCGAATGCTTCTAGCGATTTCGTAGATAACCCAAACTTCGGAAAGCCACAGTCTGATGAGATTCAGTCAGGGCCAAATGATAGTTGGGCAACTAAAGCGGCTAAGGCTGGAGCCGGTACCCTAGAGGGCATCGGCGAAGGAGTATTCGGTACGCTAGCTGGCGGTGCCGATATTGCTAACAAAGTAGGGTCACACCTTGGATTAAGTAATGGTCAGCCGGGAGTAGTAAGTAAAACACTCCACGGGCTAGCCGGTGATAATAACGCTACGCACGGAACGGCACAAAATATCGGACAAGGAATTGAAAACATTGCTGAGTTCATGATGGGCGATGAAGCCTTGAAGGGACTATCAATGGCTGATAAACTAAAACAAGTTTCCAGCGTAATGAAATACATTGAGAAGTCACCCGCAATTGCCAAGGCATTAGAACTTGGTATCAACGTTGGAAAGGCTGGTACAGAACTTGGTCCTGAAGAACGTGCAGCTTTGCAAAAGTATCCTGTCCTTGCTCGTCTTGCAGGACACGGATTAGCAGCGCTTCGTCAAGGTGTAGTACAAGGTGCACAGACAGCAATTAAGACTGGCGGTGATCTTGGTGAAGCTGCGAAGAGCGGACTTACTACCGGTGTAACATCGGGAGTTCTTGGCGCAGGAATGGGAATAGCAGGCGGGTTACTTGAGAAGGGAGCCAACGCTGCAAACACCGCTGAAGAATTGGCAAGTAAAGCCGCAGCGGGTCCCACTGAAACTGAACTTAATAAACAGTTAGGACAACATGTAGAAGGCGCATTACAACCCCAGATTGATACCGCACAGGCTGCTAAGGATGAAGCTGAGGGAAGACTAGCTAACGCTGCTCAATCTCCAGCAACGATGGCGGCTAACGCTCCTGAACACGCAGCTATTACAAGTGCTGCTCAGAAGGCCGCGCATAGTGCCTACGAAGCTTTGGGCAACGAATTCGAGAAGGGACGTGATACACTTAAGGCTGCCACAGAAGGACACGAACTAACCTATGAGAATAGCCCACTACATCAAACAGCTAAAGAAGTAATGGGAATTGGAAAGGACGAAGCGCATCCTCTAGATGAAGCTTTTAGTCAGACCCGTCCGGGTTCTGATAAAGCTAACACTATGTTGGATAAGCTAATTGATCCATACGGTGAAAAGGAACTGCAAGAAGCTGCTAAGGAAACTACTACCGGTGCAGATGGCGTTGAAACTCCTACACCTTCGGCGCAAGAAGCACAGGACGAACTTGCTAAGATTGCTCAGAAGAAAGAAGACGAGCCGATCACTTTGAACATGGAACAACTGCTCGATAGACGTAAACTTCTTAACGAGCGTATCAGAAAGACAGGATGGGCAACGGATGAGCAAAGAGCAGATAGAGATATCTACCACAAGCTTATCAACGGAGTCGATGATTCTATTCAACAACTAGCCGAGCAGAGCGGAGCACCGCCTGAAACCATGCAAACGTTGCAGAAAATGAATGCAGACTACAAGACTGGTATTGCACGGTTTAAGAATACAGATGTCAAAGCATTGCTCAAGGGCGGTGATAATGACGTGGCTAAGAGGTTGATGAGCGGCGGCACAAGTATCTCTGACATTAACACAGTACGTGATGCTATTGGTAAAGACGCATTCAAGCAACTAGCTGATTCATCTGTACAGCGCATGGCAGCAGATGCAGTAGACAAAGCTACAGGACAGTTTAACTTCAAGACGTTTTTCAATAACTGGACTCGTATTCCTCCTCAAGTCAGACAGACTATGTTTCAAGAATCATTGAACGGCGGTGCTGTTGAAAATGCTATTAAGCAGGCTCAACAGATTAACGGGTCTGGAGTAATACCCGGCGCTGAGGCAACTATCAAGGATACTACTAAGACTATCTCAGATTTGATGGGTAATGGAAGTGTGAAGTCCTTACTTGGCGATACTGAACGTGTGCAGCAACTATCACAAACAGTAGGACCGGAAGCAATGGGTGAACTTGGTAATTCCGTTCTTCAGAACCAACTACGTGAAGCTGCTACGAATGATAAAGGAGTAGTGGGAAGTGTCAACACAGATAAGCTAATGAAGTTTGTTAGTTCATTAAAAGATTCTCCTGAAGTTGTGGATGCTTTGTTCAAATCAACCCCCGAACGTGCCACAGCTTATGACAAACTACTCAAGGATGTACAGAACGTAAATGGTGTTAAGAACCTTGTGAAGTTTGGGGTAATCACTCCGGCACTCGGCGCGGTAGGTGGAGCAGTAGTAGGACACGGTATAACTACGGCACTACTAGGAGCATTTGCAGCCGAGGGTGCTAACGGATTCACCGCAGCACGGGAATTCCTAGATCACATTGCGAACCACCCGGCGACATGGGCTACTTTGAAAGCTGCCAATAAATCAGCATCTAGTTCAGTAGCAACTGGGGCTGGAATTGTAAGTAAAGTAGCCGCTGGTAAAACAGCCAATGCTCTACGTCATGCTATCATGGGAACGCAAAATAGTCTGCAATAAGGAGAGGAATTGCTTAGACAAGATGACTTTCAAAAAGCCCAACTAGTATTAGCGGGTTGGAAACATGGTAAAGACTTTGGGGGTCACCTTGGAAGTTGCATGGTGATGTCCTGTTTAGCTAACCGTCAGCGTTTAGGATGGGGAAGCTGGTTAGAGATTATTGATGGGATTCCCACGAAAGCTGCCACTATAGAGCAGCCGGAGGGAACCCCGTCAGTATGGGAACCGAACTTTGTACGATTACTTCATGAAGTTGAAGCGATCTATGATGGTTCAAAAGATTATGCAAAGGGTGCAGTATATTGGGCCGATACATCTAAACCGATTACTAATCCGTGGTTTCAAGAGAAGATTCTAAACAACCTCACGAATCATCCAAAAGTAGCTGATATGAATTCGTTGATGTTGTTCCGTTAAAGGAGAAGTAATGGTCGATCCTATTAGTGCAGTAGCAGTACTTGGTGGAATAAAAGTTGCCAGCGGTGTAGTATCTGGTTTAGGTTTAATCTTTGGAGTCTTCAAAGTGATTACATGGATCAAGAATAAGTTTACTAGTATAGATGCTAATGTGGTAGAATTAAAGAATAGCATGGATACACATATTACGGGGTTACGCGAGGACGTTAAAGCCCAAACAGCAACAATTGCGGCGGCTCTATCCGAGCAGCGCCAAGACTTCCGTACTTTTTACGCTCCCACACTTTGGGCCATGCAGCAGACACAGCAACCGGCCCCGGCGAGAGCCAAGCCCCGTAAACGGGCAGTTGACAAAAGGAAATAAATGTGTTACTATAGTAATGAAATCGAAACCTATGGAGGAGAATGGAAGCCGTAACTAAAGAACAACTGATCGTGGATTTACAGAATCTTTTGTGGCTGTATGGGGAAGTAAGCCGAGACTTTTACAGAGATAAAGGCGCATTCACTGAAGCGCAATGGACAGCGCACTTTCCGACGTTTAAGTCATTCCTAGCCGCTGCTACAGGCGTACCGGATATGCCAGAGGAACACGAGTTCCACGGCGACAAGTGGGACATCTCACTAAAGACTACGATTAGTACGTTACCTGAACTACTGGAGCATTGCAAGGTAGACCTTGGTATTTGGGAAGTCGAACGTTTCATTGTAAACAAATGGGACATGGGATATGTAACCAATGTCGGTGAAGACCGCATGGCAAAATCTCACCAACTGTTTCAAGTAAAGGCTACACTAACTAAGCGCAAGGCAATCATTGCAGCACGCCAAGAACTTGAAGACCTAAAAGCATTGTATAAGGAATCGGCGCATTGGCCGAAGAAAGCCAGCAAGCCAATTGCTATAACAGGTAATAGCTTAGAGCTACTTGTACCTGATCTTCATGCTGGTAAGTTTGCATGGGGCAAGGAAACCGGTCACCAAGATTATGACACGCCAACCGCTATCGAAACCTATGAACGTGCCATTGATACGATTCTAGGTAGAGCAAAGGGTTATGTGTTTGACGAGATTCTATTAGGAGTCGGAAATGATCTTCTAAACTCTGATGACTATAACAGTCAGACAACTAAAGGCACACTGGTTAATAGTGACACGCGCTATCAGAAGACATACAAAGCTGTCCGTGAAATGCTATGCAGAACCATCGAGAAGCTAAGGTCACATTGTAAGGTAGTACGGGTAAAGGTAATCCCCGGTAACCACGATACACAGAGTACGTTCACACTGGGCGATTCACTTGAATGTTACTTCCATAACTACGATGACGTTGAAGTTGATAATGGTCCTAGCCCACACAAGTTCTATCGTTGGGGCAGAGTGTTACTAGGCTTCACGCACGGGGACAAAGGAAAAAAAGCTGACTACGGCCTATGGATGGCAACAGAACGTCCACAAGACTTTGGTGAGACTAAGTTCCGTGAAATTCATATCGGGCATACACATGGGCTAAAGGTAGATGAAAAGTTCGGCGTTAGAGTGCGAACATTTGCGGCCCTCTGTCCACCCGATGCTTGGCACAGTGCTGAACACTTTGTTGGCAATCTACGTCAAGCTGAGGCAATCGTCTGGAATAAAGAACAAGGACGTATTGCTGAATTCATTCATACAGAAATTGATTAGGAGATAACATGCCTGCTTGTTGGGAAGAGTCCGAAGAGGCTATGGAACCAATTCATGCCGCAAAGGTAGGAGATATCATTACTGTTCGCGGTAAGCGATATCGATTAGATAAGAAGACTACCACGGCTTGTGCAATCACACGTTACTATTGGTGGGATGAACTTTACGACAAGTACATGAGGAAATAATGAAATACTTTATCTTCAAGCCGGGTGAGAACCTTTGTGATGTCGAAATTGGTCAAGAGTTTAGACTAAAGAATGACGGACGTTGGTACGTTCTTTTACAGCGAAACATTATTCATTGCGTAGTTGGAAGGGAAACTTGGTGGGATATAGTAAGGAGATTCTTTAAAGGAGAGAAAAAGAATGTCAACCGCTACAAAGGGAACGGGAATTCAACTCCCAACGGACCCACAAGCACGTAAACGGATTCCTATTTATTCAGGAGTTCTAAAGTATTTTCCAGACGCTATCGCAGAGATTGCCAAGGTATCATTCGCCGGAAACGAGCAGCACAATCCCGGCCAGCCTTTGCATTGGGCAAGAGAGAAGTCAACAGATCAAGAAGATACGCTAGCACGTCATCTGATGGAATCAGGAACTATTGACAGTGACGGCCAGCGCCATAGCGCCAAGATGGCTTGGAGAGCACTAGCAATCCTACAGCTTGAGATTGAGCGCGATAGGAGAGAGGATGCCGTACAAAAGTAAAGCACAAGCAGCATTCTTCAACGCTAACAAGAAGAAACTTGAGAAAGAAGGCGTTGATGTAAATGAATGGAACGCAGCTTCTAAGGGAAAGAAACTTCCTAAGAAAGCTAAGAAACACGCGAGGTAATATGGCACAGGATAGATTAAACCCAAAGACTACTGAAGATAGACTACACCCTAAGCCGGAAACAAAACCTACTAATGGATGGAGTCAATTTCAGGAGTGGGCCGGGATGGATTGGTTTAGTAATGAACCTTTGCTCCCACCATGTAGTGAGGAGATAACACATGAACGAGCCAACAAACGAACTTAAGGTTACGGAATCGTGGCTTAAGGTTCATGAACGTCTTATCATTACGGTTCTATTAGTTGGGGTTTCATTCTTTGCCGTTAATAAAGGTCTGGGCATTGTGTCAACGTATGAAGGCCACAAAGCAACTGAAGCTGCCGCTGTAACAGCCGCGCAAGCTGCTAAGAACCAAGAATCGCTGACACAAGCACAGCAAACGTTACAATCATATCAGCAACAGTTAACAGTGTTCGCAGAGGCTAACCAAAAGCTAGCAACTGCTATCAGCGCTCGTGACAGTCAACTATCCGTACAGCAAAAGACAGATTCAACTCTTGCACCAAGTGATCTAGCATTTCGTTGGAGCACATTGGTAAATGATAAGGGAGTTGGGCCGTCAGCCGGAGGATACGCTGTTACAGAATCCGCAGCCGTGGCAACGGTCATCCAACTGGAATCTGTTCCGGTATTGACAAAAGACTTGAGTGATGAGAAAGTAAAGGAGTCCAATCTTCAGGCCGATGTCAATAAGGCAAACGGGCTGATAGATCAGGGCAAGAATCTTGTAGGCGGTTTGCAGTTGCAGTTGACAGATCAAACGAAGCAGTGTACTATTGATTTGAACGCTGAGAAGGCTAAGGCCCGTGTAGGGAAACTGAAGGCTTTCGGTATTGGATACGTAGCAGGCGTTATTAGTGGCGCTTTGTTACATTTGTTTTAAATGGGCTGAGTAGCGGGTCTACGGGTCTGCCTTGCAAGCAGACTGTCTAGAAGGGTTCAACTCCCTCATGGTCCACCAAATTACGGGGTATTCTGCCAGCGGTTAGGCAACTGGACCTTCACTCCAGGAACCAGAGTTCGAATCTCTGATGCCCCACCAAGTCGGTGTCAAGTAAAACTATCGGGGTCTTGCGAAAACATCCGAGCCGAGAAAGGAAACATGGAATCTACTAGAGCAGCGCGAGTTGAACAGCGTAGGATTCTCGGGGAGTACTACCGGGACTTGGCAACTAACTATGATGAATACCACAAGCTGGCGAAGGAGATTGGTCCAACGCTTGCATGGCCTAGTAAGCCAAATGTACCGGAGTTTGAAAATGCTTAAATGGTTACAAGAACATCACTGGATTCATACGTGGAGTAGATGGCAGGAATGGGGAATTACTTACAACAAGAGAACTTGCAGCGTATGTGGCATAAGTGAAGTTATCAGCATGTAAAACACCCATTTCGTTTAGTGGTAGGACCGCTGACTCTGACTCAGCAGGCCGATGTTCGATTCATCGCGTGGGTGCCAAGAAAGGTTATATGAACTGGAAGGAATGGAAAGCACAACCGGGCCATTTCTGTGCACAGGTCACGAGTCCTGATACCTGTTGTCCATTGGGGCATAATGAGAAGGACGAACGTTTCTGTACATGTAAAGTAAGCCGCGAAATGGCAAAAGCGGTACGTCAGTTTCAGCATGAGTTATATCTAGAGACATACAGACAGTTTGATGAAGTAGAACGTAAATTCATCCTACGCAATCATAGGTCGTATTTGGTACCGGAGAGTAAAATTGGCCCATACACACGGGTTGACTGTAGATTAAGACGTGGGTCAGCACAGATTAAAGATGACGGTACTTGTAAGATGTGCGGTGAGAAAGTTGATTGGGTATGCGAAGACTAGGCGCAATGGACCATGACGAGTGCGCCCCGTGGTGTGACCACAATCCGGCCAATCATGCACCGGACTGTGATGATTCATTATGTGATGGAGATAGATGTCAACCGGGCCAGAATGACCAATGCTTCGGTAAAGGCAAAGACAATGTTCGTGGCTGTAGATGTAAGTTAGTTTTCACAATGTTGTGGAATACACGCCACATGAAGTTTTAACACGGGGTTCGTTCAATGGTAGGACGGTTGGCTTTGACCCAACAGACCGAGGATCGATACCTTGCCCCCGTGCCAAATTAGGGGATATGGTCTAATGGTGATGATGCCATCTTGTCAAGGTGAAAGGTGCGGGTTCGAATCCCGCTATTCCCGCCAATAGAAGGTGAGTATGGATTGGATTTTACTTGCACCGCAGTATCACGCAATTATATTAGTGCTAGTACTTATGGCACTCACTATGATCTTTAGGATAT